>Ga0209058_1000387_pt1 | contig 37095 bp, 30 predicted proteins | sample GraSoiAngelo_147_FD_185904 | JGI IMG/M metagenome (GOLD analysis project Ga0209058, IMG submission 185904) | Grasslands soil microbial communities from the Angelo Coastal Reserve, California, USA - 14_1009_05_40cm (SPAdes) (version 2) | ecosystem: Environmental > Terrestrial > Soil > Grasslands ... | reverse complement strand
GTGACCGGCTTGGTCCCGTCAAACTCCGACGTGAATGCATGATGCGCGACCACGGGTGCCGCACTTGCCAGTATGAAGATACCGGCAGCCGCAAGAAAAAGACGCGTTTGCATTGACCTACCTCCTGAACGAAACGAACCTCCCGTGGAAACGCGGCGCTCTCACATACCTGCGAATCATGCGATGGTATCACCTGACTCTCCCTGGTGAAAAGACTATCGACTACCGTAAACTACTTGCCGCTCAGGTCGATAGAAGCCGTCGCCTGACTACAGTTCGTCGGACTGGCGATTTCGCATATCTGATAAACCAGTTTGTACAATCCGGAGTCGGTTTTGGGAAGAACATCAACCGATCCGTCCGACAGATCCAGTGAGATGCCTTTCGACGCCGGCGTCAACGACACGAGCGACAAGCGGACTGTTGCTGTCGTCGCGCGTGACCCGGCAAACCAATCGTTTGACAGAACGCTCGCGATAACGGTTCCCCCGCTCTTTGATGACGCTCGAACCTGATTGTTCACCGCAACAATGTCGTACGGTTTGACAGTAACCGCCGCAGTGGCTGAGTCGCAATTCGCGGGGTTCGCGGTTTCGCAAATCCTGTACACGAGAGCAAATGTTCCAAACGGTGTGCCTTGCGCAACGTCAACCGATCCGTCGGAAGAGTCGAGAGTGACGCCCGGATTGGCCGACGAAACGAGCGACAACGTGACATTCGCCACTGTTGCGGGCATTGCGCCCAACCTGTCGTTGGCCAGAACGCTGGTGATCGCAATACCTCCGGTTGATGGAGATTGAGTCCCCGCGTCGTCGGCCGCATCGATCACGTAGGGTTTGACGGTAACGGTCACGCTCGCCGAATCGCAATTCGCAGGATTCGAACGCGGGCAGATCTGATAAACGAGCGTGTAGGTGCCGGCCTGGGCGCCCGCCACTCCAACAGAACCGTCGAAAACATTCAGCGCGACGCCGGGGTGCGTTGAGGACACCTGCGTCAATTCCGCCGTCCCAGTAGTGGGGCGTGCACCGGCAAGCCAATCGTTATCGAGCACGTTTGCGACAGCGATGCCGCCTGCCGGAGATGCAACCATGCCCGCGTCGTCATAAGCGAGAGCGGCGCCGGAATTGAGACCGGTGTCGCGCCACAGGAAAACCCCTCGCGCAAAATCCACTTCGTTCGGATTAATACGAAGCCCGACAGAGAATTCGCCGTTAATGGAAACCGGTGTGTTCCCCATTCCCACACGTGCGAAGCCGGCCAAACTGGCAGGCTCGTCGAAGGAAGAGGTCCAGCCCGCAGCATTTTGAAAGGCGAAATAGTCGAGCGCGACGGACTGCGTGGGGCGAAAGGAGCTAAAAAAGTTGGATGCCGTGAAGAATTGTGCCATTCCCGAGACGGTCGGACTTGTTAGGATAGCGGGCTCGAAATAGCTGAATAATCTCGTCACCTGGGCGTCGGTGGCCCAGACCCATCCGGTGAGATCCACGCCACCTGCGATGCCCGTGCAAGGCGAAATGCCGTCGCGTTGGGGGCAGGCCTGCCCGACCTGATTCCAGCTGAGGCCCACGGTTTCGGTAAGCTGTCGCCATTCCTTTCCATTGTTGTCGTTGACTGACGCGAGCAGCGCTCCGGAAATGGCTAAAAGCAACACTACCCACAGGAAAACGAATCTTCTTCTTCGAATCATACTTCTCCCTTGTTATAGTCGGACACCCGCTTGACCGGGGCCCTTGTGCAGGATCCTGTTTCCGGCACTAACAGTCGGGGGAAGGCGCTTGAAACGTACAGTCTCTTCAGGAAAATGATGAGCGATTCGGACACGGTTGCTATCCGCGAACTGGCCAAACAAGCTGTACTGGCCGCCCGTTCGAATACAGGCGATGCCGAACGCTTGCTATCCCGGATGGAATCTCTCACTGCCGAGCGCCCCAGTGATATTTCGGAGGCGTTCTGCATCCGCGTGCGCGGCAATCTCCACCAGGTTCGTGGTGACATGACGGCGGCCGTCGAGACGTACAGACGAGCGCATCAGATATTCGAACAGGCCGGCGATATTGTCGAAGCAGCTCGAACTGCAGCCAGCCTTGTCGGCGCCCTGGGCGTGCTTGGAGAATTTCAGGAGGCATTTCGATGGGCTGATCGAGCCCGAGTTGTGTTTCAGGAAGTCGGCGAGGATTTCCGCCTGGCTCGTCTTGAAGTAAATGTGGGCACGCTTTATCAGCGACTGGGGCGAATGGCCGACGCACTCGCCTGCTATGACGGTGTTGTTGGAAAGCTCGAGGAGTCGTCCGATCCAGAGTCGGCCGCCATCGTGGCGATCAACAGGTCCGTCGCTCTCATGTTGCTCTATCGTTTCGATGAGGCAATGGAGGGCTTCCAGCGCGCCCACTACTACTGCGAATCGAACGGGCTCCGCCTCGCGGCGACTCAGTCGGAATACAACCGAGCCTACCTGTTATATCTGTTGGGGGACTGCACAGCTGCCCTTCGCCGGCCTGCAGGTGTCCGCGCGCCAATCGGGAGGTCTCGCGCGTAGGCGGGTGCCTAGGTCAAGATTGACCAAACCGGCGAGCAGGATGTAGATGTGATAAATGTCAACGGTGATGGAGATCGTGAATATGCTACGTGAGGGCGTAGGCATCATTCTCGTGTTCGTAGTCGGAGTCGCCATATTTTACTTTCGCGTCAAGCATGATGGAGGATGGTGGCCGCTAGGTCGTGAAAAGATTCAAACGATTTTCGGCAAGAAGACTGACGACGAATGAGGACGGACAGGCGAGGCGGCAAGGCCAACGTCAGAGTCAAGCCCCATCCGAATCCACCGGAGATCCTTCCGCTTCAGGCCGCAGCCCAAGTGCGAGATTTCATCGCCCAGGTGAAAGGAGCCGCGCGAGCGTTTCGATACCCATTTGAGCTCCGCGCCGGCCTTCTCAGCTCGTAGGCGCACTCTTTTCGTACAGCTTGCGTAGGTGCATGCGGCGAATCATCCAGCCGGGCAGGCGCGGGAACAGCTGCGCCATGGCCGCCATCAGCGCGTGGGGCCGGGATTGACGATGACCTCCGGAATGTCCTTGCGGATGGCGCGGATGACGGCGCGCGCGACGTCCTCGGGACGCGAGCTGCCGAGCAGCTTCGGCGGTGCCACGCCGTCCTTGGCGGCGCGGTCGGCGAACATGCCGGCGTCAGTGATGAAGCCGGGGCAGATGGCCGAGGCGCTGACGCCGGCGCCGTCGTAGCTGGCGCGGAGCGACTGCGTTAAACCAATCAAGCCGGCCTTGGTGACCGCATACACCTCCGCCAGCGGCGGTCCCGATTTGCCGGCCATCGACGCCATGTTCACAATGTGGCCGCGTTTTCGCTCCAGCATGCCGGGCAGGAGGAGTCGCGTCAGCGTGAGCGCCGAGACGAGGTTCACGGCCAGCATGCGATCCATCTCTTCGAGCGGCAGCCGCTGAAACTCGCAGGGGATCTCGATGCCGGCGTTGTTGACCAGCACGTCGACCTCACCGGCAGCGGCGGCGAGCTTTTGCAGATCGCCGCGCCGCGCGACGTCGGTGGCGACGATCTTCACATTTACGCCCGAAATGTCGGCGGCGGTCTGCTCCAGCTCGCTGCGCGAGCGCGCCGCGAGCACGAGGTTCGCTTTTTCCGCCGCCAGCGCGCGGGCGATGTGGCGCCCGAGGCCGCGCGAGGCGCCGGTGACGATTGCGGTTCTGCCTTCGAGCTCCATGGTTTCACTCGTTCAAGTAGCGAAGAATCTGGAAATCGAAAAACACCTGCCTGGTGACATCGCGCGTCGCGTCCTCGCACGCGCTGTCGGAGTCGAGCACTGCTGCCAGACCTCAGCAGTCCGATGGCAAGAAGACTCGTTCACTGGAGCGATCCGGTAACAGCGGGCCGTCAAAATCACTGCGGAGGCGCAGAGACAAGAACGATAGTTCTCTGCGTCTCCGCGGTGATTCAAGGCTTTCGTTTCCAGTCCGAATAATACGAGCCCTGCACTTCATACATGACGATCTCTTTTGCGTTGCGGGAGAGTACCGTCTTGTAGCCGGGCATGACGTTCTGGAAGAAGTAGTAATTGCTTCCGGCTTCAAGCTTCATCGTGAAACCGTTCGCATTGCCGCCGAGATAAGCGGCCTGGGAGACGACCTGGTATTCGCCCGGATCGAGATAGGCAAAGCTGTAGGTACCGGGCTCGTTGACGGCAATCACCGAGTCGCCGGCGTGAAGTTTGAATTGCCAGTGGCTGCTTCCGGGGACGCCAACGGCTGGACACGCAACAACGACGAGAGCCTTGTCCGGCCGGAGTTGCGGATCCGGATGGTTGATCCGATCGACCTTGACCGTATGTTTGTCGCGCGCGTTCTTGAGTGTCTTCTTCTCTATATCCTTACCTACTTCGGGAAAATCGGTGACATGAACATTGTTTCCGAAAACCGTCTGCGCCTTTGCCATCACAGCGCCGGCATCGTCCGTGGCGATTTCGAGCAGGGTGGGTTTAATGTTCCCACCCGGCATTTTCATATCGATCTGCATCCAGTAGTCGGTAACGGGCATACCCCGCCGGAGTTCGATAGCGGCGTCGGAGGAGTGTCCAATCACCTGGCCGAGCGGACCACCAGCCTTGGCAATACTCGTCAAAGTGTCCAACCCGATTGTCTTTCCGGTACTCGCGCCGCGAACATGGCGAGTACTGTCGAATACAACCTGGGCGACGTCATCGTAGGCAAGTTCGAGCGGCTTTTCAGAAGATTTCACAGCAAGCTTCCGGGCCGCGTCGTCGAAGATCAAGGTACCCGACGATTCCATCAGACGGCGATCCGTACCGCTCTTGCTGAATCGGACCTGGACGCCTGCACTGACCGGGCGCTGCGTCCAGCCGGGTTGCGCAAACAGCATGGCGGCGCAGGCGGACGCACAGAGAACCGTCGTCAGTTTTGATTTGCTTTCCATGCTGCGTACTCCCTGGCTGCAAAGGCCGCGGCGCCGTCCCGGTGGTTGAAGATGCCATCGAGCGCCTCCACATCAGGCTCGCGGCTTGTGTTGAGGTGCAACTGGTACCAGCCGCGGCTGTGGAGGAAGATCGTGCGTTTCAAGCCCGGCTTCTCGGGAGGCGCCTTAAACCGGATTTCCGCGCGATCGGTGTTCGACGGCATTGGATAGTAACGATTGTCGGAAGACACCAAGTCATCCCGGATATCGCGCCCGGCGCCCGTTTTTGCATAAGCCGGTGCGATTCGCACGACTTCCGGCACGCGATCCTGATCATAATCCACGCCAAAAGAATTCAGCGCCCAGAAGCCGGCTGGAGGCCTGATCCGAATGCGAAGCTTATCTCCACGCACACGACTGACGTCGAGTTGAACGACGCGATCTTCAACGATGAGAGGGCCTCCTGGCGGTACACTACCGCGCGTAAGCCAGCCGTCCGGCTCTTCGACTTCCACGTTCAATCGATAAATGTCTTCGCGGGCGATCCATTCATGAAGGGCGTTCAACCCTTCCGACTGCGGCTTCAGCGATTCCAGCCACGCCGGCGCCGTACGGCCGCGAAGTTCGACCATTTTCTTAATCATGTAAGAGCCCCAGAGTCCGGTTCCTGCGTTCACGGCAAGGCGGGCGCTGCGGGCATCTTGTGGTTTTGGAAATGTGAGAGTGATTTCATCACGAAGGGCGCCATCGAACTTCCTCTCCGCGGCTGTTTCCCAGATGAGCTGGTCCTTGTCGCGTAGCCATCCAAGCAGGTCTTTCCCTGCTCGATCGATTGCCGCAATGGGAGCTTGCAGGCGCCGGATCGAATGAAGCGTGCCGGATTCATCGGCGACGACTCGCACATCTCTTGGAGTATCGACGACCCACAACTCCATTAAATTCGTGAACTGGGTCTCATCCACTTCATTCGTCATGAGCAGCCGGTAGGTTCCATGATCCGGGCGCAGGTGCTCGAGTTCCGAATAATCGTCGCGCTCCAGTCCCTGCGTTATCGCGCCGCCGTACGGTTCGGCATCGAATGCATACTTCTCGCCGTCCCAGGAATAGACGAAGGGACAGGACTGCTTCGTCAAAACGACAACGGCCGCGATAGTAACGATCGTTCCCACTGCCAATCCCGCCACCAACCCAATCGTTCTGGCACGCGATGTTTCAACGCGCGCCACCCACAATCGATTAACCTCCGCCAGATTGATCGTATAGTCGGCGCCGCGAACGCGCGCTGAAACGACGCCATTGCGCACTGCGCCTCCGGGCGAATCGAATTTCACGTCCTCGCCACGATTGGTCGTAACACCGACGATTTCCTCGCGGTCGGCGTTGGTGAGAGCAGGATCGAGTTTTTTGACAACGCGGTGGGTACAACCAAAATCCAGCAGGCAGATCACCAAAGCTAACGCGCAAGATTTCAGACGGAATCGATGCACAGGCCACCTCAGTCAATGAGAGTCATTACGTTCGAGCGCTTAGGCAAGAAGCATACCGCCGAGGCAAAAGGAGAGGAAAAGGTAAAACCCATTCCGCAGGCTTGTATTATTCGTCGTGAGGACATTCATTCCAGCGGCGGCCTCCTGCAATTGGCCGAGTTCGGTTGAAATGACGCCATCGAAACCGATGTAGGCCATGGACAGCGCGACGACGAGCACATCCGCCGCGGACCACTTGCTGGGTCAATTCCGATACCTCCAGCGTCGTGTCTTGCCACGAATTTTCCCGAAAAAATGTCATTACTCGGCGTTCTGGTTTCGGCGCTCTTCGAGAACTTTGGCTTTGACCTTATCGAGGATTTCTTCGAAGGTTTCGGGTTGACCTGCGCCGTTGAGAATCGCCGTTTGCTGGCGATTGTCTACGGTTAACGATCCCTCTTCACGCCGCAGATCGGTACTCGTTCAGTCCCATTCAGAATGACTTTGCGCGAAGAACCGTCTTTGTCCCCCTGTTACCACAGCCCTTTGGTGCCACATAGACGTCGGCATGACACCGTTGGATAATACCGCGGCCATTTGAATGTTTTGTTGAGGAGTAGCCAATGAAGAACTGCATTATTTTCTTGGTGTTGACGTCTGTTGGACTATTACCATTCGAATCCGTTCCATTATTTGCGCAGGACGCACAATCAGGTCACGGAAACCCGGAACCGCCTAGGGCGGGAATCCACTGGGCCAGAGGGCAGGCACCCGACCCAAGCGCACGGACGGCCGACGCGAGTGTTTCTCCAAACTTGATCTGGCATGGCGGAAACATTATGGTCACGGCTCAGACCACCGCCATTTTCTGGGGGCAGAATTGGAACAACCCGACGTTTATAGGTGATAAGTTCACTGGACTTGACTCCTTTTATCGCAGTATCGGGAAGTCGACCTACGCCGATACCTCTGACGAATACACTGACACAAGCGGACCTGTGAGCGACACTATCACTTACACTGGCAACATCATCGACCTGAGCGCCGCGCCAAGCAGTGGTAGCCTGACTGAGCCCATCCTGGCTGAGGTATGCAAAGTCATTTCGAATCCTGTTGCAAACGGATATTACCCGGTTTACGTCGACACACCCCGCGGCCAAGCTGGATTCTGCGCCTGGCACAGCGCCGGATCCTGCAACGGAACGGCCGTGCAGTTTGCGTTCTTCTTCAACCTTGATGGCGACGCAGGATGTGACTCGCAGGATACGTCGGGACTGCATTCTCAGGGGCTGGCGGCGCTGGCGAATGTCTCGGGCCACGAAATCTCGGAGGCGCGCACCAACCCTCGCCTCGATGCTTGGTACGACAGCTCGGGGCAGGAGAACGCGGACAAATGTGCATGGTCGTTTGGAAGCTCCCTAGTGACATTTTCCAATACGACCACCACCACCCAGTGGAAGATTCAAGGCAACTGGTCGAACCAGGCCTACAATGCCGGCACTGGATATGCCAATCTTAGCGGCCAAAAGGGATGCATCGACGGAGGGAACTTCAAAATGCCAATTACACCGATGGTCTACGTAAAAGACAAAACCCTCTGGCAATACAAGCGCCTCACGAGCAATCTCGCGAAAGAAGAAGCGCCAAGTGAAGAAGAGTTGAATGCGCTGGGGAAAGAGGGATGGGAACTGGCCGGGATCGTTACCGATCATCCCATCGTCCGCTTCTATTTCAAGCGATTGAAGGATTGAAATGGCGCACCGCTGCCGCGCATGGTCATTCACGGTCTTACAACTGTTGGGGCCGCTTATATAGGTAGGGCTATTTAGGGCCGCTCCTTCGGAGGTAGCCATGTTCAATCGTACAGGCGTTCTCGTACTGAGCGCATTGATGATGTTTCCCGCCGGTTACTTTGCGTGGGGCGGTCCGGGTCACAGAATCGTGGCGAAGATAGCCGCGAAGAATCTGTCGGCAGGCGCCCGCACAAAGCTCGCCACGATCCTCGAAACCAATGACTCAGGTCTCGAAGCGGCAATGGCGACTGCAGCCACTTGGCCGGATGACGGTCTGAACAAAGTGGCGACAGAGACAGGTGACTGGCACTTCGTGGATGTTCCGGTAACAGCTCCCTTTGCGATCGGCACCTTATGCGCCGCCGACAATTGCGTCATCAATCGAATCTTGGAAATGTCTCGACGGCTTCAGAAGAACGAATCGGACTTCAAGATGGCCGCTCTTCCTAGTAAACCAAGGCCCATGACTTCACAGGAACTTGCCTTCCTGATTCACTTTGTTGGCGACATTCATCAGCCGCTTCACGCTGCCAACAATGGTGACCGGGGCGGAAACTGCGATCCTCTGATTACTCCCATTCTACATCCACCGTTTGAGACTAAAGAGCTTCACGCCGCATGGGACGACGATGAAGTCCGCGCGGTGCTGAAGAAGGAGAACGCCACAGAGGACAGCATCGCGTTACAGCTCTTCAACAGATTTAAAGCCGGCGAACAGGTAGCCCCGCTCACCCCGGTTGGCTGGGCGCGTGAATCGAATAATCTCGCCAGGAGAGATGTGTACGACAAGCTGATGATTCCTCATCATGATGCACATCCGGGCACCTGCGACCGGGCGATTAAGAAAATGAAGGAGACAGTGGACGTGACACAGCAATACCTGGACGGCAACGTACCCGATGTCGAGACGCAGTTGATGCGGGCCGGAATCCGGCTGTCGAACGTATTGAATCAAATTTGCATGGGCGAGGGATGCAAGGTGGTGAGTCCAACCGGTAGAGGCAACCGAAGCGGCAACAACAAAAAGGGTCGTGGACGTGGAAATGGTAAGTGAATCTCAGCCCACGGCGAGCAGAACCGGCGGGCATGATATCTTGGCAAAAAACGGTCATCGAGCCGGAGTAGAAAGCGGCGTAAACTTGATTTCGGAGCAACCCCCGAGATGTGCGGCAATTGGATTCTCGGACTCGTTCTTTTAATCATCAGCACGGTCCTGTTCCTTCTCATCTATCCCATTCCGACCTGGATAGTATTGGCTGATTCTCCACGACACGAGAGTAAACAAATCATCAAAATGAATCTGCTATGGGGTTGGACTCTGCTTGGATGGATATTCTCTCTGGTGTTGGCTTGTTCAGGACCCAGACGATACCACTGACACCGAATGCCCTGAACCCGCACGACGAGCATCGAGAAGATCGCGCTGAACTCGCGTGGGTGAACCAACCCCTCGACGCGAACAAGTGCAGTTGCCGCCACATGCGCTGTTGCGAAGAGACGAATCATGCGGCTGGCGCGTGTACCCGGTCCGTCGAAACAACGTTGTGGGGCAATTTTTCGCCACCTGTGAGTGCACACCGCGCTGGAAATTCTCGGTTTCGGCAGCGCTGGCTCCGTGTTCGCCCGTTTATTCAGCCAAGAAGCGGCCTAAAAGGGAACCAAAGCTCCGCCTGATTTCCTGGCGGCGGTTTTCTTTTTCCCTGGATTAAGTTCACGGACCATGTTGGCAAGCGCGTCGATACAGTCGGAGCATTCCCGGAAGTGAGCTGATTCCTCTGGCGTCAGAATTGACGACAGCGCTACGTAGCCCGCGTCTGCCAGTGATGGCGCAGCTACGTCCCAGAGCTTTTTAACGGAAATGTGATTAGAAGAATCTCGGCATGAGCCTTTGAGGGGAAAAGAAACGCACAGAAACAGAAGCGCAAGCAGCGTAAGCCTAGCGGATTTTGAGCGGTATCGGCGTGTGACGTAGACGGGGTGCCGGATAACCACCTACAACTGCGGGACTAATGAAAGTCACCTTCAACGGACGCGGCTTCAGTGGCGGACCATAAGCGCAAGGATTAACTATTTTGCTATGCTCCTCACGATGCTGTCTCGCAAGCTACGCCCCATGCGGCTCTCCCGCCGTTCCGGCCGTTCGACTCTGCCGACTTCATCTACGAACTGAAGATCGACGGCTTCCGCGCCCTCGCCCACATCGCAAGCGGTCGAGGCGAGTTGATCTATGATGGCATCGGAATTTAACGCGCGTCAGGGACCACGTCTAATGACCAATGCAGTGCCGCCATTATCGTAAGTGTTCAGATCAAAGTATTGGCCTCTCTGAATAAGATTGACGATATAGATCTCGCCGGCGTCATTTTGAAGAAACATCGAATAGTTGGTGGCGTCCATCTTCTGAACGCTGACGAGCCGGCCCCATTCGCGTGGCAGCAACACCGGAAATCCAGACCTGCTGGTATTCAACCCCTGATTACGCATCGCCTCAACCCTGGCGGGCTGCGCGAATGTGTCTGGCCGGTTCTGTGAGCTTGATTGCGACGCGAGTGCCGTGAAAATCAAAGCTAAAAGAAAAACAAGTTTTAGTCTCATGGTTCATTCTCCAGAATCACGATCTCCGACGCTTGTACTTGCAGGCGATAGATCATGATTGACCCTCTACAAACCAGGCTTCAATAAGGCCGACTATACCGTGTACAATCCCGGCCTGCGGACAGTAATTTTAACCATGGCCGGCGATGGATGATGCGGTTGGGAACCGAGTGACGGCGGTCAGGCCTCGATCACGTCGAAGCGGATGGCTGTCTTCTGTTCGAGCAGATCGTGCGGATGGACCTGGAGGGCATCGTTGCGAAGCGGAAGGATGCGCCTTACAAAGTGACGGAGAAGCCCTTCGCGATACTGGATCAAAGTGAAGAACCAAAGGTATAGTCAGGCGGAGGGGCGGGCCGAGTTGTTTGACGAACTGCGAATACCGGCACAGTAGCCATCACGAAATGCCACGCGAAGATTTTTCAATCGTCTACCAGGGCGATAGCGTCCAGGCGGATCTGCTCAAATCCATCTTGGAAGGCAGCGGCATGCAAGTCGTGCTTGAGGATGAATATTTAGGAAGGATGTACCCGTATGCCATACCTGGCGGCGTGAAAGTCCTCGTTCCGAATGACGAGTTTGATGAAGCTCGACAGATTGTCGAGCAGTTCCTCACGCGACCGGACATACGACTGGTGGAATGAAAATGGACAAGCCGCGACATCCGCAAGTGATCAGGACATGGAAAGTTGAACGTATTCGCAAGCCGCCTTCGGGCGCGTCGAAAAAGCATCAACAGGTGAGGCCGACGAAGAAATCTAAACCGTAGCTGGTTTTCCCTGCCCGCTGCCTCCTTATCTATGCCTCGCTTCGTATGCCTCTCGGATGCGCTGATTCAGTGCCCCTTCCGTGTAATGGGCGCTCCAGGCGATCCGTATGCCTTGGATGATTGATTCGAGTTGCTCCTGTTCGGCCGCAAAATCTTCCGGCACTCTCACCTCGCCAGAACCGATTCCGGCCTTCGCGTATTCATCCGCCAACTCGCGAATCGACTGCAAAGTCTGTATCGCGCCATCAATCCAGGCCATCACCGAATCGCTGGATGGAGGATTTCTAGGATCAAGCCGCTCGGAGAAGGCGACGATGTCCAAGCCCAATTCCCAAGCCATTTGTTTGATGTACTGGGGACAGTGCTCGCTCCGCGTTTCGGACAGTAGAAGTTTCTCGAAAGCGCAGGTGTGCCCAGGGAACACGTCGAATTTTTCCGCTCCCGCATCGGTCAGCCGATCTAGTTTTACTCTGCCTTCATCAGTTACAGTACAAAGGATCAAGACTTCGCAGACCGCTTGTATGCCGATCTACGTCAAAAAGGTATTCGATGTTGGTTGGCTACTCAGGACCTAAAGATCGGCGACAGATTCCGCACTCGCATTAATGATGCGATCCGCCTTCATGACAAACTGCTCGTCATTCTCTCCGAGCACTCTGTCAAGAGCGCGTGGGTAGAAGACGAAGTCGAAACTGCTTTTGAGCGAGAACGCAGGGACGGCACTACAGTCTTGTTCCCCATTCGTGTAGACGATGCCGTCATGGATAGCAATGCAGCGTGGGCGGCAAGCATTCGTCGGATACGAGACATCGGCGACTTCCGTAAATGGAAAGATCACGACGATCTCTGTCTTTCGGGCATGTATGTCTCCTTCTAGTATGGACCTAATATGGACGCGAAATTCTAGCACGCACGGTTAAAGACATTGGCATACTGTGTACGAGCATCTTGATAAATCCTCCTAATGACACGCCTCTCATCCGAAAAGCTCGCCGCGCTCAAACGCGCATTCACTGAAGACGCCATGAGTCCTGGTCAAGCCGCTCAAGCGGCTGGTTTGACGTAAACGACTACCATGCGTGTATGATTATCGGTAGAAGCTCTTACCGCTTGGGTGACGACGATGAAGATAGCACTGTGGTGCTTTGCTTGCCTTTCTTTACTCTGCTCTAGTTGCAAATCGCAGAGCGTTGAGCAGCAGCCAAAAGTTAAGTCGGTCACGGTCGCCAATAGCGACGTTATCAGCGAAATTCGTGTTGCGGGAAACAGGCGCATTGCAACAGAAACGATTAAGGCCCAAATCCAAACAAAATCAGGCGACCTATTCAGTGAGCCTACGATCAAGGGCGACATCGAACGACTTCGCGAGCTGGGAGTGTTCGATGATGTACGAATCCAGGATGACGTTAGCTCAAACGGCGGTCACATTCTGACATTCCAAATCTACGAAAAACTTCCGAGTCACCGATGATTTAAGACGCATCGTGGTCGGTTTCTCTGTAGTCACGAATGTTTAACATACCTGCTGACAGTGAAATGAATCTGGCAAAGTGACACCGACCCTTTAACACCGCCTATTGGCGGCTAACACTCAGCTTCCCGAAACTCCGGCAGGTATTTCACCATACCGCTCACTTCCTTCAACGCGCCATCACGCAGAGCCAACACCATAAACTCATCATAAGCGGCGTATTCATTCTGGAGGCCAAAGTCCGCCGCGCGCTCGAATCCAAAACGGGAATAGTATGCCGGATCACCCAGGACAACCACCGCGTCATAGCCGTCTTGCTTGCATCTTTCCAACCCCTCCCAAATCAGTTTTGAGCCAATGCCCTGCTGTTGAAACTCCGGCGATACGGCCAGGGGAGCGAGTCCGACGCCGTTGAACGTGGGCGGTGCGTTGTCGATGGTCACTCGGGAGAAGAGGATATGGCCGACCGCGCTGTCGTCGCTTACGGCGACAAGCGAGATGAGAGCTTTCTTCCGCTCGGAGATCAACCGGACGAGCTTAGCTTCGGCTGAGCCGCCAAACGCCGCGATGTGCACTTGCTGGATTGCTGCGGCGTCCTGCACCCTCTCGTTCCGTACTTCAATCGTCATGCCGGTTTGACTGGCGGGCGGCAATGTTTGTCTAAGAAGGCAAACACATCATCGGCCCATGCCGAGCTTCCACGCCATGTGAAGCTATGTCCGGCCGGTACGGACTGGCCGAATGCAGGATAGATTTTCATCTCGTATATCTTGCCCGCTTCTTTCATCGCTGCTGAAAGCGTGCGGCTTGGCGCTAAGTTGTAATCATTCTCAGCCTGGAAGAAGAATATTGGTGCTTGAGAGTTACGCACGGCGCGGGCCATACGTGCCTGCAATTGAAGCGCAAGCGTCCAGCTTTCCGCTCCACCTGAAGCATCAATCGCGGCGCAATATTTAACCCGCTCCGCCCCTAGCACGGTCTCAATCCCACCAAATGAGTTTCCGGCGACGGCAATCCGATCAGCCTGAACAAAGTCTTGCTTCCGTAGCCAATCATAAGCAGCCAGTTGATCATTCAGGTGGTCAGTTTCCAATAGCCGCACCATCTCTGCCGCCGCTGCACGAGTACCGCTCAACCACACCGCGCCCACAGTCAGCACGGCCAGGATCACGATGCAAAACCCGCGCATCCATACGCGCTTTTTGCGCGTGAAGACGAGAAATAATGCCGCCACTAAGAGGAATGCAGTAACGAAAAGCAATAATGCCCGCTCTAAACCATCTCTGCGGGCGCTTGCGATCTGAGTCTCGATATATTCTCCCGCCGAAGCACTCAAGCCCTGCCCGCGTCGATATGGCGCAAAGAAGACCCATCCCCGCCCGACATAAACAGGCGCGATTGCTTCAAAGGCTTCGTTGCTGAGCATGCCCGGTGCGCTGCCGTGGTTATACAAGACGGCGGGGAATGGTCCGGTGCCTGCGGGCTTATAGAGCAGACCGTGAAGGGTTATTGCGCCGTTTTGAAAAGTCACCGTGTCGGGCACAACTGCGGCTGATGAAAGTAGGGGGAACAACAACAGTACCGACATTAAACAAATGGGGTAAGTGAGCAATCTCATGTCGCGATTTTATCCTGCTCATAATCTCACGTCACATCGACCCTTTGAAAACGGTTGCGCCCTCATTATTTATTCACTATTATTGAATAAATGACCAAACGGGAGCAACTCGGCAATTTTGAATTGATGGTGATGCTCGCTCTCATTCGCATCGGTGAGAACGCCTACGGTGTTCCCATTTCAGAGGAGCTTGAGAAGCGCACAGGCCGAGACGTAGCCATCGGCAGCGTGTACGCCGCACTGGAACGACTCGAAGACAAAGGCTTCGTGACATCCGAGCTTGGCGAAGCGACGCCGGAGCGCGGCGGACGGGCGAAGCGATATTTCCGAGTGACGGGAAGAGGACTGAGGGAAGTGCGGGAGACGCGACGCGCTCTCGTGAAGTTGTGGCATGGTCTGCCGGAACTGGAAGGAGGCAAGGCGTGAGATCAGCTCACCCGCCGCGAATAGCGGCATGGATATTGCGTCACTTCGGCAGCAGTCCAAACAATGCTGCCCTCATCGGTGATCTGAATGAGCGGTTTCAGCGAGGCCGCACCGTTGTCTGGTACTGGCGGCAGGTAGCGGCGGCTATCGTGGTCAGTTTCTTCCAGGAAGTCTGGAGCCACAAGTTACTGATCGCAAGTGCAGTACTTTACGGTTGGAGTTTCTGGTTTTATGTATCGCGTTTCAGTTTTTATCTGAATTTGGAGCTATTCTATGCCGCAGTTGGTCGAGATTGGGGCGAGACGATTCCACGCCTAGCCGTACAGCTTTCTGAATTACTGCTCTGGGGTGTCTTAAGCGGATGGCTGGTCGCGAGGCTGGATCGCCGAAACCATAAAGCTATGGTGTTGGCGTATGCGGGATTTTTTGCAGCCATTTATTCCGTGGACATTGCTCATGACTTGTTGAGAGGTAGAGGCCACCCACCGATCCTCTTGCTCATCGTCATCATACCTATAACCATCCTGGCTGGCGGAGGCGTCTTCAGCACTCCTAAGAAAGACGGCGGCTCTGCAAGGGACCGCGCAGCGGCCGGCTAATTCTCCGAAGGCTTCTGCACGCTGTCGATCACGAGCACTTCAAGCGGTGCTTTGGCGGCTTCCAATTTCAGGCCAAGTTCGTCGATTGCCGTGAAAATTGAACCGCCCTCAGGATCGCTCGCGGTTGGAGTAGTCGTGTCGGTCGCGGCTGGCGGTCCGCCCCTCGGCTCACCCAGTTCAGCTTGAAATCAAACATGCCTTCGAGTCCAGTCTTGTCGAGACCAGGACGGCCAAGCGGCTGCGAGATAACGGCGATAACGGTGCGCAACCGCACCGCATTGGCAATCCAGCCATCGTCGGTTCTGCGAATAATCCCGCGTCGCTGCTCGATAGGAACGCTTTGGGGCTGCGGGGTATAGTCACTTTGATCTTCGGATAATTTGAGCTTTGATCCGCCTTTCCCTACGGTCAGCAGATAAACTGGAAAGTCTCGCATCTCATGGCGCAGCCTCAATTGGAATCGCTCCTCTAGCAGTGACTGGAGCATCAACGCGATGGTGTCAGGTTTGCTGTTGTCATCGGCGGGGGAACTTGGCGGCACGCTGTCCTCTGCGGCTTTGGCTTGAATTTCCCACAAGTCCGTATCCATCCAAGCTGGTCCGCCGATGACCTGAAGAACCCTAAGGCGGTAAGCATAAGCAATTAAGATTCTCAGGGATTGGCCGACTACCATGAAGCGACCACCCGGGCTGTGGGATCATGCAGCCTCGACGATTGGTAGGCTTCACGGTGGCGACTTCAAATTGCGGCTTCTGTGTTGGCGCCTGCGCTGCGGCAAGCATTTCCACAATCGCAACGGCGGCTACGACCAATACGACCTTACGGCTGAGGTGTTGCATGTCTTCCTGGGTTCGCAGAATCCGCTTGGTGCGCTAGAATCCATGTTTTCCCGGCATCCCTTGAAGATTCGCAGGTGTCTGTTGATGTTAATGCACTAAGAAAACGTCTCGGTTTTTTCATGTAAGTCCTCTGGCGAGGCTTAACGTAGGCGAAATTATTTTACCGATAACCACCCGGTCGGCTGGCCAGCCTCCAATTCGATGCACCGCGGATTTCTCCATTTTGCTTCTCCGGTCTTCAGCTAGGTTTGGCGAATGTCGTAGGCAGATCTTTTTTAGTGTCGCGCAAAATCTCGATGATGGCTTGGCGATCCACCGCCGAAAATCTGCCATATCGCGGATTTTTGTCTCTGCCCGAGAGGATGTCCGACATTCGTTCGTATATGGCCGCCTTGGCTTCACTCGGAAGAGCATCGAACGCGTCTGAATAAACCATATAACTACAGGGGTTTCGAAATAGACGTGTTTCTAGGTCGAGTTGCCGCAGCGATCGGCCAGCAGCGGCAGAATTGGTCGCGGCTAGGAAACGTCTTTCGACCCTGGACGTCGCGGGTTCGAGTTTTTTTGGCAAGATTTCTAGTCTAGGCCGAGCATATTCTGCTCCCCTGCAAGGCCTGCGAGGGGAATACTGGTCGCAAGAATTGGCAAGATCGAACTGAGCCACTACCCGGCGGAAGAGGAGTGCAGACGCGCAGTCCGGTATCGGCAACGGAAGTTTTCAACGCAGATTTGAGCCATACTAAAGGGACGTCCGAATGTCGGAGAGATACAAAAGGATATTAGAAGGTAAATGAAATTTAGAGCTTTAGCTGGATTGGGAGTTCTTTTGGCGAGCGGGACGGCAGCGTGGGCGCAGCAGTATCTGATCTCGACGTTTGCGGGCGGCGCGCCGCCACCGACACCCATCGCGGCTGTAAATGCCCCCATCGGCCGCGCTTCTGCTGTCGCCACGGACGCGACTGGAAATGTGTACTTCATCAGCGACAACTGCGTCTTTAAGCTGGAGCAGCAGAATGGCGTGCTCACGCGCGTCGCAGGGAACTCGCGCGTTGGCTACTCCGGCGATGGCGCTTCGGCCATCAACGCCCGGCTAAGCGATCCCAGGGGAGTAGCTGTCGACGGCGCTGGGAATCTTTTCATTGCAGACTCCGGCAACTACCGCATTCGCAAAGTCTCTTTCGACGGAATTATCTCGACGGTGGCGGGCAACGGCTCACAAGGCTTCTCTGGCGATGGGGGTCCGGCCACCAGCGCCCAGCTGTTGGGCCCTCAGGGAGTAGCTGTGGATGGTGATGGGAATCTTTTTATTGCAGACACGATGGCCTACACATTTTCATTGTCAATCAGGTACAACTCCCGCATTCGCAAAGTCTCTGCCAACGGAATCATTACGACGGTGGCGGGCAACGGCACCTATGGCTTCTCCGGCGATGGAGGTCGGGCCATTATCGCCCAGCTACTGGGCGCTCAGGGAGTAGCTCTGGATAGTGCTGGAAATATTTTCATTGCAGACGTTGTCCGCATTCGCAAAGTCTCTCCTGACGGAATCATCAGGACGGTGGCGGGCAACGGCTCAGGGTATTCAGGCGACGGGGGACCGGCCATCAACGCCGGCCTATCGGCTTTCGGAGTGGCTGTGGACGGCGGTGGCAATCTTTTCATTTTAGACAAGTACAATTACCGCATTCGCAAAGTCTCTGCCGACGGAATCATCAGGACGGTGGCGGGCAACGGCTCATTCAGCTGCTCCTACTCCGGCGACGGGGGACCGGCCACCGGCGCCCAGTTATGCGCTTCCGCAGTGGCTGTGGATAGTGCTGGAAATCTTTTCATTTCGGTCGACAACCGCATTCGCAAAGTGGCTGCCGACGGAATCATCACGACGGTGGCGGGCGGCGGCTCCCCCGGCTACTCCGGCGACGGAGGACCGGCCATCAATGCCCAGCTAGGTAACGCCCGTGAGGGAGCCCTCACTTTTGGAGTAGCTGTGGACGGTGAGGGAAATCTTTTTATCGCGGACACCAGCAACAATCGTGTTCGCAAAGTCTCTTCGAGCGGAATCATCACGACGGTGGCGGGCAACGGCTCCCCCGGCTACTCCGGCGACGGGGGACCGGCCATCAACGCCCAGCTATCGGGCCCTAACTCGGTAGCCGTGGATAGCGCTGGGAATCTTCTCATTCTAGACTTCTACAACAACCGCATTCGCAAAGTCTCTTCCAGCGGAACCATCACGACGGTATCTATCAACGTCGAGCTAAACCACCCTCAGGGAATAGCTGTGGATAGCGCTGGGAATCTTTTCATTGCAAACACCTATAACCTCCGCATTCTCAAGGTGTCTTCCGACGGAATCATCACGACGGTAGCGGGCAACGGCACCTATGGCTTCTCCGGCGATGGGGGACCGGCCATCAGTGCCCGGCTATCGGGCCCTTACGGAGTGGCTGTGGATAGCGCTGGGAATCTTTTCATTACAGACAGCCCCCGCATTCGCAAAATCTCTTCCAGTGGGATCATCACGACGGTGGCCGGCGACGGCGGCTACGGCTACTCCGGCGATGGGGGGCCGGCCATCAATGCCCGGCTATACGCCTCTGCCGGCGTGGCTGTGGATCGGGCCGGGAATGTTTTCTTTGCAGACGGGTACAACAACCGCATTCGCAAAGTGTCTTCCGACGGAATCGTCTCGACGGTAGCGGGCAACGGCTCCCCCGGCTACTCCGGCGATGGGGGACAAGCCATCAACGCACAGCTAACGCTCCCTGGCGGAGTGGCTGTGGACGGCGCCGGCAACGTCTACTTTGCAGACCCAACCAACCACGCCATCCGGCGGCTGCAACCAGTAGTGTCATCGCCGACCTACCCATTCACGGTGACAGACCGCGGCGGTACGTCGCTGATGAGTGCCGGAATACCGGCATCGATCTCGGTGGGCTATGCTCGAGTTCAGGGCGATGCCGGAAGCACGACTCCATCGGGCCTGGCGATTTTCGGATTTCGTCAGAACAATATTCTCGTTAGCGAGACCGGTGTTCCGGCATCGCTCCCGTTGACCTCCGGGCGCATCTATGCGGAGGTTGCGGGCGCCGTCGACACGGGACTCGCAATCGCGAATCCGAATAACTCCATCGCGACCATCCATTTCTTTTTTACTGACACGGCGGGCAATGACCTGGGATCGGGGAGTACGACGATCGCCCCCAACGGAGAGCTGGCAAAATTTCTGGATCAGGCGCCATTCAACGGACCGCCATCGTTTCAAGGCACGTTCAGCTTCACTTCGGATCTGCCTGTCGGTGTGATCGCACTGCGCGGGCTGACCAACGAGCGCAGCGAATTCCTGATGTCCACGCTTCCCGTCATCGACACCACCGACACCACATCGCCGGCAGACCGCGGAACCGTGGTCGTTCCACACTTTGTGGATGGCGGTGGTTGGGTCACACAGATCCTTCTCGTGAATCCAACCGACAATCTCATGGCGGGGAAGGTACAGTTTATAAGCCCTGATGGCACGGCAGCAAACGTGACGATTGAGGGACAGACTGAGAGCACCTTCGCATACAGTGTCGCAGGACGCAGTTCGCAGAAACTGATGACAGCCGGAGTAACGTTAACGAGAACTTCCGGGTCGGTTCGAATTATTCCGAACGGAGGACCGATCCCAACGCCGCTGGTGTTGTTCTCATCTAAGCCGGCAATGGTCACGGTTTCCGAAGCCGGAGTGCCCGTGACCAGCGGAACCGCATTCCGCATGTATGTGGAGTCGTCCGGGGAAGGCAACATCCAGAGCGGCATTGCCGTTGCGAATACGTCATCCTCACCGGCAACCGTGACATTCGAGTTGACCACACTCAGCGGCGCCCCGGAGGGAGTCTCGCCGGTAACGTTCAACCTGCCGGGGTCCGGACAGGCTGCCAAGTTTCTAGGTGACATATTCCCCTCGCTGGGGAGTTCGTTCCGGGGCGTGCTTCGCATCACAACAACTTCTTCCGGACTCTCGGTAGTAGGCCTACGCACGCGGGTCAACGAGAGGGGTGATTTTCTCATCACGACCACTCCACCAACGGTCGAGAGCAACCCAGCAAGTAAGCGTGAATGGTTGTTCCCGGTGCTCGCCGACGGCGGTGGTTGCACGACGCAGTTCATCCTCTTCAGCGGAACTGCAGGCCAATCCTCATCTGGAACCCTGCGTTTCGTCGATCAGAGCGGTCAGTCATCGACCCTGACGGTGTACTGACGTTGGTTTTTAAAGAACAACACTGAAAACGCGCTAGGAGGTTTGGTTTTTCGAAACGAACGCTCGAAACGGCGCAATAGTGCTCGTTTTTCAAGGCGAACGCTAGAAACGCCGTAGCTGTGTTCCGGTTTTCAAAACCAACACTGTTCAATGAGCCGAACAACATTTCGATTCGTTTTCAGTGTTATTTAGGCACGCTGCACGTTGCCACCGCCGTCGCTGCATTCCCGGCCGCATCAATGGCCGTCGCTGTAATAGTGTAGATGCGGCCTTTGCCGGATGGAGAACGTTCTGCTCGGAGTTGAACGGTGCCGCCGTTGATCACGATATCACCGGGAACGTCGCCGCCGCCTGTTCCACTATCCGGCTCGTTGCTGACCGCCGTCACATTAAGCGATGCGACACCGGAAAGCGAGTCTGTGGCGGTGACAGTAGCCGCGAGCACAAGCTGGTGTTTTGGGGGTGACAATGTACACCCTGGCGCCGGCATTCCTGAAATAACCGGATTAGTCTTATCAATCTGGATCGCAAGCGATCTGGAGCTTTCCGAGTTGCCGGCATTATCAATAGCCGAGTAGCTGACCGTGGTGGTTCCCTCTGTAGTTATGGACACCGAAGTTGGGTTGCCACCGACGACGACAGGAGTGGTTTGAGCGCCGCTCAGCCAATAACGAATGGCCTTTACGCCCGAACCGCCCGCATTATCCCTCGCGCTGAGAGTCACCGAGGTATTGGTCTTATTCCACCCCGCCAGGTTCGGCGATGGAGCCACAGTAGCCGTTGTCGCAGGGGGAATATTGTCCAGCGCCGGCGCTTCATAGACGCCCATATCAAAGGCCGGCACGCCGTCCATATTGCCATCGATGGGACGCTGCACACTGTCGAGATCCGTTTGTGGCGCCTGGGTGGAAGTTCCGGAGTCAATGGAGGGCGATCCGGGGAATAGATGGTAGTCACCCGTTCCTGGGTTTCGAAATAGCGGGTCGGCGGAGATATTGCCGTTCAGCCCGGTCTGGTTGTTGCAGATACCAGCATACGCAGAGCCGGATGGGGCTACGACGTTATTAAACTGAAATGACGGCGTACTGGCGTCGAAATTGCCGCAGACGACCGCGTTCTGACCAGCCGCAGCCACTATGATGTTGTTGATCAGTTGAACCTGCTGATCGAAACCGTCTGCGAAGAGGCCGGAACCTTGAGGACTATTGTTTGCCGAAATCGTGTTGTTGATCAGAAAGGGTCCTCTGCTTCCTGAAGGGACCATCCAATAGACGCCGCCGCCCGTAGGCGCCGCATTGCCCGTAATGACGTTCTGGACAATGGATGCGTCGGAGTTGTTGACCATCGAGATGCCCCCTCCCTGGGATCCGGCCGTGTTGTTGGCAATGATGTTGTTCCGCAACGCCGGAGTACCCGCGGCAAATAGGCTGACGCCTCCGCCACTTGCCGAGGACCAGGCATTTCCCGCGATGGTATTGTTGACCAACTGGGCAGCTGAAGCTCCAACGATGCTGACGCCTCCGCCACCGACTCCGCCACTCCATCCTGATATCTGAGAATTGTTTGTGATCGTGTTTCCTCGAATGAGAGGGGAACCGAAGCTGCTCGATATACCGCCACCACCATCGCCGGCAGTGTTGTTGGTGACGGTATTTCCTGTGATGGTTGGCGACGAGTTCTCAATCCTTATGCCGCCGCCGCGAAGGGCTGATGAAACCGCCGCTTTGCCGTTTCGCAACGTGAAACCGTTCAGTAGCGATTGCGGACCTTCCCCGGAATTAAATGTGACGACAGGAGCCGATTGATTGCCGTCGATCACCGTAACTTGCGGCCCCTGATCGCTTACTACCGAAATAGCCTTGCCGAGAAAATTGATGTTCTCGATATAAGTCCCGGGAGCCACTTGTATCGTATCCCCATTCACTGCGCCGGAGATTGCCGCCTGTATCGTGGGCCGGTCTGTGGGCACCCGAATCACGGCGGCTTGTCCTCGAACCACACCGCAAAGGATCAAAAGGACTGTGAATACCGAAGAACGCTTCACCCGAAACACCATCGACACCTCTCTTAGATCGCGAAAATTGACGTGGCGCTCACTGGCAGACAGTACGGTCGGGCCGCGGTTTTCGCTATAGGTCACACGTCCCTCCCAATATCCAATGCGGAGAGCCTGTTCAGACTTCGTTAGGTTGGCCCTTAGGTCCTATTACCGCGGGTTGGTCACTTTCGGTCAGTTTTTGCGGCACCCGACACCTCCGCTCCGAGGCCATTGACAGGCTTTCGGATCTTGTGTTCTCCTCTTTCGCAAAGATTTTTCAGTTGGCGTTCCCGCCGTCTGGGTCTTCGGAGTTTCATCGATTCGTTCGAGATTTTCTTTTTTATCGATCTTTGCGGTTTGCCTGAGTGTGTGTGCCGGCCAGTCCGTGTTCGCTCAGAAGCGAGTACGTGACCGCATTCTGCGGAAGGCGGAGGCCCGCTCGACATTCATGGTTAAAGGCAACGTCCATCCATTCGCAAAGCCCGGATACGATCGCGGAAGAGTTGGCCGTCTGTTCCGGATACAAAGGATCACAATGGTGTTCAAGCCTGAGGACGAACAAGAAACCGGGCTGAATACGCTGTTGGAAGAACAGCAGGATCCGCTTTCGCCGAACTATCAAAAATGGTTATCGCCCGAAGAATTTGCAGACCGTTTCGGGCTCAGTCCCAACGATGTAAGCGAAATCGTGTCTTGGCTTCACTCTCACGGCTTCACGGTGGATGAGGTGGCCCGAACCCGCCGGTGGGTTTCCTTTACGGGAACGGCGGAGCAGGTGGAATCTGCTTTTCAAACGCGCATTCACGAGTACAGTGTTGAGGGCGAAAACTTCTACGCCAATTCGATCGATCCCGCAGTGCCTCCGGCGTTCGCGAACGTGATTCTAGGTTTCCGATCCTTGAACAATTTCCGGATGAAGCCTCGACCGAATCTGAGACGAGTAGACGCGGCCGCCCGCCCTCAATTTACCTCGAGTGTGACAGGCTATCACTACCTGACTCCTGCCGACTTCGCGACGATCTACGATCTCGGACCGCTTTACGCCGCCGGATTCGATGGCGCCGGCCAGAAGATCGCCGTCATGGGACAAACAGACATCCAGTTGAGCGATATTCGCGCGTTCCGCAGTGCGTCCGGACTTCCCGCAAATGATTCTCAGGTTGTGTTTGTTCCCGGATCCGGCAATCCCGGAATTGTCGGCGGTGACGTTTCGGAAGCCTCTCTCGATATCGAATGGGCTGGAGCGATTGCCCGAAATGCGCAGATCGTATTTGTCGTTTCACGCAACGGTGTTTTTGATTCGTTGCAGTACACCATCGACCAAAATCTGGCGCCCGTCGTGAGCATCAGTTATGGATCATGCGAACAGAATTTCACATCGAACCAGATCGCTCTTCTCGCCGCACTCGGACAACAGGCAAATGCCCAGGGAATCACGATTGTGGCGGCTAGTGGAGACACAGGCGCAGCTGATTGCGAGGCGCCAAGGAGCACAATTGCGACTCGCGGACTGGCCGTCGATATTCCAGCCAGCCTTCCGTCTGTTACGGGATTGGGCGGTACCGAATTCCGCGAAACAAATAATTCTTCGTGGGCAGAGGCGAATGATCCGAGTTACGGTTCCGCTCTTTCCTACATTCCGGAAATTGCGTGGAACGATACGGCAGCCGCAGGAGTCCTCAGCGCAGGAGGCGGCGGGCGCAGCATCTATTTTTCGAAGCCGGCCTGGCAAGCGGCTCCCGGTGTTCCAAACGATAACACTCGTGATGTGCCCGACATCTCGCTGAGTGCTTCCGGGGGCCACGATGGCTATCTCATGTGTTCTCTCGGCAGGTGTGTCAATGGATTCCGGTCGAGTTCCGGCGCTTTAACCGTGGTCGGTGGTACGTCGGCCGGTGCTCCTGCCTTTGCCGGGATTGTTGCCATTATCAATCAGGTTTCGCGTTCCAGTCAGGGGAACATCAATCCGAAGCTGTACAGCCTGACAACGTCTGCGCCCGCGGTATTTCACGACATTACATCCGGCGGAAATCAAGTACCGTGCCGGACAGGAACTGCCGATTGTCCTTCCGGTGGATCGATTGGTTACAGCGCCGGCGCCGGGTATGACCAGTCTTCGGGAATCGGCTCCGTGGACGCCGCAAACCTGGTTGCGGCGTGGGTTCCTGGGACCGTACCGGCATCAACTGGTAATCCTATCCCAGCGCCGGCTCCGGTACCCGGTTCCACCTCTCCGGCTTCTAATCTGCTGGCAACCCCGCCATTGCCGATTTCAGCCGTCGAACAAGGAACCGTTCATTCCGGTTATGCTGTGATCACACCCGATCCAAACTCGGCCGCGCCTCAAACGACTGTGACTTTCGGAAGCGTGAGCGGCGGTGCCGTGCAGTCGCAGGCAGGCATTGTTCCGATGCCGCTAATGACCGATGCTTTGATGTTTTTGGACGTCATTCCGGTTATCGGAGGTAATCTCGGAATTGCCATCGCCAATCCTTCACCAACGACGAATTACGTTACGTTGACGTTGAGGGATGAGACCGGAACCGTTGCCGGAACCGCCGTGACTGTGGCGCTTCTGCCCGAAGAACAATTGGCGAAGTTTATAAGTGAATTATTGCCGAGCGCAGTAGGAGTCGCTTTTCGCGGAACTCTGAAGCTCCAAAGCTCGACGCCCTTCGCAGTGCTCGGATTGCGTTTCGCCGGCAGTGAATGCAGCACATTGTCGGTTACGGCCACCGTGATCAGTACCGGTGTTCCGGCCAGATCTCTTGCCAATTGAAGTGTGGGAGGCGCCGCGGCCATCTTCATTCCCCAATTTGCGATGTCGGGTGCGTGGGCGACTCAATTCGCGCTTATCAACAACAGTGGCACTACGGCCAAGGGACGCATCGACATTTTCGACCAATCGGGTAATCCGAGACCCGTTACCCTGAACGGTGTCACACAAAGCACGTTTTCATACACAATACCTCCCGGTGGTGTATTCACCCTCGCTCCACGAGACGCAAACGGTCAGTCGCCGTTTTAAACTCATTTCACCGTTACGCTGACGGTTTGTTGAGTGGACCGATTTCCCGCAGCGTCCGTCGACCTGGCGATCAGCGTGTGACTTCCCTTTTGAGGTTTAGTGTTCCATTTGTAAGTGAGCGATCCAGTTGTCGATGAAACCGAAGTTAAGGCGACACGATTATTGGTGCTGTCGATGAAAAGCTCTATCAGACTCAATTGGCGGTTATCGGAGGCACGGACCTGGACGGTATATTGCCCGGTTATGGTGGCTGGAGATGCTGCTGGTGTAATGAACCACGCCGAAGGGGGTGTCGTATCCGGGGGAAGATTGTTGACGGTCACACTGATTTCCGCCGCGGTGCCCTTATTACCCGCAGCGTCCGTGGCCGTCGCGGAGATTTTGTGCGACGCGTTGGGTGTCTTGGTCGTGTCCCAGGAACAGGAATAGGGCGCCGTGTTATCGACGCAAAGCGCCGTTCCATCCACTGAAATCGTGACGGCAGTCACGCCGACATTGTCGCTGGCGGAGGCGGTGACCGTGACGGTTCCCGATACTGTCGCGCCGCTTGCCGGAGCGGTCATGCTGACCGCCGGCGGGGTCGTATCCGGTGGCGGCGGTGGTGGTGGCAGCGGCGGTGAACCGGAACCGGGCAAGACCGTGATGTAGGTCTTGGCTGCGTCCATCAAGCCCTGATTATCGGTAACCGTTGTCCACAGATAATAGGTTCCAGGATCGTTATAGACGCAATTGCTTTGGGGACTTGTCGAGGTTTTCAAACCATCGGCGCAATAGAAACCATAACTGGCAATGCTGCCGTCCGGATCGGAGCTGCCCGTCATATCAATGTTGACAGTCAATGGCGCTACACCATCCAGCTTATCTACGACAGCCGCTGCAATCGGAGGTGTCCCTGAAGCTCCTCCAACGCGAACGACGTCGCTGTACTTGGGAGACAGATTAAGTTCCTTGTCGATACCCTGCACACTGATCCGATATACGCCTGAATTAGACAGAGTCAGGTTGAAGTTCTGAGTGGTGTCTGTCAGGCAGCACATTTCTCCCCAAACGTTCGAGCTCAGAAACCATGCCTGCCAGTACATCGGCGACTGACCTTCAGGATCGGTGAGTTTGAAGTTCAAGTTCACCGATCCGCCGGTCGCAATGCTATTGGAGGATACGGTGAAAATCCCCGCTGGCGGCAGTCCGTGGTTTGGAGTCGCGAATATTTCGACGATTGACTCCGCCGATGCACTTCCGCCACGGCCGTCGGCGACGGAAGCAACATACTTGGCGAAGGCCAACCTCGCCAATGACGAGGCTGTGAATGACACCGGATTCGTATTCAGAGGCGGCGCCGGAAAGATGTTGTTCAGCTGCTGGGCATAAATGGCGGACGCGGATACGAGAGGCGCCCACCCTAACGTGAGCGGATCATTGTCGGGATCCGAACCCGACGCTGTGAGGCTGATCGTGTCGCCGGAATTCGCCGTGATATTGGAAAGCGGAGAGATCGCCGGAAAGTTGTTGAGCGTGGGCGACGACAGCAACGGATTATTTAACGCCTTCGCGAAGTTCAGTCTCCCTCCCGTTGTTGTCGTGACTTTCAATCGCGAGTCGATCAAGGCGTCATAACTTGCGGGGTTCAGAATAACGTCCCGGATATTTGCGGCGGTTGCGGAAGGATTCACATGGAACAGGGCCGCGGCAACGCCTGTCACATGTGGAGTCGCCATGGACGTTCCCGATAGCAGCTTATAACCGGTTGGATCGCACAGAGAACACGTGCCTGTAGGAACTGTCGAAAGAGTCGATACACCGGGGGCAGCAATGTCCACGCTCGCCAGACCTATATTGCTGAAGTAAGCCGAGGCATCGTTGGAATCGGATGCGGCAACGGACACAATGCCCCGGTTGTCATAGGCGGCAGGATACAGCGGTGAGACATCCGCGTTAGCTCCGTTATTACCGGCAGCACAAACATCGAGAATTCCCAGTGATTCCACTTGCGCCATGGCGTCTTTCAGCGATTGCGTGTAACCGCCGCCGCCCCAGGAGTTATTCGTGACTCGAATGTTGATGCCCGCCATTTTGAGCTCTGCGATTTTGTTGAACGCCACGACGGCATCGGAAATGGAACCGCTGCCGGTGGAATCGAGAAACTTCATCGACATCAGGTTCACGACCCAATTGATACCGGCTATACCAATGCCGTTGCTAACGGCTCCAATTGTCCCGGCCACGTGGGTTCCATGGCCGAAATCGTCGTCGCCTCCAGCAGTGCAGGTTCCGCCGATGCACGTGAAACCATGTGCTAATGTCACCGGATCGGTCCAAAGATTGGCCTGCAAATCCGGGTGATTCGAGGCGATTCCGGTGTCCACAACGGCAACTACAACATCGCCGGCGTTCGTTTGCTTATCCCACGCGGTTGGAGCTTGGATTTTTGTCATGTCCCACTGTTGGGACCACATCGGATCTAACGGTGTGGTGTCGATGGCCTGTACCTGATAGTCCGGCTCCGCATAAACAACATTCGGATTTCTCTTGTATCCGGCAATGGCATCAGGGACGGGAACGTCTTGCGGATTATCGACGAGGAAAAGGTTCAGCTGCTGCGAGAGCAGCCTGGCTTGTCCTGACCCGGGATGGAATTGCGGCGCACCCCGAAATCTCACGAGAACTCTGGACGGGTGATATCTCCATCTATTACTAGCTTGCGGCGGCCTGGTCTGTTGTGCGAGCGCGGAGGTCAGAAGCAGGGGCAAAAAGACAGGCAGCAAGATCCTCTTCATTTCTTCTCCTCTTCCGTGAGTACGAAGACGGGGTCGGAAAACGGCAACCACACAAAACGGGAACAGCATAACGGCTGGTATCGAGCCGCCGCATCGGACTGTGCGATCTTGTTGGGAGGGACAGATCTCGCATTTTGTGGTGCAGAAACTAGTCTTCATGTGGCGGTGAACTCTCCGAGATAAGGGAGTTTCCGCCTACGGAGCGATGGGAGATCCCTCCCAGTTTCGCGGTGTGGTGTTGAGGCAGGCAAAAAAGTCCGGCCATGACGGCTGGACCTGTCAGTTCGGAACTGCTTAGGGCTCCATTGAACGCCCGTTCTTCTGCGAATCAATGACATCGCGGGCGGTCATAGAAGATGTGAATAAATCGAAGAAATGTTGAATGTGGAGTATTCCCCTCCTCGCAGAGGAGGGGAGGCTGCGGCATCAACTAAAAGTTGCGAAGCCACCGAAGCCTCTAGCGCGAAGTGACGAGGGGGACCGGCGACTGCTCGGTGGTCTTCCGAGGCACGCGTGAGGAGACATAGGCCGCGATGCCAACCATGTCCTCTGATGTCAGGTTTGCGATCGCGAGCTTCATCAACTGTGCCGGTTCGCTATTCCGCGTGCCCTGTTGAATGTCCCAGATTTGGCGCACCAGGTAGCTCGGTGAGCGGCCGGCGATGGGCGGGCTATCGCCCTGGCCCATCAGATCCTCTCCGTGGCAGGTGATGCAGGGGGTGGACTTGCCTCGGATAAATTCGTTTCCAACGATCCTTGCGCCTCCGGTGGTGACCAGATCTTTCCCTTTCTTGATACTCCCCACCGGCACGTAGGCAACGAATCCGGAGTGCGGATTGCGATAGGTCTCGGCCTGCTCTTCGTTCTCCGGCATCTCGATAATGCGCATGCCGATCGGTTCGGTCTTCTCTTGTTCCAGCGGCAGAAACAGATTGCCCGCGATGCGCGTCTTCGGCACCAGACTCGTTTCAACGACGCGAACCCAGGGCCACCACTTCATGGAGCCGAAATACTCCGCGGCGGCTTTCAGTTCTTCGTCGGTCAATGATTTTGCCAATTCGATCATCGTGTTCGTGTTCGGCTTTCTCGGATCGGCACTATGCCGCCTGCCGCTTCGAAAGTCTTGAATCTGCCGCATGATGTATGGAACCGGCAGGCCCGCGACGGGTGCATTCTCCGGTCGGCCTTTGCCGGTCGGCAAATGACACGAGCCGCAGCCGCGCGTGTTTTTACCCAACGCAGCGGGACCATGCGCAACGACGTTCGGCATTGGCGGGTGCTCGTCAGGGAACCAATCGATGACGTTTTGTCCGTCGCGGACGTCGACACGAGAATATGCCGCGTTGCTGCCGGGCAGACGCATGAGCCTTGTTTGCTCGACCGGATCTTCATTGGGGCGCAAATTTCGGCTTGGTGGATTCTGCGGAAGAGCTTTTTCACCCGGAAGAGGAGGCCGGTCGAAACCATATGCCCACAACGGTTGGTTCTGGAAATCAATCTTCGCGACCTCCGCGCGTTGTGCAGCCTCGTTGGGTTGCGGCGTCCGCCGGTGAGTGTCGTAGTACCGTGTGACAACAGCTCCCAAGATGAAACACACAACACCCAAGACGGCCGGCTTCGCAAAGCGCATTAACAATGCCTCCTTTTTCCCCAGAACGGCAGTATGCCAAACCACAGCCGATTTACAAAGCAGCTTAAACGTCTGATTGATGGGCGCAGCCACCCCGCCTTAACCAAGGCGGGGGGAATGGTAAAATCGTCGTCGATAAGCGGTAAATTCTGTTATTTTTGGCAGGACTTGTCCGAGGGAGAATCTATGAGGCTCATCATTCTTGCGTGTTGCGTGTTGTTGGCTGCGGCACCTCTATTTGCCCATCATTCGTTTGGTGCAGAATATGACGCTAATAAGCCCATCACGCTGACTGGCATCGTTACGAGTATTCAATGGACGAATCCCCACTTTTATTTCTTCATGGACGTGAAGGATCAAAACGACAATGTCGCGAATTGGAAATTTGAAGGCTATCCGCCCGTCGTGCTGAACCGGGTGGGCTGGAAGAGAACGGAAACAATGTTGCCGGGCGATAGTGTCACGGTATTTGGTTGGCAGGCTCGCGACGGTAGCAATTGGGCGCATTCGCGGTTCGTGACGTTCGCAAAAAACGATCTTGGCGAGCTATCGCTGTACCCGAACCAGTTCGTTCAGACGCCAAACCTGATCGTTATTCTGATTGAAGTGCGTCACGCGTTCCGCCTGATCCCGCTGAACGAGAAGCATCCGGAGGACCTGGATCCGGCGTGGCTCGGGGACTCGGTCGGTCACTGGGAAGGGGACACCCTTGTCGTCGATGTTGTCGGCTTCAAGGAACGGGTTAAGGGATCGAAGATCAATACCGACGCGCTGCACATCGTCGAACGATTCACGCGAGTCGATTACAACACGATCGAATATTCCGCCACTATAGAGGATCCAAAGGCGCTCTTGCACCCCTACACCATTACGAGCAAATACATGCTGCGGCCCGGAACCCGACTGCAAGAGTACGTGTGCGAGAACAATCAGGACCCCGCCTCTTTCGAGGAGCTCGATAAAAAAGGTCTCATCACGAGGGAAAAATGAATATGAACCGCCGCGAACATTTGAAATCGCTGATTGGATTGGCAGCGCTGCCGTTGCTGCCTCAAACCGCCGCGCGCACGGCGCAAAATGCTCCAGTTCCGCCGGAGGGGATCGGTCATAAGATCCGTCATCTGGCCTACAGCGATATTGGCGGCCGTCCCGACAGCGTGCAGATCATGCTGAATCGGCGCCATCTTTATGTCGGTCACATGTTCAGCAATGGCCTGACGATTCTCGATGCCTCGGATCCCCGGCGGCCGAAGCCCGTGGGGTTCTTTACGGGTGGTGATTACACGCGTACCCATCACTTGCAAGTTGCCGAAGATCTTTTGCTGCTCGCCAACGGCGCCAATATCGTGGCAATGCAGTCGTACGACAATCTGCGCGGGTACTTTGAAAACGCGCTGGCCGACAGCATTACGAATCGTAAGAAATTCCGCTCCGGCCTCAGCATTCATGACATTTCTCATCCGCCGGCGATGAAGGAAATCGCGTTTCTGGAAATGCCGGGATTAGGGATTAACCGGCTGTGGTGGCCCGGTGGACGCTACGCTTACGTTGCCGCGCATTTCGATGGTTTCACCGACCATATTCTTTGTATCGTCGATCTCAAGAACATCACAAAACCCGAGATCGTATCGCGCTGGTGGCTTCCGGGAATGAACCGCGCGGCTGGCGAACCCGCAAATCTCCCTCCAGGCAAACGGTTCGCCTTGCATCACATGCTTACCGCCGGCGATCGCGGCTACGGCGCGTGGCGTGACGGCGGGTTGACGGTCCATGACATCAGTGATCCTACGAAACCGAAGCTGCTCTCCCATATCAATTGGTCGCCGCCGTTTCCCGGCGGCACTCACACGACGCTGCCTTTGCCCGGGCGGAATCTGGTCATCGCGGCCGATGAGGCCAATGCCGAAAAGTGCGCGAAAGGATTCTTCTACACGTTCATCGTGGATGTTCGCGCGCCTGAAAATCCGGTGCCGATCTCGACGTTGCCGACCCCGAAGGAACGCGACTTCTGCGCGCTCGGCACTTTCGGTCCTCATAACTTGCATGAGAACCGGCCCGGCAGCTTCCGCAGCGAAGAAACCATATTTGCCACATACAACAACGCCGGTGTGCGTGTGTTCGATATCCGGGATCAATTTGCGCCCAAGGAGATCGCATCTTGGGTGGCGCCGACGCCCAAGCGTTTGATCGATCCGCGCCCGAACGTGGCGCTTGCTGCAAAGACCGCCGACATTTACGTCACCACCGACGGGTTGCTCCACGTCAGCGACTGGAATGCGGGTTTGAACGTTTTGCAGTACGAAGGGTAGGGACTGTAGGGGCGGTTTGTTTCTTGAGGCTGCGTGCTATCGCGCTTGCGCTTCGCGGACCGTCGGCGATCTCGTAAGTTAAGTTGCTGGATTGTCGGCGGTCATAGACCGCCGCTACAGTCGTCGCCGCTCTAATCCAGAAAATTAGCCTCCTTCAGCCGTGCCGGCACATACTCTTCCGTAACGTAGCTGATGTCCTTGCTGATGAGCGCTTCGACCTCGAGCTTGAAGCCATTGTGGAGCATCAATTCGATTTCCTTCTGCCACGGCTTCTTCTGGGAGAACCACGGATACTGCGCAATCTGGCCCGCCCGTTTGATGTCCTGTTCGTTCAACCGGATTTGTACGCTCGGACTGAGCTGGCATCGCGTGTAATCCTCGCTGCGCAAGCCCAGAAAACGGGCTTCGGGAATTGCCATGCGGCGTGACTCGTAGGCGAGATTGATGGATCCTTGTTTGATGACACTGTAGATGTAGTATCCCCAGGGATCGTTGTCGAGCAGACAATATACGGGGAGCTTCAGTTCGTGGTGCAGGCGGTGAAGCATCCGGCGTACTCCGCGGGGAGGCTGTCCGCCGCCGTGAGTCAAAATGCAGTTGTACTTGCGCCAGAATTTGTCTTCATTGAATCGCCGCCATACCGTGTCCTTTTCAACATGCAAAACAAACTTGGCCGTGTGCTTTTTGAACTGCACAATGTCGGGCTCGACGATAGAGGGAATGCTGTAGCCTCCAGAACCCATCCGCGAACAATCGATCTCGTCGCCGCTGTCCACCACCGTGATCGGACCGACCATCGCCCCGGCGTTCTTTGCGTAAAGGTGAAGCTCCTCGCGCATCGCGTCGAGCGTCACCTCCATGTCTTCGATGACGGGATCGCATTCGTCCTGAGCGTCGAATGTCTCTTCGCTGGTCCCCTCGATCGTATGCTTCAGCAGGTAAAACAGACCTCGGATGCTGGTTGTTTTTCCTTGCTCGATCAGTTGCTTGCATCCGGAGCCGACCAACAGCGTTTGCATGTAGCTGCGGGCCTGGGCCAGGTTGAACAGCTCGCGGCGATTCTTTCCGCCGCCCATTTCGATGATTCGCTTCGATTGATTGAATCGCACGTTGGACAGAGAACGCGATGGCACATCGACGTAGGGTGCCCGGCCGCGTTCGGCAAATTGCGCAACCTCGTCGGCGAGATAGCGGATCGAGCCGAGGGTTTTCTTGTCTTTCGCCGTGAGGGCGGTGTCGGTAGTTTTGGTTTTTTTAGGCATGATTTTCAAGTTGCGGAAGATCCACCCTCTCCCTGTGGGAGAGGGCAGGGTGAGGGTTCAAGATTTGACGAGACTTCTTTTGAGGCTTCGCCCTATCGTCCTCCGTCAGTGTCCACAATCAAAACATTTTCTCCGAAATCGGCCTCAGCCTCTTCAATCCTCCTGCCGCGGTCATCCAGTTTCGTATCCGCCACAGCGGTCTTCCGGTTTGCGATATCGACCAGCCGGCCATACAGTTGCTTTCTTGATCGATCGCCGGAGTCTTTGATCGCTGCCACGGCAGTGGCAACTTCGCCCAGATACCGCAGGAAGACCTCCCGCCGTTCTCCTTCCTGACGCACGCGTTTTCGCCGGTTGAGATAGATCGCAAGCTTTCGGCCGACGGCCTGAAGCCCGAGCCTGAGATCCTTCATGATTTCCGGATACGCCGCCACGGCTTCTTTGGATTCACTTGTGAACGGGACCCACACGCTCGCCATGTGTACCATCAGCCTAATCGGACCAACAGGGAGTTGCCCTCGAGATTGCGCCAGACCATAAGCGCGCCAATTCGTGGCGGTCACCGCTTGAGTGATGGCGCACGCCGCAGGTTGAAATTGCAGCGGGACCCGGTTCGCATACCGGAGCACTTGCATCGTCTGTCCCTCGGTCAGATTAACATTCCTCATCGCCGCGTGCAGTTGGGCAATGTCTTCTTCTTTGAGTTTCACCGGCGTTTGCCGTGTGCCCAGCTTGGCCTGCGTCAGAATTTTTTCCACGCCCGCTGCGCCGATGCCGTCGAAGGTCGTGAGCAAAAATTGCTTCAGCGAACGCGCATCGCTTTCTTGGAGCAGTTCCGCGAGGGCTTCGAGCGTTACTTTCTGCGTGGGGCTGGCGCCGCCATACGCCAATCCCACCTCGATGACAAACGGGTTTCCGCGATACACGGCCGGAGGACGAGTATCCGCGCAGAAGAACTCACCAGGCAATTGATGATGCAGTCCCCTGAGAATCAGCCCCTCGCCGATCGGCGAAATACAGTTGCTTGCCGGCGCAGGGATTTTCGTGTTTTGAATTGCAGCGTAGAGCGCGTCGGCTTCCTGGCGTCCGATGCGATGCGGATTGGCTCGCGTGCGGACCTTCGCGGCTTCGCAGATCCGCTGGGCCACACCCGGGCTGATGCGAGAGAAAGACGTGGTGAGAAATTGCGACATTGTTCCAGCGTGACTGCCTTTCAGCATGGTCACGAGCTGCCCGAGTTCGATCCCATACGGATGGGGTTTGATCTCCACCGGCTCCGGCGGAAGCTCGGTTGTCGATCTCGAGTATGTGGTTTCGCCGCCATCCGGATCGACGTAGTGAATGGTGACGTGAGGGTTGGCAATCGCGGTCTGCTCCAGATATTCGTCGACGCTGCCGCGCCCACGCACATAGCGGCCCTCGAGCTCGATTGTCACGCGCGTACCGCTCCGGAGGTGCTGCGATTGCTCGCCCGGACTGGGATAGTGCGATACCCACTCAATACCGTGGTCGGCGATGTACCGGTGTCCCTTTTCGCCGGCCGGTATATCTTCGCCGTCGCCCTTGCCGTTGATGATCTCCGGCTGGTTGCGCCGCGTATCAATTTGAATCTCGAAATAGTGCGCCGGCTTTTTCTCCGAAGTCATCGAGATGATCTTCACCGGTTTGCCCGTTGTGAGCATCCCATACATACCCGCAGCACTGATGCCGATTCCTTGCTGGCCGCGGCTCATCCTTAACCGGTGGAATTTCGATCCGTAGAGCAGCTTCCCGAAAATCAGCGGGATTTGCTTCTTAACAATTCCTGGACCGTTATCTTGGACACCGACCTTGAACCGGTTCGGCCCCGTGGCTTCGATATGTACCCAGACTTCCGGCACGATGCTTGCTTCCTCGCATGCATCGAGCGAATTGTCGACGGCCTCTTTCACCGCGGTGAGCAACGCCTTACGAGGGTTGTCGAATCCCAGCAGATGGCGATTCTTGGCGAAAAACTCGCTGACGGAGATATCGCGCTGCTTTGCGGCCATTGTTTCCGCAGTAACGCGGGGTCGTGACTCCACGTCCGCTTGGGGAATCACCGGAGTATTATCGGGGGACGAATCGATGTCGCTGCCATTACGCATAAGACTACAATTTGGTCTCGACCGAGGACATCCAAGGTCCTCCTACATATAATGCCGTAAAAGCATACAAAGGAGACGCCCAATGAGTCGCACAAACGTTCGATACGTGAATCCTCCAGCTCTGTCCGTCCCTACAGGCTACACGCACGTAGCCGAAGTCCACAGCGGCCGGACCATTTACATCGCCGGCCAGGTTGCCCTCGATCACTCCGGCAAGGTTGTCGGCAAAAATGATTTCGTCGCCCAGGCCACTCAGGTTTTCGAGAACTTGAAGCTGGCGCTCGCCGCCGCCGGCGCGACGTTCGATAACCTCGTCAAGGTGACGACGTTTGTCACGGATATGTCTCACCTGCAGACGCTCCGGACACTTCGCGCGAAGTATTACGGTGAGAATGCTCCGGCAAGCACGCTCGTGCAGGTTGGAAAACTTGCCAATGAAGAACTGATGATCGAAATTGAAGCCATTGCGGTTGTATAAGTACTCGCAGAGGATCAGTTAGGATTTCGTTGCGCGGATAAAAGCGCTCATAAATCTGCCGTCCACTTCTGGGGCAATCCGGTCGACATCAATACCGCGACCGCTGAGGAATGTACGGGCGTCCTCGATTCGGTAAATGCGCGTCGGTTCCAGGCTGATGTTTGTAAACCCGGCTTCGCGCAGCTTCGTTCCGTATTCGGTTTCCTCCAAAGCACCTGCGACACAGCCCACCCAGAGGAGCACGTGCTCGCGAATCTCGTCAGGAATTGGGCCGCGAGTCACGACATCAGATATCGCGAGGCGTCCACCAGGCCGCAAAACCCGGAACGCTTCCCCGAGGACACGATCCTTATCGGCCGACAGATTGATAACGCAATTGGAAATGATGACGTCGATGGAATTATCAGGAAGAGGAATATTCTCGATTTCACCTTTGAGAAATTCCACATTCTCGATGCCCGCTTTTTCCTGATTTTCCCGCGCGAGCGCAAGCATTTCGTCCGTCATATCGAGGCCGTACGCTTTTCCCTGCGGTCCAACACGCCGTGCCGAGAGAAGAACATCGATGCCGCCCCCCGAACCGAGGTCCAGCACGACCTCACCGGGACTCAATTCCGCAAGCGCCGTGGGATTACCACATCCCAGAGACGCCTTCAAAGCCTCTTCGGGTATTTGAGCCGCTTGTTTTTCATC
>Ga0209058_1000384_pt1 | contig 37126 bp, 32 predicted proteins | sample GraSoiAngelo_147_FD_185904 | JGI IMG/M metagenome (GOLD analysis project Ga0209058, IMG submission 185904) | Grasslands soil microbial communities from the Angelo Coastal Reserve, California, USA - 14_1009_05_40cm (SPAdes) (version 2) | ecosystem: Environmental > Terrestrial > Soil > Grasslands ... | reverse complement strand
GCCTTCTCGTTGTGTTGCAGGATCAAGCGATCATGCAGCACTTGGAAGTACTGGACCTCGATCGGAGCAAGCTTGTTGATCGACGCGGCGTAACCACAGAATCCCCCAAATTGCGGTTCATATTTTGCCGGGGAGCTCTCGAATTGGTGCTTATGCTCGGCGGACGCGAATTGGTAGGTCGCGCCTTTGTAGCTGGCCGTGAACTGGGGCGAGCCTTTGACCGGCTTTCCGTCGGTAAAGTATGCAATCGGATCGTACCCTTGGAGAGCCAGACCGTTCTTGTCGACGTTGATGACTTCGGCGGCCGGCGCCAAAACGGCGAAGGTTACTAATGCGGCGATGCTGAGAATAAGGTTTTTCATAGTCGGACCTGGGTGAATGATGGTTGCGAAAAATCAGCGTGCGGTAACGCGCTGATCACTTCGGTTTGATTGGTTCCCGGCTTGGGCCCGACCAGAGACCCGCGTCTGTTTAGTAACAGGCGTCGTCGCGGAATCATGTTTTGCGGATCCGCTTAAAACGAAGGGCGGCGATGGAACTCCGAGGTCTTTTGGCAACGAACAGCCCGCGTTCGCAGCATAATTTGCTGCAAAAGCAGCGATTGAGATAATGAGTATTTTTTTCATAGGTTTGTATTTGTTGACGGTTAGCGTGTGGTCAGACGCGCGTCTGCCAGCGCAGTTGGTTTGCAGACGAAATAGTGCAACTCGCCCGCGACGGCGGTAAATTGATGCGCGACACCGTTGGGAATGATGATGGCGTCACCTTTAGTGATGTGGTGTTCTTCGCCGCCTTCAATCCTGCTGCCGCGGATCTCGTTAGGCCCGATAACTTTCTTATCGATTGCTTTTCCGCCTGTCACGAGCGTGGCCGATCCATCGACAACGTAAATAACGTCCGTGTCGAGCGTGTGGATCTCGGCCTGGCCTGGTTCAACGCGGCGGCTAGCGTGAACTTTGTAGCCCGCAGTTTCGAGCAATGGCATTCCCTTCATGAACGCAGCGGCAATCTTCTTGCTGTCGATAAAGATCGCGGCTGTAGCCGGAGGCGGTGTCAACAGCAACGGCATCTCAGTGTGCGCTGCGCTACCCATGAGCGCGTTTGCGCCGGCGAGCGCGAGCTCTTCATCCTGGTTCGCGCTAGCTGCGCCGCTTACTCCGACACCGCCTACGACTTGACCATCGATTACTATCGGAATTCCGCCGATCAACGGAGTGAATCCATCTAGCGCTGTCATGGCTGTGCGGCCTTTGTTGATTAATTCTTCAAAGACGCGCGTCGGTTTCTTGAAGAGCACAGCGGTGCGGGCCTTGCCGATCGAGATGGTCGCGCCCATAGCGAAAGTTCCATCGAGGCGTTCCAGCGCCATCAAATTTCCGCCTTCATCGACCACAGCGACGACCCCGCCGGGGGCATTGTTCTTCTTCGCGTACTCGACCGCGGCGGCGATCGCTTTTTTTGCGCCGTCGAGGTTGAGTGATTTCTTTTCTACAATCTGCGCGTGGCTGTTCGCAGCGACGGCCATTACTGTCGCAAGAATTGTTCCAGTTGAGATTTTCATAAAATTTTTCATGGGTTTTTCGATTTGCCCTCCTGGCCGGCCACTTGTTAGGCGCGGCCAGGCGGCATGATGTTATTTGACAGGGTGCTCGAAGGCGGCTTCGCCGAGATTTGTCTCAGCAAACGCGCACCACATCTGCACTTTGGCGATGTCTTTGACGTAATCAGGGACGACGATCGACTTGTTCATCTTGTCGCCCTTGGTCATGAGCCGATCCAAGAGGTAGGTCGTTCCATTCGAGTCCACGACCTGCCAATGTGGATCGGGTGTCTGCGGCGGGACGAAGTCATCGGAAAGAGTGAGGGTGCTCTTGCCGTTTTGCGTGGTGTGCGTGACGAAGCCCTTGTTGGCTTTCGCGCCTTGAAACGGTCCGCTCTTGTGGCCGTCCTGGGCAAAGCTGCCCGCCGCAGCAATGACCAGTGCGGTTAAAGAAGCGAGGATGGTTTTGTATATCATGTAAGTTGGGTTTTTGTTTGTTTTCGCAGGCGGATTATCCGAACTGCACTTCACCCGATTCGTCGCGACCGGCTTAAGAACCTTACAGATGCAGTTCTTTGGACTCGGGTCCGGTGACCCTTTTTAATCGACGCACGGGCAGCGAATGCACAGAATTTGCACGACATCAGGGTTGTCTACGCAACCTGGCGATCAGACAATGGGCTTCTACAACGCCCAAATCAGAAAAAGAGATTTACTGTGCCTGCTCGCCTATTTTAGCCTTAATCCGTTCTTTTGCCTTCGGGGGAAGCGAGGCATCGGAGGCTTTATCAGCATGTTCCGGAAATCTGGATGCGGTGCGGCGAATGTAGCGAAGCTGTTCTTCGTAGCGCTGGCACCAGCAGCAGATCAGAAAATGAATTCGTTTCTTGATCCGCATCATGAGTGGCATCGGTTCGTCCATTGACTGCGACAAAATGCGGACCATTTCCCGGCATTTGGGTGTGTGTTTGCCGATAAGTTTCACCAGCGCCGTTTGCCACCAGTTTCTTCGCGCGAGCACCGATGGGTTGCCGATTGGCGATGGATTGTATGATTGAGCCGCCATTTAAATTTCCTCGTTGAATCGATTCATCTCATCCGCGTCTACTACACGTATCGACAGCGACGCGGCTAGTGAGTGTCTGCCAAGGCGGTTCATAGTGTGAATGTAAGCGCCGCTGACCGCGCATTCGCCACCGTTGTTAAGATTGCTGTTGTGCGATGCTTGCGAGCTGGTCTCGTAAACAGCTGCTTGGTAATGCGCGCAAGCTGGAGCGACGCTAAAGGAAAGAACAGCCAGCGTCCGGTGTGCCAGTGACCTTTACCGGCGATCGCTTGATGATAAACAAGCAGCGCGGCAGCGATGAACCCCGATGCGGCCACACCGAGTCCGACGACACGCTGAAATTCCCCACGTCGCAGATAGTACGGCTCCGGTGTTGCTGTCGAATTCGGCAAATCCCATGGGCGATGTGCGTAATCCTTGCGCGCTGTAACCATTTCCACAGTGATACGTCGATCTAGGCATCCCAATCCTTACACGCATAAGGCTCGCTTTTTCGCAGGATATTAGTGTCGCGACGGCGGCGAGATCTCTGTGGCGAATATAATGATCGCTCACGTTGTAAGGAATCCGCCGGAATCGCGACGCATTTCTAAACTTTCACATCATGATCACGATTTGCTCTTCCGGAGATTCCTCGGCGCCAGTCCTGGTTGCTTTAGAAGCCACGCTTACGGCGCCGATTGGCGTTTACACAATCTGTTCCAAGGAACTGATGGACGGTTCGCATTCGCCTTGTACCGGTGCATTGTTTGGAGCCATCTCGTGGCCGCGTTCGCGTTTCCAGCTCGCGTCCGGAATCATCCTCGAACAGCAGATATTCTTGCCGCATGACAGATCGGCCGCAGCCTTTTCATGGCAATTGCACAGTCCGTTTCCCATGAAAGTGCACCTTGCCGTCAAACCATTGTTCTCCGGGTGCAGCTCTCGCTCATATCGAGACGTGGGATTCCAATTACAATCAGAAGATGAAGGTGGCCATCTGGTCTGGCTGCCGAACGTTCGAGGCCCAAGAATCATCGCCGACACCAACGGCTCTTACCGCAATGAGCTGGTGCGAACTTGCGATGACCTGGTTGCCTCTTGTAACGGTGAACGCTTAAACACGCCAGGGACATTTGAATTTCACCTAAGCGATAGGCCCTCTGTCCTGATCTTCAGTAAGCCAGACCTTCAGACTAAGAGCAGCCAACATATAGGCACGTTTCTTGCCGGGCTCATGCCTCCCGCTGATCGAACCCGGCGCGTGACCGCCGACTCCAACATGCAAACAGACTCTTACCTCGTTCGCGCCGCCGAAGGATAATCAGTCCAATGGATTCCCGGTCGCAACAAATCCACCACGCGGAAGCGGCTGCGTCGATGACGCATTAAGAAGGGCGTACGAGAAGTACGATAGAGCAGCAGAAACCAGGCGGCTACTGCATCTCTTTCTTCGGTGATTTAGAGGACCCATTACTGGCGCATGGAGTGTTGTGTTCCGGCTGAGCGTTAAGCCTGGCGCGACTTCTCGCCGCGTATGATGGTGCGCGATACAGGGTTCGAACCTGTGACCCCTACCGTGTCAAGGTAGTGCTCTACCACTGAGCTAACCGCGCTCAAATCAGCAGTGATAACTGATCGGGGTCTAGAGACGAGTCAAGCGAGATATCGGCAGCAAGGCGGGCAATTTGCCCTTCTGCAAGAAAGTTTCCAGCCGCAGTAGAAATCCTACCGTTTGTGCGACCACTTCGTGACTGGACAACTTCGATGTGCAAGACGACTGTTCGCGTCTCGTGAGTGCCCTGTTTTTCAAACAATTTTTGAAACGGCCGTTTCAGATTGCATCAATCATTCCCAGTTCCAAAGCACTGGTGGAACGTGTCGCCAGCAAGATGGATTTTAGTCAGCCACGTGTGATCGCCGAGTACGGGCCGGGAGAAGGAGTACATTCGCGCGAGATTGCACGGCGGATGTGTCCGGATTCACATCTGCTCTTGTTTGAGTTGGACCGAGCATTCGCGCGCGATTTGGAACGACAGTTTGCCGGCGACCGGCGTGTACGTGTCATTCATGGCGATGCGGCTTCGTTGCCACACGAATTGAAACGCCACCGCATCGATCGCTGCGATTATATTCTTTCGGGTATTCCGTTCAGCATCCTTAAAATTGAGAAGAAACGCGCACTCTTGCAAAAAACATATGATTCGCTGGCGCGTGGTGGCAGTTTCATCATCTATCAAGTCACGAACGAACTGAAGCAACACGCGACCCTGTTCGAGCACGCCCAGTCAGAGTACTTCCTGCAAAACATACCTCCGATGTTCATCACTGTTTTTCAGAAGACGCATCTGCCTGATAGTCGCAATCGCGGGACTCTGCAGGCGGCGAGCTTTAGCGTTAGCGCACATCGTTCGGCATGACGGAAAAGCCGACCCGAAGGGAAAAAGATTCGATGGGCGAGATGACGCTTCCAGCGTCGGCTCTCCACGGCGCATCGACTCACCGCGCAGTGCTAAATTTTCCGGTGAGCGGCTATCGGTTTTCACGGCCATTCATTCGCGCTCTTGGCTTGATCAAATGGGTTGCCGCACAAGCAAATCACGACCTTGGCTTGCTCGATGCGGAGCGTTCCGCGCTAATCGTGCAGGCGGCTGAAGAAGTTGTTGAAGGAAAACTCGACGACCATTTTCCGCTCGATATTTTCCAGACCGGTTCGGGTACCAGCACAAACACCAATGCTAATGAAGTCATCGCGAATCGCTGCGCCCAACTAGCAGGCAAGGCAATCGGGTCGCGTGAATTGGTGCATCCCAACGATCACGTCAACATGGGCCAGTCCAGCAACGACGTGATACCGTCCGCCATTCATATCAGCGCGGCGGAACAATTAAAGAGTTGCCTCGTTCCGGCACTCGAAAAATTACACGTCGCACTGGAAGCCAAAGCGAAAGAATTCTGGAACGTCATGAAAATCGGCCGAACGCATTTAATGGATGCGACGCCAGTTCGCCTCGGGCAGGAATTCTCGGGTTACGCGCAACAGGTTGCTTATGCCAAAGAACGAGCGCAGAAATCGATCGAAGCTTTGCGTGAGCTGGCACTTGGCGGAACCGCGGTGGGCACAGGTCTCAACCGTCATGCTAATCTTCCAGAAAAAATGCTGCGGCATTTGGAGCAACGCACCGGCATCGCTTTTCACGAGGCAAAAAATCACTTTGAGGCACAGGGTGGAAAGGACGCAGTCGTTGAAGTCAGCGGTCACCTGAAGACGATTGCGGTGAGTTTGTTTAAGATTGCAAACGACATCCGGTGGCTCGGGAGCGGTCCGCGATGCGGAATCGGTGAAATCCAACTGCCGGCGACGCAACCTGGCAGTTCGATCATGCCTGGCAAGGTGAACCCGGTAATGTGCGAAGCGATGATGATGGTCTGCGCACAAGTGATCGGTAACGACACGACCATTACCTGGGCCGGCGCGAATGGAAACTTCGAGCTCAATGTGATGATGCCAGTGATGGCGCACAATCTTCTCGAGTCGATCCGGCTGCTGGCAAATGTCGTCGATGTTTTCTGCGACAAGTGTGTTCGCGGCATCGTCGCGAACGAAGAGCGGTGCCGCGAATTGATCGAGCTATCCATGGCGATGGTGACAAGCCTCGCGCCCAAGATCGGCTACGATCGTGCGGCTGAAATCGCGAAAGAGAGCGCCAAAACCGGCCGCACCGTGCGCGAAATCGCGCGCGAGAAAAAAGTGTTGCCCGAAAAAGAACTGGAGCGCGCACTCGATCCGGTCAAGATGACCGAGCCGGGCGGCAAGGAAGATTAGGGTTACTCTCCCGACGCGATGGTTGCAAAGCTCGAAGGTCCGCAATTCTCTGGCGGAGCAAACATCGCCATCAAATGCCCTAGTCACACATATGAGCAGACGGTGTCCTTTTATCGCGACACGCTTGGACTGCCTTTAATCGAAGAGGAAAAGGATGGCTGCATTTTCCAGTTCGGCCCTAACCGCCTTTGGATCGACAAGGTCCCGAACCTGAGTCATCCGGATATCTGGCTAGAGCTGGAAACAAACGACACGGAAGCCGCGGCATCCTTTCTGAAAGTGCATGGTGTGACGCGGCGCGATGAGGTTGAGCCATTGAGTGAGGACTTCAACGGCTTCTTCATCTCCGCGCCGAACAGCGTGATTCATCTGGTCATTGGTCCAGAGGGCTAGCCGAATGCGAAGGTCAAGACCGTCGCAACGTACAGCGCGCGCTTTCTTCTAAGCTAACTTTCCAATCATTAACGTTAGCGTTGAGGGCCATTCCAGCGTCCGACCCACGTGCTCCAGCCGTAGAAACCTAGCGGTTGCAAATAACCGGCCGTGGTCAACGCCTCTACATCGGCTCGGCTTGGAGTGATCTTTGCGTTGGTACCAATGCCGTAATAATCGTCAATGACCATCCAACACCCGTCTGCAAATCTGTCGCAGTAGCACTCGATGTCGCGCCGCTTGGCTGCATCGGCGTCAAGAATCAGGAGACCAATTTTGTCTGCACCCAGCGTCTCATTGACTGCGGAGATTGTTGCCGGGTCAAAGGAACGGCCCTTGATAGTAGTCACCAACTCCGATACACGCTGCCTGGCAAGGTTCCGTTCCAAGTCGCGGAAAATATTGCGCGTACCAAGCCGCTTGTGTTTGACGCTGCCGCCTGGTTCGATAGCAATCAGCTTTTTCCGCGTTCCTGAATCGCACACGCCGAACGCCGCGGCAATTGTGGCTCCCCCGATGAAGGCGCCGATCTCGAGAATATTGCCGGAGCAAATTTTTGCGAAATGATAAATGAGAATCAGCACGTCCAGATGCAACATGGAATATTTGTCACGGATTTTCAGCAGCTTCGAATGAATCGCCTCGTGCCGGTATTGCATCAGCGTATGCATCAGACGCAGGCACTCGCTGTAATCGTTCTCACCCTCCTCCTCGTTCTCGTCGTCGAATTCTGCGTCCGGCGGCTCTTCTCGAACGACCGAGGACGAGGACGAATCGAACAAGGCGATTAGCTTCGTGAGCATCGAAGCAATGCGAACCAGCATTTCTTTGCCTTCTTCGACCTCCTGTTCGGTGCAGGTGCCTTTGGCGACCAGCGCATCCAGGCAAGCTGCACATTCAGTCACCGACCCGCGCGCATCATCGAAGAACTTGGCCCGCATTTGCCGTCGGCGCCGCCCATTGCCTTCGGCTGTATTTAGCAACGACGAGAGACTAGCCCGGTCAAGCTGATCGGAAACTTCAGCGACTCGAGCATCGGTCGGGCGTTGCTTGATCTTCGCAAGCAGTCTCGTCACCCATGTGATAAAACGAAGCTCCAGCTGATAAACATCAAGCTTTTCGTGATCAAAATACGTTCTCATCGTTTAATCTCCTACTCGTCCTCGTTCTCGTTCTCATGGTCGATGTTCTCTGTGGATTAATTTCGAGGACGAGGACGACGACGAGAACGAGGACGATCGTGCTGGACAATGTTGGCCCATCACCACGAGATCGCGCTGGACGCCATCGAGTTGTGCGACTCCAGGAAAAAATCCCCAGCGTTCGAAGCCGAGAGATTGAAATAATTTCAAGCTCGGCTCGTTATGCCCGAAGATGAGCCCAACCAGGGCAGTGATGCCCAGCGATGGTGCGCGTGCGATCGCCTGTTCCAATAATCGCTGTCCCACACCGCGACGCCGAAATTCTTCATCGACGTAAACACTGATCTCGGCTGTGCCACGATACGCACAGCGCGGTAGGAACCTTTTGAAATCTAGCCAGGCAATCACGCGACCTTCCGACTCCGCAACCCAGAAAGGATAATGCTCTGACCAATGTTCGCGGAACCACGGCAGTCGAGCTTCGACGGTCGTTGGCTCGAGTTCGGCTGTCACCATGTGTGTCGGCACAGTGGCGTTGTAAATCTCAACTATAGTCGGCAGATCAGCCTCAACAGCATCACGGATTATCATTTCGTACAAGGTACAGTTGACACTGCGAGCAAGCTAGACAGCGCACCCCCGTATTCGACGTTCACGGCTTACGTTTCTTGATCGGGCTCCGCGTTACGGCGGGGGACCTCGTATGCCTCGAATCGGTCGGGGTGGTCCCCGCTGGGCTCGGAACGGGAAACGCAAATGTCGGAGATGGCGACGCAGAATTTGTCGCCGATACACCTGCTGGAGGAGACGCCGTTGCACTCGGCAACGGCAGCGGACTCTGTACCGGACTGGGCGATGGCGAAGGCGGAATAATATTTTCCCAGTGATGCAGCGGTACACTCGCGCCACCGATTTCTTTGACGAGCATCTCGCAGCGCGCTTGAAGCTTTTCCAAATCCGGAGGACCAAATGGCTTGTCGGCGGTTTCGGGAAAGATCATGTAAGTCACCTTGAGATCGCTAACCGGGCGATTGTACGGCGTCGAAAGCGTGTTGATCTCTTTCGCAATACGCAATGATGCCTCCCCGACTTTGTCGTTAGGCCCTATATCACCGACGAGGGCCGGATAAATCGAGTTGCCGAAAATGACAAGCGCGTAGTCGCCGGGTTTAACCGGATCGCTGCCATGCATGAATGCACCAGGCACGACAATAAAGGGGTCGGTCGCACCGATCAGGAAACTGTATTTTTTTAACGTGTCGATTTCCGCACGCAATTGCCCGATCACATTGCGCAGATCACGTTTGCGGGCGGGACTCGTAGTGGAAAGGGCAAACTCAGCTTCCGCACGCTTCAATCCGTCTTCGGTAGCTGCGAGGTATGGATTAGGCTCGCGCGTCTTCTTGGGCCAGCGATAACTGGTGGACGGCTTGAAATTTGTGGGTGTGCCCGTGCTAATGGGCATCCGATCGGCATCGGAGCCGTCAGCATCTACGTCCATATCTCCCTGGAGCAGGAGCGCTTTTCGGTGCGTTTGCGGATGCTGAAGCTGCAAGACCGTTTGGCAATCGAAAAAATTATGCCGCGAGAGAAGAATATCGAGCCGAGCGAGGTTTTCGCGTAGCATTCTGACTTTCGCATCGTAGAGCTGAGCGTAGAGCGGCGAAACCGGATTGGGCTGTAGCATCGTCGTCAATTCGGGCAACAGCGTCGGTAATTGCGGGCTGACCTTGGCCAGATCTTCAATGGTCTTATTGGGCGAAGGCACCCGTGCTTGCAATTTAAGGTCGAGCTTATAGCTGTCTGGCTCGGCGCGCTCGGTACTTGCATCGGCGCCGGGTATTGTCTCCACCGTGGAATGAAGTGTGATCCCGTTGAATAATTTCGCCGTGTCCAGTTTCCCAGTGATAAGAGGTGGCCGCGTCGGGCTGGGCGTCGGCGTCGCGATGACTTCCAGTGGCGCAGCATGCTGCAGGCGTTCGAGTGAGATCCAGCGATAAATGATCGCGGCGAAAAGCGCGCTGAATATCACTAGCACCAGGCTCCGCCAGGTCCGCAGACGAATTCTTCCCACGCGATTACTTTTTCACCCAGGCGACAATAGCCGCGATGAGCCCAATCACACTCAGGATCGACATCATCCCTGCAGGCATGACTCTTCCGGTACGTAGGAATTTGGGAGCGAACTGCGCAGCGAGCAAAAGCGAGATAATGAATGCAGTTGCTAAACCGATTGCGCGATGTTCGGGAAGAAGAAACGCGGCTACAAGTAGCAGCACCCCAGTGATTGACCCGGCAATGATCGACGCCACACTGTCCGCCTTGACATAACCGACAACGCCGCCGGCGATTGTTAGAACGCCGAAAACAATAAAATAAATTTTCGCTGCTTCCATTTAATTACGGCTGGCGCATTGGTAAGCTAACAGCTTTGCGCTGTCCAGTGGCGGTTGTAACGGAATCGATCGATTTCAGTCTAATCGCGATTCGCTCATTCCTTCGGCTGGACTGCCGACCCCGGCTACAGCGGGCGCGGGCTTGCATCGTTGTAAAATTCGATCTGCCGCCCCCCAAGGCGGGATATCACACGCCAGCCGTGATTTCTTGCAAACTCTCTGACCTCTGCCTCGGACATTTCTCGGAGAATTCGAAGCTCCGCAGGCTGTGTTACCAGATACTCGGGCCTGATCGACAGCATCTTTGCGATCTTCGTGGCTAGGGCTGGCAGATGCTGCTGGATGGCCATTCCGTTTTAACCGCGCGCCGTACGGTCCACGACTCTGGCAATTTTTTTTGCAGGCAGCGGTGGCGGTCGTTTCGGTTTTCGATTCAGAACCTGGGCCAGCGCGCGATGCGCCTTGCGACTGGGGGATGGACCGCGCGCGCTAGGTTTTTCCATATCGGAAGAGAAATTGAACCATGAGGTCGGAAATTGCGAATACGCTTTCTTACGCAATTGGCGCCGTCACTCTGATCGGCTAAGTTTTACAAATGGTTTCGGAAACGATCGAGTTACGCGGGCACATCATTGATTCTCTCATTTTGCCTAAGGTTCTGGATCAGATTCTGACTCACGGCGCGAATTTCAAGATCGGGGAGATCAAGATTGGCGAAAGACGCGCAGACCAGAGCTTCGCACGGATTGAAGTGTCCGCTGAGACAAGCGAAGCGCTTGACGAACTGGTGCTGCGTCTTCGCCAGCACGGAGCCGAAGTGATTGAGCGTGCAAACGTGCAACTCGCTAGCGCGCCTGCGGACGGAGTCTTCCCCAGCGATTTCTACGTGACAACTAATCAACAGACGTTTATCCGCTTCGACGGTAAAGAAATCGAAGTGCAGCCCGCAATGATCAACAGCGCAATTGCGCTTGATCGAAAAAAAGAATCCGCCCGTGCGGTCAAGTTTTTCGATGTTAACAAGGGAAACGAAATTGTGGTCGGTCATCAAGGGGTTCGCGTCGTACCGGTGCAGCGTTCGACCACCCACACTGATATCTTTCAATTCATCAATACGGTGGTTGATGCCGACGAACCGAAATCGGCCATCATTCGTGAACTGGGTGAGGAGTTGAGGCGCGCTCACGCGGCAAAAGGTAAAATCGCGATTGTCGCCGGTCCCTCAATTGTACGAACCGGCGCAGGCCACCATTTAGTCCGTCTCATTGAAGCGGGTTATGTCAATCGCCTTTTCGCCGGGAATTCATTTGCCGCGTACGATGTGGAACGCGCTCTGTACGGAACCTCGCTGGGAATGAATCCCGATCTTGCCTTTGCGCGAGGGGGACATGAGAACCATCTCCGCGCCATCAATACGATTCGCGAGGCTGGGGGAATTTCCGCTGCTGTGCGGCAAAAAATCCTAATGCGCGGCGTCATGCATGCCTGTGTCCGCCACGACGTTGATATCGTGCTGACTGGCGCGATTCGCGACGAGGGACCGATTCCCGGAGTAACGACGGATATTATTGAAGCTCAAAAAGTCATGCGACAAAAGCTCGCCGATGTAACTCATGTGATGATGCTGGCGACAGTCCAGCATTCGCTTGCCGTGGCTAGCATGCTCGCGCCTGCGGCAAAAACCGTATGCGTTGACATTGAGACGGCTGCCGTGGAGCGCGTGGTCGAGCACCAGCCCTTGCAATCAATCGGCCTGGTCACAGACGTGGAACCGTTTCTGCGAGAGCTCGCCGAGTCTCTTAGTGAGTCTCGCGTTCGCGAGTAAATTGATAGTTCTTATGCGCGAACTACTCCTCTGTCCGCCCGATTACTACGGTATCGAGTACGAGATCAATCCCTGGATGAGCCGCGCCCACGGCGCCGAGGCAGCCCTGGCGCAAAAGCAGTGGAAAGAATTGCATGGTCGACTCTCAAATCTCGATTGCGACGTTCATTTGATTTCGCCCCAGCCCGGACTTCCCGATATGGTTTTCACGGCAAACGCCGGATTGACGATTGGTCGCAAATTCATCCCGAGTAATTTTCGCCATAAAGAGCGCGCGGGTGAGCAGCCGTTCTTCGCGAAATGGATGGAACAACGCGGTTATGAAGTGAATTGGTTGCCGGAAAATCTTTATTTCGAGGGCGAAGGCGACGCGCTTTTTAGCGGCGATGCGCTCTTTTGCGGTTACAAATTTCGTTCCGACATTCAATCTCACCGGGCCCTGGCGGATATCCTTGGCTGTCTTGTAATCTCAGTCGAATTGGTCGATCCGCGTTTTTATCATCTCGACACCTGCTTTTGCCCGCTGCCGGACGGCTCCGCGTTTTGGTTTCCGTCCGCGTTCGATGAATACGGCCAGCGCGCAATTCGCGAACAGGTCGCTGGCTTGATCGACGTTTTGCCAGAGGAAGCAATGCACTTTTCATGCAATGCGGTCGTCATCGAGCGAGATATCGTCCTACCCGCAGGCGCGCCGCGACTCGTCGCGACGCTGCAAGACCGCGGCTACCGCTGCTACGAACTGCCGATGAGCGAATTCATCAAAGCCGGCGGCGCCTGCAAATGCCTCACCATGTTTATGCCGCAACGAGAAAAATGCTAAGTGGTCGGGACGAAGCGGAGCCGCGTCCGTGAAGTTCCGGTGCGCTCAACGATCGCCCCCTGCCGACTCCCGCTTTGCGCGGAGCGCGCCCTCGATCTTAACAAGCGGTAAGCAATTCATCACGTCCGCTTTGGTCAACCAGCCTTTGCGCGCGATCCCGATTCCGAACCACAAATCTTGTAATCGCTCAGTGCGATGCGCGTCCGGGTTAATCACACATTTAACACCTTTTTGTTTCGCAAGTGGCCACCACCTCCAGTCGAGATCGAGGCGCTTCGGCGCAGCGTTGAGCTCGATCCATGTCCCCGTGCGCGCCGCAGCATCGAGGATTTTCGGAATATTAATTGGATAGGGATCTCGTTTCAGGAGCAATCGGCCAGTTGGATGCGCCAGAATCGCAACGAATGGATTCTCCATAGCCCGGATCACGCGGCGGGTCATCTCAACTTCACTTAAATTGAATACGGAATGAACGGACGCAACGACGTAATCGAGCTCTGCCAGGACCTCGTCTGGAAAATCAAGCGTACCGTCGCGCAGAATGTCGCATTCCACACCCGCAAAAAGGCGAAAGCCGCGTAGCTTGTTATTCAACGCCCGAATGCGGGCGATTTGGAAGCGCAACTTCGCTTCGTCGATTCCATGGGCCTGAATCGAGCTGCGGCTATGATCTGCGATCCCGAGGTACTCGAGTCCCAGCTCCTGTGCAGCCTCCGCCATCTCCTCGATGGAGTTGTGCCCATCGCTTGCGGTTGTGTGACAATGAAATGCGCCCCGCAGGTTTTCCTTCTCAATGAGTTTTGGCAGCGAATGGTTCTCAGCGGCTTCGAATTCACCCCAATTCTCCCGTAACTCCGGCGGAATAAAATCGAGATCGACTGCGCGATAAAGGCCTGCTTCATCGTGCACATTTGGAATTTTCTTTATCGGTCCTTTCTTTTTCGCTTTCGGATCCACCGGAAGCGGAGCGAGCCGATATTCGTTAAGCGTCCAGCCTCGCTGGAGCGCACGGCTGCGTAATTCGATGTTGTGTTCTTTGTTTCCAGTGAAATAAGCGAGCGCGAAAGGATATTCCGTCGCGCTCACCACTCGCAGGTCGCACTGCACTCCCGACCGCAATCGCACGCTCGATTTGGTGGGCCCCTGCGCGATAATCGATTCCACGAGCGGATGGGAAACGAAGAATTTCGTAAGGTGCTGGGGATTCTTTGTCGCCACCAAAAGATCCAAATCATGTACGATTTCTTTTCTCCGCCGATAACTTCCAGCCAGATCGACCTGCGCAGCGCTGCTATGTGCTGCGAGATCAGACCGCAATGTTTCCGCTTCCGGTGCGATCTGCCCGAATTGAAATGAACCGGCATGCGCGGCGCGTTTTGCAATAATGTCACAGAGCTTTTGCTGTGTTGTTTCGCCAAAACCGGGCAATTCAGCGACACGCCCGGTTTCGCATGCTTTTTGCAGCTGCTCGATGGAACTGATCTGAAGCTTGTCGTGGAGAGCCTTAATTTTCTTGGCGCCAAGCCCGGGCAGTGAGAATAATTCGAGGATTCCGGATGGAAATTCCGCGCTCAATTCCTCCAGATATTTCAGCGATCCCGTCGTCGCGAGTTCCTTGATCTTGAGAGCGATACTCTTCCCGATTCCTGGAATTTTCGAAAGCGCTTCTTCATCCTGAAAATTGGTGATATTTCCGCCAAATGTTTCGATCGCACGCGCGGCATTCGTGTAAGCCCGGATTTTGAAAGGGTTTTCGTTCTTCAATTCGAGCAGCGTCGCGATTTGCTCCAGCTCGCCAGCAATTTTCTCTTTCGTCATTAACAAAACCGTTAACCCAGATTGCCCAGTCGTCGATAGTTAAGCGCTCAACCAGTCGCCGTAACGCGGCCGAGCAGTGGGCCGCTTCCCCAAAACGTGAACAGTTAACGTTTAAACCAGGGCGCCAAGGCCCTCATTCATGGTGCGACCAAGCTCCAGCCAATAGGGAGAGTCGGGCCGTACGCGCCGCCGATGTAAATATTATTGTTCAGACACCAGATCGCGGTTTGATGAGTGATTGCATTGAACAGTACATAATCCGGCTTGGCATCACCGTTAAAGTCGGCTGTAGCTACCAATGCCCAGCCGCAGGGAAGGATTGGCCCTCAAGTGGTCCCCAGTAAGGTTTAGCTCCGATAAATAGCAACGCTGGGTGGCCTGAATTGCGATGGGATAGCTCCGTTCGTCCGGTTTATAGACGGCTGTTGTGTCGTCGCTCCCCAAGGCGCAGCTAGGTTTGTACGATACGAGCGTCTTCTTCGAGATGCGCGCTTATGTTTGCTCACTGCCCGACCAAGCTCCAAGCAGCTGGAAGGGTTGGGCCAAATGCGGCACTGACATAAACGTTGTTGTTTAGATACGCGATCGCTGTCTGACGACTGGCGGGATTGTAAAGCAGATAATCCGGATGCCCGTCACTGTTAAAGTCAGCCGTAGCCACTAACGCCCACCCACTGGGAATGGTCGGCCCGTAAGCGCCTCTGACTAACGTTCGCCCTGATAAATACCAGATCGCTGTCTGGTGATTACTGGAATTGAACAACAAATAATCTCTATGGCCGTCGCGATTAAAATCTGCTACCCCCATCAGGCTCCAGTTGACCGGAAGAGTTGGCCCGTAGCCGCCGCCGACGTAAACGTTGTTGTTCAGATACCATATTGCTGTCTGGCGCGAGCTTGCATTGTAAAGCACATAGTCCGGGTAGCCATTACCGTTAAAGTCGGCCGTAGCCACCAAATCCCAGCCACCAGGAAGCGTTGGCCCATACGCGCTTGCGATGCGCGTTGGCCCTGACATATACCAAATCGCTGTTCGATCGGTAGCGGAGTTGAACAGTGCGTAATCTGGATGCAGGTCGCGATTGAAATCCGCCGCACCGTCGAGGCTCCAGCCAGCTCTAATGCTTGGACCTAGAGCGCCACTCTGATAAACGTTGTTGTTTAGATACCAAATCGCTGTCTGGCGGGTACCGGGATTACGAAGCACATAATCCGGATGACCGTCGTTGTTAAAGTCGGCCACTGCCGCCCTGGCGGCATTCACCAGGTCATAACCGACAACGTCGAGATTGATGCCTTCCGGTGATGTCGCTGTCACGTCGGATGATTGACCTCGGCAACCAGCGGCATTCTGCACGTATGGATGCGCTTGCGGGCACGCGGTGCTCACCCAATCGCCCAAATCCAGGCTCCGGTTCTGATTGAAATTGACTATGTTTGTAACGCCGCGGTTGATGGAAAAATAGCGCGTACCAGTCGCTGTGATGTTTCTAACCCCGGCTGATGACCAACTGAACAGGTCTTGCACGCGGAGATTAGAGACGTCCGCATGCGATGCAAAAGCGATGACCTCGTCTATTTCATGCTCGGTGGCGTTCTGCGCGTCGAAGTTATTAGCACCGATGGGTCGGGTGAACTGAAGTGGGAAGGAGGAATTAAGCGTAACGATCCCATCATATGGTCCGCCGTTCCCAACGGTGCCGTTTGCGAACATTGTCGGTGGCGTGTCTAACCCAACCGCTCGGCCGTTTGGGCCCTTTGGCTTGATATTCGCGGACAGTGCGTTGCCCGGCAGACTCGAGTTCGCGAGAATATCGTTGTCGGTCGTTGCATCAGCTCTCAAGGCGTTGATGTAGACACCCCATGGGATGTCATAAATTACGGAGTCACTTTGCGAGAGAGTCCCCTGGGGGAGTGGAGTGCCGTCTGGAGCAGTTGTTGAGTAGCGGTAACGAATCTCAATCGTGATCGGATCGCTAAAGAGCGATTCGTAAATCGAGATGGAACGGTTGATCATCGCCTCAATCGCCGCGGCGTTTGGGTTGTTAGTGATAGAACTGTCGAACGTTGCGTGAATGATCAGCCCGGCCGTAGAGGCCGTTGTAACACTCATTGCATCCGAGTAACGGCCCGGGCCGCTCGCGTTGTAAGCGCGCACCCGATAGTAGTAAGTGGTACCCGGATTCAGACCAGTCACGACCCGCCCCGCCACATTGCCCACGTCCAAGTCGTGATAACCCTTCACGTAACTGCTAAACGAGTTATTTGTCGAAACATCCAACAGGTAGCCGATCGCATCGCTCGCAGTGTCCCAAGTCGCCATGAAGCTGGCGCGCGTCGGTGCCGGTATTTCAATTTCACCTTGCGCCGGCATTTCGGTGGCACTTGGAAACTCGGGTGCCGTTTGTGACTCGATCCGCGTTTCGTGCGTCGCGACGCCTGCCTGAAATGCAGGCGATCTGGCGGCGATGTCGGTTTGCCTGGGTGAACTGATATTCCCGACTGGCGCGGCCAGTCCCCACCCTGCGCCACATACAACAAGAACTAATGCCCCAATTAAAAAACGCCGCCGCATGGAGGGCGCGAGTTTAAGTTGATAATTCTTACCCCACAAGCCGAAAAATCGTGTATCGCCGCAAGCTTTTCGAATCGAGCCGTGATTGCATGCTCAGACTCGTCACATTTGTCCCCGCCGCTGGTAAAATTGATAGCGCTGGATAATTGAGTCGACATACTTCCGCGTTCCGGGAAAGTCGATGTTCTGCAGGAACTGCTTTACCGGAATGCTACTGCCGCCGCTTCCGCCACTCCATCGCTCGACACGACTGGCGCCCGCATTGTATTCGGCCAGTGCAAACGGGGTAGGATCTGACTGCGCTTCCCAGCGTTCAAAGGCGCGATGCAAATACCATGTGCCAGCCTCAAGATTCGTTTTGGGATCAAAAAGTCGCTCCACTTGAAAATTGTCGATTTTACTTTCATGCGCCCACTCGTTGGCGGCTTTTTCGCTCACCTGCATGAGTCCGCGCTCTCCGTGGCTGCCATGTTTTCCTGGATCGAAGCGGCTCTCACGCCACACGACTGCTTTCACGAGCATCGGATCAAGGTGATGTTCGGCGGCGACGGCGCGAATCAGGCGATCGTACTGATGAAACCGTGCCGGGCTCATCCATTCGTAAAATGTGTACACTGGATCGCCTGATCGCACGGCGAGATAAGCGAAACCCGCGGCCAGCGCGAGCATTACGCACAGGACCAGTTTGAGGAGGAATCGTATCACGTCGGCATCAAATCTCGTGCTCCTGCTCTCCCGAGCAATTAAATTAACGCGTTCTCCATGACGAAACCCAGGTACGTTCGCGTCATCATTGATCGGGCAATTCGCCGTGAGCTGGACTATGCCGTGCCCGAAGGCTTGATGGATCGAGTCGGAGTCGGCTCCCGCGTGCGAGTGCCGTTTCGAGAGAAATCCGCTCTTGCGACGGTGGTCGCTGTCACGGAGCAGAGCGAAGCGAAAGGCATCCGGCTAATCGAAGCGGTCGTGGGCGAGGCGCCTATCTTGAGCGAACAATTGCTCGAGCTAGGCAGATGGATCGGTGCCTACTATTGCTGCCCGATCGAAACAGTGATGCGCAGCTTGTTGCCGCAAGTTATCCGGCGCGCGGAAGTCGGATGGAAAAAGCAATTGTTCGTCCAGCCCGGGCGCAAGATCGACAGCGAAGCACTTGAGAAGTTGCGAAAACGCGCGCCCCGGCAGGCAGAACTTCTTGAGGCGATCCTGCGCTTGGAAGCGCCGATCCGCGCATCGCAACTTCTGCGGCAAACTTCTCTCGATAACCAGACGCTTCGGGCGCTGGTGAAACGGGGTCTGGTGGAGTTGCGCGAAGAGGCAATCGTGCGGGATCCACATGCTGACGAACAATTCATCGCGACGTCGAACCTGATTCTCAACCAGGAACAAACGCATGCCCTTAAAGAAATCGCATTAGCGCTCGATTCACCGGAAAAGGCGCGCCCGATTTTGCTCCATGGTGTGACCGGTTCCGGCAAAACCGAAATTTATCTCCAGGCGATTCGTGCCGCGCTTAAGGGCGGAAACACAGCAATTGTTCTCGTCCCTGAAATCTCGCTAACGCCGCAAACGGTTGAGCGTTTTAAGGGCCGCTTCGCCGACATGCAGGACGCAGTGGCGGTGTTGCACAGCCATTTATCCGAGGGCGAACGTCACGATGAATGGCACAAAATCCATTCTGGCCGCGCACGTATCGTAATTGGCGCGCGCAGCGCGATCTTCGCACCGTTGAAAAACCTGGGACTCATCGTTGTCGATGAAGAACACGAGACGACATATAAACAGGAAGAAGCTCCCCGATATCACGCGCGTGACGTGGCGATTGTGCGCGCCAAGATTGAGAAGTGCGTCGCGGTCCTGGGAAGCGCCACGCCATCACTCGAGAGCTATCACAATGCTGTAATTGGAAAATATCGGCTGGTTGCTCTTACACAGCGGATCGACGAAAAGCAGATGCCACTCATGCGCATTGTCGATCTTCGCCAGGAGCGGCGGAAAGAGAAAGCTGCAACGATCTTGTCTGAAAAGTTGCGCGCCGCGATTGCCGATCGCATGGAGAAGCGAGAGCAGACGATCTTGTTTTTGAATCGGCGCGGCTTCTCCACTTCACTCCTATGCAGCAACTGTGGCGAAGCTCGTAACTGCCCGAATTGCAGCGTCGCGCTCACATTTCATCGGCATCCCGCAGTCCCTGGACGGTTGAGCTGTCACCTGTGTGGGCACACCGCCGCGGTGCCAAAGAAATGTCCAGCCTGCGGAAAAGACGCACTGATTTACGCAGGCTTCGGCACGGAGAAAGTCGAGACAACCGTGTCACAAATTTTTCCGAAAGCTGCCGTGAGCCGAATGGACGCAGACTCAATGACGCGCAAGGAAGCGTATCGTGAAACTCTGAGGAATTTCCGCACAGGCAATATCGACATCCTCGTCGGCACACAAATGATTGCGAAGGGTCTCCATTTTCCGAATGTGACGCTGGTCGGAATCATCAATGCAGATCTCGCACTGCATCTGCCGGATTTTCGCGCGGGGGAACGCACGTTTCAGCTTCTCACACAGGTGGCCGGACGCGCCGGACGTGGAGAAACATCCGGTGAAGTCTTTGTACAAACCTACACGCCGTTTAGTCCGTCGATCCAGTTTGCACGCCATCACGATTTCGCCGGCTATTTTCAACAAGAACTCGAATTTCGTGAGCGCTGCGATTTTCCGCCATTCAAACACGCGATCTTGATCACGGTACGTTCTGCGCACGAGGGGCGCGCGAAACTTTCCGCTGAAACGTTAAGACGCCGTTTGAAAGAAGCTCTCCCAGAAGCATTCATCTTGGGCGATGCAACGCCTGCGCCGCTAGAAAAATTACAAGGCCAATTCCGATTTCATATCTTAATCCGTGGCGGAGCCATCATGCGCTTGAGCCGACTTGTCCGCGAAACGCTCGACAAGCTGCCATTCCCCGAAGACGTCACCGTCACTGTCGATGTGGACCCGTACCAATTGCTATAATCAATTCCGGGAACGAATCTCGCAGCGCGCAGCAAATTGTCGCAGCATCACTCCGCGATATGCGGGAGAGATAGCGGGACGCGAAGTACTTTGTGTCCTTCAACCGACAAGATACGGAGCCTTCGATATCTGATCCCGAGTGATCGGAAAATTCTTGGCAAGGCTGCCCGACGATGAGGCAACGGAGAGTATCCGGCATCCAACATGTCGCAACGTCATGTAGGTCCCCATGCATGAGATTTACCGCAGCAGATCATTCTAGAATCTGAATTTGAACATAATACTTGGCGCAGACGGCGGGCGTTCCCGAACTTTTCCTCATGGTTGTTCAACCTGAGGTAAAACTCGGCCGTATTCTGAGGTTTTCCCGCGTATCTCGAAGTAGTGGTACGCTTCTAGAGCAACTTCACTGATCGCGCGCTCGGCTGCTCGCTCATTGCGGTCGTAAGCGGTCATGACGCTTATCGCAAATGGCCGTTTCGGAACAAAAAACTATACCTGAATCCGTGCGCACGGCTTCCAATTCTCCGGGCTTGTTCGCTACCTGAACGCTTTCGGGAAGGTAGCGAGGAATATAACTACCCTTCTTGGTTGATAGTTGCTTGATGAACTCGGCGGTCGCTTGCTTGCTTAGAGCCTTCCCTTTGTAAATAGCTTCTAACAGCCGGGCCATTTCTTGCGGCGTAGCGACGTTCTCATCACCGCGCCGAGCGGCTGCGATGTCGATCATCTTTCGGCGCAGCATTGTTTTCGACAGCCCGAGGCCGTGCAGCATCGCATTGACGTTATCTTTGCCTACGCGATCAATGAGGATGTTAGCGGCGGCGTTGTCGCTCACCGCAACCATGAATTGAGCCAGGTCGCGATTGGTGACTCGTGTGACACCTGGAGTAAGACCAGCCATGATCCGGCTATCTTCGACCAGGTCTTTGGGATCGAACGTGTAGTTGTCATCCAGTTGGGACTTCTCTTTAGCTCCCGAGTGAGCTTCCTGATCCTGACGATATAATTCGAGCAGAATCGCGATTTTGATTGAGCTCGCGGTGGGAAATACGCGATCCGCATTGTGCAAAAGGATTCGACCATCGGTGAGATCGAGAATCGCCACGCCCATAACTCCATCGATGCGATCGGCGGTTTCTGCGACGCGTGCCTCAAGCTTCTTCCAAAGCAAATCGCTGCCTGTGTCGATCCTTACCGGCTCAGATTTCCCTTGTGCCAAAACGCTGGCTGGTAATGCGAGTGCAATGAATAGTGCGAGGAGCCTCATGTTTAGTCATCTGTCCGGCGAGCGAGCAACTGCACCCGCGGCGCACGCTCCTCGGAAGTTGGCATACTCACTTTTCAGTGTCGCTTAGATGATTTCCGCCGGCAATCCAGTGAACGCGCGTCAGGATGCGCTCGAGGAAAACAGCTCGCCAAGTTCCACGCGTGCCCATCTGGCGAAACCCTGAGCAAAAAGTTTCGGATTGGCAGAATGCAACTTGAAACCCGGGATCAGACATCGGTGCGCGCGATTCATTTTACCCAGCATTCGACGTTTGCGACGACGACGCGCAATCTCTGCAAAACGGCGGTTATAGGTTCGCATAAAGCGAAAAATCGGGCCAATGCCTGTAGCCGAAAACGGCGGAACCAGCAGAGCGTTCTCTCCATATCTGAATATTCGGGATACTACGCCCAAATAGTAAAGGCAGAGATCGAAGATTAGGGCAGTGCTCATCAGGTCAAATTCGCCCATGTATTCGTACTTATCTTTGTAAACGGCCTCGAACCAGCAACGATGAGATTTTGCCAACTCGCGATTGTGTCTCTCGACTAACGCACTCATCGCTTCGCCTCTTCGCTGCGCACCGATTAGCGCTGCTGCGCGCGATGTCGTAAATGAGATCCAATCCATGCCTGGACTGTAAAATGGATCCATGAACGCCGCTGCATCCCCGACCAGAACAAATCCATCTCCGGCAAAGGTGGTGCTGTAATAAGCGAGATTCTTCCGCCAGTGGACGTCTTCCTCGTCAAATTGCGCGTCAACGAGAATCTCTCGCGCGACCGGGTGCTTCATCAGGAAGGCCTTGAGCCGTTCGCCCAGTTTTCCGCCCTCCTGGGGCCAACGGACGAGCCTTTGATCAAACACCACCCCCACACTCACGTCACCGCCTTTTAGCGGAATCCACCAGCTCCACCAGCCGTCGCCGATCACATGGTTCGTGGCCGTGTTCCGCGTCGCGTAAACAGCGCGCGACCACGAGGGATATTTGTCTGCCAACTCACGACTGTCCCAATCCTTGACGCCTTTCCACCTCGACCACGCCGCCGCGGTTGGATGTTCGGTGTTGGATTTCCACCAACCCTCCTTCCGGGCGAGAATCGCAGCCACCCCCGATGCGTCAACAATCCAGCGCGAACGAACTGTTCTCGTGCCGTCGCCATTGCGAAATGTTACCGTTTGTTCTTTTCCAGGCTGCAACTGTACATCGATTACCGTTGCGGGACGCAAAATCTCCGCGCCAGCAATACCGGCTCGGCGCAGCACTTCTTCATCAAACGCGGCACGATCCAGCTGATACGATGGCACCCGTACCTGATAAAGCGGCCCGAGCTCGCTCGCTTCCGCCAGCGTCTTTACTTCGCCGTTTGTAAACCAAAACCGCAATCCTTGCTTCGCGAGATGCGATTCGTTGAGATATTGCGTCAACCCTAGCACTCGGCCCATGAAATAGGCGCTGACCTCGACCGTTGCTTCCCCGACGCGCCGCGAGAGTTTTGTCGATTTCTCCAGAATCAATATCCGAATTCCCGGGTTTTGCCGCAATAGCAGCGTTGCCGTTGCTCCCCCGGAAAGCGCGCCTCCCATGATTACGACGTCATAAAAATCCATATAATCGGATTGAGGGGGATTTATATAGGCTTCCATTTTATGAACACTTAGTTTTCTTGGCCTCGCCTTGTTACGTCAAGTGCGCAATTGATTACCAATCGTGTCGCAGGGTATGTGAGAAAACAATGTTGACCTTGTCCGATTCAAGGTCAGTCCGCTAACATCGACCCTACATAAGTGAGTCCATGAACAACGTACATCTCGCGATCCAGTTTTTTATTCAGCTTGCTGTTATCCTTTTGTTCTGCCGTTTGGTCGGTGCGATTGCTTTGCGCCTCGGCCAGCCTCAAGTCGTGGCGGAAATGCTCGCCGGTGTACTTCTCGGACCATCGCTTTTTGGTTTGGTCTGGCCCGAAGCGCAGCATTGGCTTTTCCCGTGGGACAGCAGTCAGAAAATGCGTGACACCCAGAGTTATTTGTTTCCAGCGTCCCAACTAGGGCTCGCGCTCTACATGTTTGTGGTTGGAATGGAATTCCGCGTCGACATTGTGCGCCGCAAATTGACAAGCTCAATCGCCGTGTCGGTAGCGGGGATGCTGACACCTTTCGTATTGGGCGCCGGCCTGGCTTGGATTCTATTTGACCGTACGACGCTATTTCCAAGGACGACGTCGCTCTCAGAAGCAATGCTCTTCCTTGGCGCGTCCATGTGTATCACCGCCTTTCCCATGCTCGCGCGGATCATTCATTTCAAGAAACTTGCCGGCACAACCATGGGAACTGTGGCGTTGGGCGCTGGGGCAATCGACGATGCAACGGCGTGGTGCCTGCTCGCAGTAGTACTCGCGAGCTTCGAGAAAAATTGGAGCCACGCTGTAGTGAACATCGCCGGTGGCGTCGCTTACGTCGCTTTAACGCTGTTAATTGTGCGTCCGTTGCTGCTTCGTGCCAAAGCTTGGTTCGCAAAAAACGGAACACTCACGGAAGCCGGATTGGTTGTCGGGCTCGCGCTCATGGCCTTGGGCGCGTGGTTTACCGACCTCATCGGTCTGCACGCAGTATTCGGCGCGTTCGTCATGGGCGCCGCGATGCCGCGCGGGGTCGTCGTGCGTGATCTGGTTGGCCGCATTCAGCCGCTTACGGTCGCGCTGTTGCTCCCGCTCTTTTTCACGTACTCGGGCTTGAATACAAAGATCGGTCTGCTCAATACAAGCTTCCTCTGGGCTGTTTGTGCCGCGGTGTTGATCGCAGCTGTCCTGGGCAAAGGCGTTGCGTGCTGGCTAGCCGCACGGGCTACCGGCATTCCAAATCACGAAGCGCTCGGCATCGGCACACTAATGAATGCGCGTGGATTGATGGAACTGATCGTTATCAACATTGGACTGCAGCGCGGCATCATATCGGAGGGACTTTTCGCCACGCTCGTTATCATGGCTGTGCTCACCACGCTCATGGCCTCGCCGCTGTTCGAACGCCTTGTGGGAAGCGGGACGCATCAACCAATCCCCGAGCCCGAGGCTAAGGAAGCAAGCCACCCTAAGGTTGTCCGTTAACGTGACCCACCTCCAAGTGTCCGTGGAGAAACTTTAAGACAAACATCTTACTGCTTGGAGATGCAAGCTCATTCGCAAGAGCGTGACCGGTAGCCGTGTTGTTATCGTTGGCCTACGGGAGGCGCCAAAGGTCGAACCCCATGCGTGATGGAATCTTCGGAGCGCGTTTGGATCGGGTAACCGGCATCTCGGTCGCGCCGAAAAACAGGGGGCGTTATGTTGAGGCGTTTCTGAATCGATATCATTGCGAAGAACAGCTGATTCAGAAAGCGGGTCCACAAGCCCGCGTTCCACCTGCCCGCAAGGATCGTGACGACTGACCGAAAGATGAGCTTTGGTGGGTCCGGACTGAAAAAGACATCGCGAAACTGTGGTGTGTAGAATCCCACCACAAACCGGCGAAACGTCTCGAATCTTTTTCGCTGACGACGGGAGAACGCCGCGAAGCTGGACGCTGAGAAGTCATTTCCCTCCAGCGCCCGATGGAGCTCGGCAGCGGCTTCTATTCCAGATTCCATAGCAATTGAGACTCCGGTCGAGAATACGGGATCGAGAAACGATCCGGCGTCCCCGGCCAGGATCCAGCGATTGCCAGCGTACGCCGAAGCACTGTACGAGAAATCCTTCTCAACGCGTACTGGCCACTCGCGCCGGGCATTGCGCATTAGCTCAGCGACCACCGGCGTCTCGGAGATCGTGCGGTTGAGCGTCTCCTCAGATGAACTGCCGTTCGCCCATCTACGGTAAAGGGCCTTTGGTAGAACGACGCCGACGCTCGTTAACTCTTTTGAAATCGGAATAAGCCAGAACCAGCCAGCGTTGTTGCACGCGATAAGTCGGATATCGTCGGGCCGCGGTCCTTCCAGTCGCGGCACGTTCGTATAGTGCGAATATATTGCTACGTTGGCTAGCCGAGGCTCCTCGGTGCGCAGATTGAATTTTCGAGCGATCAATCCTCCGCGGCCTGTGGCATCAACCAGAGCCCGCACACGCACCCGCGCGGCGGCTGTATCGCCGCGTGAAGCGACGTCGAGAATTGCTGCATCCGGAGTAAACTCGCATGCGGTTACGTTGCATGCTTCTCGAACATCGACGCCCACTTCGCGAGCCCGTTCCAGCAAAATGCGATCAAATTCCTGGCGGCATACTTGATAGGTCTGAGGCGTCGTGACCTCACGGGCGTTTGCGAAGTCAACGTATCGTCCAGTTTGACCATCGTGCGTGAGGAGGCGCGCACCCCACTTTTCGGGAAAACCTGCAGCCTCGATTCTCTTGGCCACACCTAACGCTGCGAACGAGTCGTTCGCAGTCGACAACAACGACTCCCCGATATGGAATCGCGGGAACATTTCGCGCTCAAAGAGAACGACCGAATGACCAAGCTGCCCGAGCGAGATGGCCGCCGACGAACCAGCTGGACCGCCACCGGCCACAGCGAAATCAAAGTCATATCGAGGGTTAGCCGGGTTCATCACATCGCTAAAGTATCATTTGGAGAAACGGGAAGCAGGCAATTTCTTTAAGCCTGTTGCGAAATCGGCCCGCGGCGATTCGAAAATAACGACTGCGCTCGAATCGCCCCGTGTGCCAGGCGTCATGCCGATTGCATGGCCAATCGTCCGCTACGATCGATCGCGCGAATCGGATCATCGCCGGTATCATACTCAGTTACATTATTAACCATTCCGGAACAAGATTGACCAATGATCCGCGGCTTGATAAACGCTGGTGCGCAGACCGCCGCGTTTGCGCGCCATGGCGAAACAGACTTCATCGAGTGATTCGTCGCTGCCATTGCACGAAGTATTGGAAGCCGAGTTTGTCGCTCTGCATGGAGAACTCCCATCAGATTATCCGGGCTCCAGCGAACCCAAAACGCGTCTGAAAGCATTATATGATGCGATTCACGGACTAAAGGAGAAACGCGCGGCGCTTTGCATCTCGGGCGGCGGTATCCGGAGCGCAACGTTTGGACTGGGAATTTTGCAGGGCCTCGCGCGCTGCGGACTGCTCGATAAGTTCCACTACCTATCTACTGTCTCGGGCGGTGGATACATTGGCAGTTGGCTGAGCGCGTGGATTAAGAATGATCCAGACGGCATTCGCGGCGTTGTCGGGGAGCTGAAGCGCAGACCTGATTCGACCCTGAATCCCGAGCCGCAGCCGGTCCGCCATCTTAGGGAATTCAGCAATTACCTGGCACCCCGAATGGGCCTAACGTCTGTCGATTTTTGGACGCTCATTACCACGTTCATTCGCAACATGTTCTTGAACTGGCTGGTGCTGATCTCATGGCTGGCTGCCGCAATGATGATCCCGAGGCTGTATCTCGCTGCGATCAACCTGCAGCCAGACTGGTCAGGTCAAACGACGTGGTATTTGTGGAAACTGTCGGCCGATAAACTGCAGCCAAACTGGGATGCCTTTTGGAATTCTATCAGGCAGCCGTGGGACATAGGCCTGACGATCTTGCTCACGGTCGGATTTGCATTGATCGCCGCTGCGATGGCTTACGCGATCATCGATGTGCCGTCCACCGGTAACGCGCAATTATCGCAGCGGCGTTTTCTGTTATTTCGCCAACTCCCCTTGTTTCTCGCGTCGCTCCTTTTGGCAGCATGGTGGGCTCTCTCCCGTAATGTTCACGGCAGCGAGCTGTTTGCGCCTAAGCATCTACTGCCTTGGTTTGTTGGCTTCACCGTCGCGAGCTACCTGAGCGGCGGTCTGATTGCATTCGCCATTCTTTTACTTCGTAAACGGGGACAGAAGAAACGACCCCGGCGCTTTGTTGCTTCCCTCTCGAGACTCGCCGCGATCCTGGTCACGACCCTGTTGGCAGGGCTTTGCCTTTGGGTAGCCGCAACTCGGATGTTTTTGGACCCAAGGGAAATTGAATTCACACGCATTTGCGATGCGATCCAAATTCCCAGTGAGCAGAAAATCACGATTCCTTCCCGGACCGAAGGCATTCTTAAGCAAATTGTTGATGGAAGTTACATCATTCAAACCGATCAAGGGCCGGCACGCATTGTCGAGAGAGGCCTTGATGTGTTAGAGCGCGACCCCGAAACGAATTTGGCGAAAAAATTCAGATCAAAGCGCGATTGCAAGGCGATCCTGGTTCCCAGTGGTCGGAAAACGAACATTCGAGCTGGAACCGAGGGCTTGATTATGGAAACAGCCGAGGAGGGAAGCTACACGGTTGAAACCGGCGACGGACTGGCACGTATCGCGAAGAAAGACGTTGACGCTTTAAAACCAAAAGAACCCAAGTTCAACTTAACACGCGCTTGCAATGCGACCGGAGTTTCCAGTGGGGATAAAATAACGCTTCCGGTTCGTACACAGGGTATCATTAAGCAAATCGATAAGGAGGCGTACACCGTTGAAACCGGTCAAGGGGACCACGTACGCATCAAAAGGAAACACCTTGACGCCTTTGATTTGAACCCGGTGCCTGCGCCGGCAAAGCACGCTGTCACCTACGTCTCCTTCGCGCCGGCGCTAATTTTGGTGGTGTTCCTGCTAGTGAATTTTCTCTTTACTGGCTTCAGTAGCTGGGTGACCGACGATGAGGCTCGTGAATGGTGGGGACGATCGGCGGCCTGGATTCTCATCACAATTTTCGGCTGGATCGCGGTCAACTTGATCGTGCTTTGGGGAGGTCAAGCCCTTTCACCAACAGGAAATCAGCTCGCCGTCTTTCTGGGACAGGTGCAGGCGAACCCAGTGGCAAAGGCTATCCTCGGCGCCTTTGGGGGAGTGACAGGGGTGGCTGGCGCGTTGCTGGCTCTTCGATCCAAGCTGAGCAAGACGCTTGGCCAGAAAGCAGGTTTCCAATGGCTTCTGGTTGTGGTGGCGGTCGTCTTTCTGGTTCTTCTGGCAGTCGTGATTTCATGGGCTCTGGTACTGATTGGTTCGCAGCCTTGGACACTACATGTCACTGCCTGGTTTTTGGGCGGGAAGCAAAATGAAATTACAGACCCTAATTCCTGGCGTGTTCAACTCTTCGTCGTCTTCATCCTTACGTTTGTCATAGTGCTTTTCGGAGTCGTGATGGGCTTCTTTATCAACGCAAACAGGTTCTCCCTTCATGCGACATATCGAAACCGATTGATCCGTGCCTATCTTGCCGCCTCGCGAGCGGCGCGTTGCCCGAATCGGTTTACCGGCTTCGATTCCGATGACAACTTTGGGTTGCACAAGTTGCCGTCCGAAAAGCCTCTTCATGTGATCAATGGCACCCTTAACATTATTAGAGGAGAGCAGTTGGCGTGGCAGGAGCGCAAGGCCGAATCATTTACCATGAGCCGGTTACATTGCGGCTCTTGGAATGAGCCAGTTGGTTACCGGCCTTCAGCAGAATACGGAGACGCCATTACACTGGGTACAGCGATGGCTATCTCGGGCGCCGCCGCGAACCCTAATATGGGATATCACTCTTCTCCAGTGGTTGGTTTCCTGATGACGTTACTTAATGTGCGCCTGGGTTGGTGGCTCGGGAACCCCGGAGCGCCAGGCGCCAAAACATGGCGTCGATCCGGTCCCGGATATTCGGTAGGGCCACTGTTTTCTGAAGCGATCGGAAATACCACCGATCACTACAAATATGTGAACCTCTCGGATGGCGGCCATTTCGAGAATCTTGGATTGTACGAGATGGTTCTGCGTCGCTGTCACTTCACCGTGGTGAGCGACGGCGCTGAGGATCCCGAATGTGCCTATGCCGATTTGGGCGAGGCAGTACGCAAAATTCGCATCGATTTTGGAATCCCGATCGAGTTCGATGCTATGACTATCTATCCTCGCAGCGCAATCGATACCCTGAAGACTGCTGGTCACAACTGCGCTGTGGGTCGCATTCGCTACTCAGTCGTGGATGGCGCTAATGCTCCCGATGGCATTATCATTTACATCAAGCCGGCTTGTTACGGCGACGAACCGCGCGATATTTACGAATATTTTAAGACCAATCCGACATTTCCACACGAGAGCACCAGCGATCAATTCTTCTCTGAATCGCAATTTGAAAGTTATCGGATGCTTGGCGCACACACCATGGAGAAGCTTTGCACGAATTGCGATGGAGATTTTCGCTGTTTCATTCGCGACATTCTAAAACGCCACCTCCAGATGGAGGCTCCCGTTTGGCTCGCAGCGTTGCTCGAGGAAACGAAGAACAAGGTCGCGTAAGCGCCTGATCAGCGCGTTGCGTGAACATGCCCCTATGCTGGCACGACGAATTCGTGGTAAACTTCGAGAATGGCCCGCATTTTTGCGCCGCTGGTTACGGGTTTCGCTCTGGCAATCGCGGCATGGGGTGCCGATCAATCAGCCGGGAGCAAATCTGAGGAGCCCGATTCATTTGACGTCGAGCCACCAATACTGAAGCAAAACCTCTCGGATGAGCCGTTGCCGAATGGCGATCTGGCACGTTTGGAAAAACAATTGGAACGTGCAAAACAAAATGCCGCAGGCGCAGAACGTCTCTATAAAATTGGTGTGCTTGCGAAAGTGGAAGTGGAGCAGCGGTTGTTGAAGGTGATACGGTGTGAATCGGAGCTGGCAAATGCTCGCGTCGCTCGCGCAAAAGACGAACTTGCCGAAAAAGAGTCTCAACTCGCAACTGGCGAAATTACCAGAGACGAACTGGAATCAATAAAAACAGCGCTGGCGCAATTAACCGAAGCCGCGCAAGCGGCAACGACGAAGCGTGAGCGTGCCGAGCTCGAGGCCGCAGAAGCAAACTTACGCCGACAGCAAAAGTTTCTTAAGCTCGGGATCGGACAAAAATCCGACGTCACTCGCGCCGAAGAGAAGCTCGCCGATCTTAAAGCGCAGAACAATCGATGAAGATCGAAACGGCGAATCGAAGAGTGGGCGAAATCGGCGCGCTCCCCGTCTCGCCGTTTTCTTGTTTCAGTATCCTGCCGCCATTCCGTCCTTGCGTGATTCGCTTGCACCCACATAGACGCGCTGGCCATCGTGCATTTCGACTCTGATCGCTTGGTAACCGCCGTAGCCGCCAACATCGAAACGCACATCGTGTCCTTTCTTGCGCAGCTCGCGCACGATCTCGTACGGAATACCGCTCTCGACTTCCACGTAACCGCCTGATTCAGTCATTTTTTCTCCCGTCGGTTCGTTATCGCCTTCGTGCTGCCAGCGCGAAGCGTCGCCGGCTTCCTGCACGTTTAAATCAAAATCAATCTGGTTCGTGAGCACCTGTACGTGGCCTTGCGGCTGCATACCCCCGCCCATCACACCGAATGCTTCCCACGGCTTACCATCTTTCATGACAAAGCCAGGAATGATGGTGTGAAACGGACGTTTACCAGGCGCGTAAACGTTCGCATGACCGGGACCCATGGAAAAGAGTTCACCGCGATCCTGAAACATGAATCCGAGTCCGGGCACCACGATGCCGCTGCCCATCCCGCGATAATTGCTTTGAATGAGCGAGACCATGTTGCCTTCGTCGTCGGCGGCACACATATAGATCGTGTCGCCTTGATTGAGTGCTGGATTGCCAGCCTGGATCTTTTTTGCCGCGTGATTTGGGTCGATCAACTTCCGCCGCTCCGCTGCGTAGCTTTTTGAAAGCAAACCCGCGAGCGGAATCTTCGCGAATGCCGGATCGGCGTAAAACTTCGCCCGATCAGCCCAGGCGATTTTCTTCGCTTCGATCATGGCGTGCAGCGTCTCTGGTGAATTGCGCCCCATGGCGCGCAGATCGAATCCTTCGAGAATGTTCAATATCTGCAGTGCCGCGATACCCTGGCCGTTTGGCGGAAGCTCAAAGACATCGTAGCCACGATAACTCGTCGAAACCGGCTCCACCCAGGTCGATGTATGTTTCTCGAAATCGGCTTTCCGCAAAAAGCCTCCATTCGCCCGCATGAACTCGTCGATCGTGTCCGCGATCTCACCTTTATAAAAAGCGTCGCGACCTTTTTCAGAGATCAGCCTCAAGGTTTTCGCGAGGGCGGGGTTCTTGAAAATATCGCCTTTGGCCGGGGTTCGCCCTTTTCCGTCGAGAGTGTATGTCTCGAGAAAGCCGCCAGGTAATCCTTTGTACAGTCGCGGACCAAACCCCCAGTAATAGGCGATTAGCTCCGTAACCGGAAAACCCTCTTCGGCATACCGAATGGCAGGCGCCAGGTCATCGCTCAGGTTTAGTTTGCCGAATCTTTTGTGCAGCTCTGCCCAGGCATCCACTGTTCCGGGCACGCTGATCGGCAACATGCCGGTCGGTGGAATCGTTTCACGATGCAGTTTTGCTAGCTCGGCTTTCATCTGGTCATAACTCAAACCGAGCGGTGAACGTCCGCTGCCGTTGATGCCATAGAGTTTGTTTTCCTTCGCGCTATAAACGATTGCGAACAGATCGCCGCCAATTCCGTTGGAGACGGGCTCCATCAAACCGAGCGTTGCGTTTGCGGCAATCGCCGCATCAACCGCGCTCCCACCCCGCTTTAAGATATCGATGCCGACCTCCGTGGCCGCGGGCACGCTTGTGCAGACCATTCCATGCCGTGCCAGTACTTCCGATCGGGTGGCGAAATTCTTTCCCGTAATGCGATCGATCTGGGCATCAAGACGAAGACCGACAATCAATACAGCGAACAACCCAAAACCGAACTTAATCCAGCGCACCAGCCACATTAATGCCTTGTATTTAAAGAGTGCACTTGAATTTTAGTCTCCTCATTATATTTGATTGCTCACCACCAAATGAAGATTTCGTCCGACGACCAAAAAGCAATCAGTGTGATTCTGATCTGCCTGGGAGTTCTGTTCTTTCTGATTGGCATCGCTGCTCACTTCAAAGCGGGTTTTCAATCGCGCGCTGAGATTTCGACGACAGGCTTCGTCGCCGCCGCGATCTTCGCGGGATTGGGCCTGCTTGTGTTTCTGTTTTCGTTCACCAAAAAGCAGAGCTGAAGAGTCTCACCTGAGAGCACCTCGCTAGCTGCAACTCGAGAGAGGGGTTAGAGGCTAAATGGTTACAAAGTGAGCGGTACCTGTCGTTTTAACTTCGTAACTTTTTAACGAATCACTTAGCGACAGCAAAAAATGGCGGCGATCCTCCTCAGATCGCCGCCGTCCCCACCGCTCTGAACAACCAAGTTATTGCTGCATTGCGTCGTGAAGCTCCTTGTGGGCATTCATCATGTCCTGATGCGCTTTTTGGATGGCATCCAGCTTCTTCTGCTGATCAGCCGTCAGCAACGGCCGGATTTGCGACAGCGAGCTGTCGATGACTCCTTTTGCTTTCTGCATCGCCTCCTGATGAATGGCAGCGAGTTGCGGTTTAGCCGCATCGACAATCGGCTGAACCTTTGTCTCTTGATCAGAGGTCAGATTCAACTGCTTCGTGATTCCCTGAAGACCGTGGCCGTGCCAGCGTCCACCGCCACCAGGGCCAGGTTGTGCTTGTACAATGACAAAGCCGCCAAGCGCTATCGCACCCGCGGCTATAAACGTTAATATGTTTCTTTTCATAGTTTCTTTCATTTTGTCTCCGCGAAATATTCTTTCGCTTCTCCAGGTGATGACCGGCAGGCAGTCCGGCCGGTTACAATTTTTCTTGTGTCCGCTCGTTGCAACTGCCCTCTTCTACGACAAGCGCTTGGCACAGGCGCGTCTACATCCAAGATTGTAACCAAAGCGCGCCGGTGGCTGTCATTGCTACTAGTGTGGATGCGCTCTCGATTACATGGATGATACTGACGCAAGTGCGCTTGTTCATGCTGCGCTCCAGCATGACGATGAGGCGGCTCGCGCATTGGTGCAACGGCTCTATCCGCTCGTGGCGAAAATCGTCCGCGCTCATCGTCCGCCTCGAACGGATGAAGAGGATCTTTGCCAAATGATTTTCATTAAAGTATTCCAGAAATTGTCGCAATTTTCCGGCAAGGTGCCGCTGGAGCACTGGGTCTCACGCATTGCAGTCAATAGTTGCCTGAACCAAATCCAGTGGGAGAAAATACGGCCCGAGCTTCGCCAGGCCGATCTAAGTGTCGAAGAACAGGCCGTGATTGAGAACCTGACAACCTCCTCTGATGAGTTGGCGCCGGACCAGCGTTTTGCCTCGCGCCAACTGGTTGAACATCTTCTCGCTGCGCTGAAACCGGTCGAGCGGCTGGCCATCGATCTGCTATACTTTCAAGGACGTTCGGTTGAAGAGATCCGCAAAATCACGGGCTGGAGCGCCGCGCTCATTAAAGTGCGGGCGTTTCGAGCCCGACAAAAAATGAAAGATTACCTCGCCAGGATTTCGGCAAGGGAAGGGAAATGAAAGATCACGAAATCGATCGGTTATTGCGATCAGCCGCGCAGGCTGGGGACGAGGCTCCGGCTGAAATGCCATTTGGATTCGATACTCGCGTCGTTGCGGTCTGGTCCCACAGCCGCGGGACTGCCAGGACGAACGGCATTGCGTCGCTGCTTCGGCGCGTTGCGCTGTTGTCGGCAGCCGTGATTGCTATTTCCACGTTGGCGGCTGTTCGCGAGATCAAACAGAGCCGGGAACAGTACAACGACTTCACGAACGAATTCGCCATCGCGGACACGGCCATTCAAGATGAGTTTTCGCAATGAACGGCGCGCTAAAGTGGAAACTTGTTGCCGGATTTGTCCTCGTATTCGTCGCTGGCGGAATCGCTGGCGCTGCTTTGGGGGGGCTTTACGCTCGGCATCTTTTCTTTGACGTTCACTATCCCAGGCGAGTGGGCGACAGAATGAAGGAGCGGCTTCGCGCCGAGCTTAGTCTGACACCTGAACAGGTCGCCAAAGTTTCGCCAATTGTCGATAAAACGGCTGCGCAACTTCAGGAGATACGGCGCGACACTGGACGGCGCGTCCATGCGATCATGACGGAAGCGCACAAGGAGATCGCGGTCAATCTTACCGACGAACAACGGCAAAAACTTCAACAAATCGAAGAGCGACACCGCCGGTGGCGCCATCGTCGCGGCCCCCGCGAATTCGCTCCCGAATCATCGCCGACAACACCGTAGCGGACCATGGAGGGCGGAGCTTCGCGACGCCTATCGCATTTCCCGTGCAATACTCAGGCTCGCAGAGCTCGCTCCTCCATTCAGCTCCGCAGCGAGCGCCCTAGAACCGCACTCCGTTCTCAAAGAGAATTCGCTCGCGCTCGACGTCGGCGCCGCGGCTTATGAAAAGATCCCTCAGTTCCGGCGTATAGTATTCGCCGCTGTAGAGAGGATTAAGCCCGAAGAAAATCTTGCCACCCGGGGCGAGGTGTTGTTGTAAATCGCCCAGGAAAAAATCCCATTCGGCTGTTCCCCAGCGTTCCTTTGACGGATGATAAAGATAGAAGTTGGTCGAAAACGCGGTGATCCAGTCGAATTTTTGGCCAAGATTGGGCAACGGTTCGAATGCGCTGATTCTCCAAATTACGCGCGGGACGCCGAAAAGCTCGAGCAATTCGGTAAAAAGAGCGACGTGTTCTATGTCTAAACCCAAGACGGAATGACCGAGGTTTTTGGCGATGAACAAGAAAAATCCTCCGCCGCAACCGAGGTCGAGAACACGTTTCGGCTCTGAACGATGGAGCTTCAAATCCTGCACGCGTTCCCGATTTAACCGCAACCACGGTTCAATGTTCGCGTATTTGGCATATCCGGCATTGGAATTCGCGTAACGCCGCTGAATTTCGCGGGCGCGCGCCTCATCGATTTTCGCCAGCATCGGCTGAAGTGAAATGCGAAAAAACGAGCGTTGTGCTCTGCGCCAGCCGCGCCGGTAGGTCAGCGGTTTGGTAAACTTCAGAAGTTTTCGGGAAAGCTTCATGTCAAAGGTCGATCCATTGTAGAGCAACCGCTTCGGTTGCCAACCGTAGCGAAAGCAGGCGATGCGACCGCCCTACAATTTCGCCATGATTTCTCGAAGAAGTCGCGGCCCGCGATAAACGAATCCTGTGTAAAGCTGAACAAGCTGTGCGCCCGCCGCAAATTTTTCCCGAGCGGATTCTGCATCGAAGATTCCACCAGAAGCGATCACGGGAATTTTGGAGCTTGCGACAATGCTGCGCACAAGTGCAGTCGATTTTTCCCGTAACGGTGCCCCGCTCAAACCACCTTCCTTATCGAGCTCGGACGGAATCGAGGAATGATCCAGCGTGGTATTCGTAGCGATGATCCCGGCGACTCCGTTTTCTTCACAGGCCGCAAGGACTGCTTCCAATTCGACCGGCGACAGATCAGGTGAAATCTTCACAACGAGCGGCTTCGGGACCGGCCCAGGCTCACTCCCAATCGCGTGCAGCAATTGCGACAAAGCAGCGGGTTCCTGCAGTTCCCTTAGGCCGGGCGTGTTCGGTGAGCTCACATTCAACGTGATGTAGTCGGCAAAATCGCGAAGTAATCGAAACGAATAGAGGTAATCGTCTGCTGCGCGTTCGAGGGGCGTTGTCCTCGATTTGCCAATATTGATTCCAACTGGAACTGCAGGCCATCGCTGGCTCTGGCGCAGCCCGCGCAACCGTTTTGCGATGACATCGGCGCCATCATTGTTAAATCCGAGGCGATTGATCACGGCTTGCTGCGCGGGCAGCCGAAACATGCGCGGCTTGGGATTTCCCGGTTGGGCCATGGCGGTCACAGTCCCGATCTCGATGAAACCAAACCCAAGTGCTGCCCAGGCTGGCAGGGCGACGCCATTTTTGTCCAGGCCGGCGGCGAGGCCAATCGGATTCGGAAAGGTCAACCCAAACAGAGTCTTTGGGTTTGACGGCGGCGTGAACCGTCTCAGCGCGCGCAGCGCAAGATCGAAATGCGAAGCCCTACGAAGCGATGCGATCGTGAAATGGTGTGCGGTCTCCGCCTCAAGCGAAAACAATAGCGGCCTAACGAGTCGTTCGTAAAGGTTTTTCATGGGACGAAGGGCTTACTCCTGCTCGTGCTCATGCTCGTACTTTCGCGCGGGATCGCGGCGCGCCCGGCGGTCGCGCCCTACCATCGCTCATTTCCCGATGCAAAACTGGCTGAACACAGAGTCGAGAATCTGTTCCACATCGACAACGCCAATCACTTCGCCGACTGCCCGCAATGCGTCATGAAGGTGAATTGCAGCGTATTCCGGCGACAATCCCTGGGCTTGCACTGTCGCTGCTCGATCGCATGATTCCAGAGCGCGGCGAAGACAATCGCGATGGCGCGCATTAATCGCGAGCGCGCTCTCCGGTTTTAGATTTTGTTTCGTGATCCGAGTCAGAATTTCTTTTTGCAACTCCGGCAGACCTTCCCCTGTCAGGCACGAAATCCGTAACGCATGGAAATCTTTCCAATCACTGTTCTCCGG
>Ga0209058_1000383_pt1 | contig 37167 bp, 32 predicted proteins | sample GraSoiAngelo_147_FD_185904 | JGI IMG/M metagenome (GOLD analysis project Ga0209058, IMG submission 185904) | Grasslands soil microbial communities from the Angelo Coastal Reserve, California, USA - 14_1009_05_40cm (SPAdes) (version 2) | ecosystem: Environmental > Terrestrial > Soil > Grasslands ... | reverse complement strand
GGCCCGGCTGAAGTGGTGGTCGTATGTGGCCTTGCTCCTGAACGTGGTCTTCTTCGGGTATTTCTTCATCAACTTCGTATTGAACGATCCCCTATTCCGGTTCTAGGATGAGGGATCCGAGACCGCCACGGCGGCGCCCGAACAGCCGGACGGCGCGGCCTGCGGGAGCGAAGCGGGACCCCGTTCGAACCGTTGCGCGAACGGTCGAGTCCACCCGCGCGACGCCTTCCGTCCTCCGCGACCTTCGGCGCGATGCCCTCGCAATCTTCCAACGTGCCCTTGAGAGGGTCGATCCCGAGCGAGCCGTCACGGAGGCCTTGCACCTGGACGGCGATCGCCTTGCGGTTTCTGGAAATCGCATTCCGATGGACTCGAGAGGTTCGACCCACATCCTTGCGATCGGAAAGGCGTCGATAGGCATGTCGAAGGGCGCGCTCCGCCTCCTTCGGCCCGACTCAGGTCTCATCGTTGCCCAAGAGATCCCGTCGCCTCCTCCGAGGGGCTTCCAGGTCGTCCGCGCGTCGCATCCGTTGCCCGACGAGGGGAGCCTCCAGGCGGGCGAAGCCGCGATGCGTTTGATCGACCGGCTCGAACCGGGGGACCTCCTCCTGGTCCTCCTCTCGGGCGGTGCGAGCGCCCTGTTCGAGGCGACCTCGGTCCCACTCGATGACCTGCGGACGGCGACCGTCGAACTACTGCGCAGCGGGCTGGGGATTCGGGACATCAATGAGGTCCGCAAGGGCCTTTCCAAAGTCAAAGGAGGCCGCCTCGCCGAGCGAGCCTCGGCCCGCGGTGCCACGGTGGTCGGTCTCATCCTGTCGGATATCGTCGGGAATCCGATCGACGACATCGGCTCCGGCCCGACGGCCCTGCGCTCTTCGCGGGGCGAGCGGGCGAAGTCGATCCTCGAGCGGCACCGTTTGTGGGATTCGATGCCCGCGACCGTGCAGCGCGTTCTGCGGTCGGCCGCGGAGTCCCGCGAAGTTCGGTCCTCGGTGCCCTCCGGCGCCGTCTACAACGTGATCGTGGCCGACAACGGACGGGCCTGCAACGCGGCCCGGCAGGAAGCGAAGCGACGGGGCTATGCCTCGCACATTCTCACCACCGCGATGGAAGGAGAGGCTCGTCACGTGGGACCGCTCGTGGTTTCGCAGGCTCTTCGATGGAATCCCGCCGCGCGATCTGTCGCGGTCATCGCCGGAGGAGAGACGACCGTCACGGTCCGCGGCGGAGGCCGGGGAGGGCGCAACCAGGAATTCGCGCTGTCGGCCGCCGAACTCTTGGAGGGCCGGCCCGCGGTGCTCCTCGCCTGCGGCACGGATGGCGCGGACGGCAACACGGAGGCCGCCGGCGCGATTGTCGACGGAAGGACCATGGCACGGGCGAGCGCCCTCGGATTGAAGCCCGAGGAGTTCCTCGACAACAACGACGCGTATTCGTTCTTCCGCCCGCTCCGCGACTTGGTCGTAACCGGTCCCACGGGCACCAACGTGGCCGACTTGGTCCTGTTCCTCGCCCATCGCCCCGGCCCCGATCGTCGGGAGAGGCTCAGCCGATCTTCTGGACAGGGTCGCGCGTCACCGCTCGGCAGTTCTCGTCCCGCCTAGACTAGTAAGGCCGTCGGCCGCCGAAAGGATCTCTGGATTAGGGCTCGCCTCGGCAGTCGCCACCATCTGTTGGAGATCAAGAGGATCTGCAAATAGCGGGGAGAGGTGTCGGAAATGTTATCCGTCGAGTCGCCGCTCCCATTCGCGTTCGGAGAGGGGGCCGGGAAATTGTTGAAGGTTTCGAGACATTCGGTTCTGTCCGCTGCGGTCATCGCCATGTTGGCGATTATCGCCTGGCCGGTTTCCGCGGAGACGACCACAACCGACCTCGGGACACTCGGCGGGGATTTCAGCGAGGCCCACGACGTCAACGATCGAGGTGCCGTCGTCGGCTTCAGCGAGACGACTTCGGCAGGCACGGTCCATGCGTTCCTCTGGCAAGACGGCGCTATGACGGACCTCGGAGCGCTGTTCGGAGGCTTCAGCGAGGCATCTGCCATCAACGGCCGGGTCCAGATCGTCGGACGAAGTGGGACCGGCGACACGGTCCACGCGTTCCTGTGGCAGGCGGGCAGCATGACCGATCTCGGCACGCTCGGCGGCGATGAAAGCCGGGCTTCTGACATCAACGGTCGAGGCCAGGTCGTTGGAGGGAGCGAGACGGCGGCCCTCTCCTTCCACGCGTTTTTGTGGGACGAGGGAATGATGTCCGACCTAGGTACGTTTGGCGGGTCGTTCAGCGAGGCGTTTGCGATCAATGACAAAGGCCTGGTCGTCGGCTATGCCGATACCGCCGCCGGCGAACAGCACGCCTTCTTATGGGAAGCGGGCACGATGACGGATCTCGGGACCCTTGGGGGGACCTTCAGCCAAGCCTTTGCCATCAACGGGCAAGGCCAAGTCGTCGGCAGGAGCTCGATCACAGGCGCGGGCCGACCGTTCCACGCTTTCCTCTGGGAGGCGGGGCGGATGACCGACCTCGGGACCTTTGGCGCGGACGAGAGTCAAGCGTTCGACATCAACGACCGAGGGCAGGTCGTCGGGAGGACCGAAGCCGGGGGGTCGGCTATCCATGCGTTCTTCTGGGACGCGGGCACGTCGACCGACGTGGGCCAGGGTCAGGCGTTCGGGATCAACAAGCGGGGGCACGTCGTCGGCGTGGCCATAATCGGTTCCGGCGAGGCCCACGCGGTCCGATGGAAGGTCGCCTGAACCGAAGGATTGGCAGGCGGGCGAAATCCTTCCCAGATACGTTGGCAAAGCGAACGGAGTGAAACGGGCCGGCCTGGATTCGAACCCTTCCTCGTCGAGAACGGCCAGATTCTACTTCGAACCAAGGCCAAGCTGGGCCATGAAGCCGGCGAGATCGAAGTACTCGTGAACTTCGGTGATCTGTCGGCGTTCAAGCTTGAAAACCCCGGCCACCTTCATGCGGAAGGAGTTGCCCGTCGCAGGGATTGCGTGTCCGCCGGGACCGAGCAGCGGTCCTTTGTGCGTCCCCGAACTCGTGGTCTCCAAGCACACCCAGTCGCCTTGGCCGAAGCTCCCGTCTTTGCGTGTTCGAAGGTCCGGAAACGCCCGATTGAATTGCTCATAATACTCGCGGAGGGCGTCGCGGCCCCTGATCGGTTCTGGCGTCGCAGGGTTCACGTCGGTGATGGACTCCGCGTGGAGCCCCACGAATCGAACCCAATCATGAGCGTTCAGCGCATCGATCCCAGAATCAATGACCCGCAAGTTCTCCGCAACCGTCACGCGTTTCCCTCCCTCTGGGTTGGGCCTCGGGCACTTGAACTCGCCCCTCCCTGCGCCTTTCCTGGGAATGGGCTGGAGCGCCATAAAGGTCGCGTCGGCTGCTGCGGCGGGGCGGAGGGGCGAGAGCCTCACTCCTTCGGCGCCTCGACGCAGATCTCTGATTGGCATGATTGACTGCGATTCTGGGCGGAGAACGGGCCTGCTGGGATTCGAACCCAGGTCAGAGGCTCCGGAGGCCTCTGTCCTATCCAAGCTAGACTACAGGCCCTCGTGCGCCGAAATGGGTCCACGGATTAAGGCTTTCCGCGACGATGGAACGACGGGACTTCGTCGCGCTGACTCCGTAGCTTCCCGGTGGATCCACGCTTCCGTTCTCTCAGGACCATCACGACGACCGTCGCAATCGCGATCGCAACGGGGACAACCGCAATCCATGCCCAGTTCGCGAGCACGGACGGTGCTCCGGGCAGGGTGGGCTCTGATCCCGGGTTGCCGGCGATTTGCCAGCCGCTGTCGCGGTACGCGTAGACCGTCCCGGTCTCGGTGGCGGTCGCATCCAGATCCCAGGCGGTGATCGTCCCCAACCAAGACTTCGCCACGTTGACCACCAGGGTTCCTTGTGTAACCGTAACCCGGGGACTGATGTCGATTGGAACGAATCCGGTCGCGTTCGAGGTCAGCATCATTTTGTCGTTCACATAGGTCGCCCGGAAGTGCGTGGAATTGTCCTGTCGCGCGTAGATTCGGATTTGGTACGAAGTGTTGTCCAGGTTCGCGATGCTGCCCTTGACCTGGATCGTCAAGGCGATGTCTGCGCCGGCATCTGCGGATGCTAGCCGAAGGACATTCACGCTGTCGGGGAACGGGCTCATCGTGAGATTGCCGTCCGTCAACACGGGAGTCATGTTCGAAGCCCACAGTTCGACGACATCGCTCGCGGGATCGGCGTAGCTCCGATCGAACGAAACGGCAGAGGCAACCCCGATGCCGCTCCCGATCGCCAGCAAGCTGGCGAAGAGGAGCCCCGCGAGTCGGGCTTTCACCCCAAGGCACCTAGGTTGAGCCGGGATAATGCCAATGGTCCGATTATCGAGAACAACACACGGTCCGGTTTTTGAGAGTCGGGACCAACGCTCATCTCTTCGCGAATTCGGTGTAGCCGCAACGCCCGCACGACACGCGATCGCTATGTCTCGCGAGGAACACGCCGGGCCCGCACTTCGGGCAGTTCGCCCGCTCCCGGGTGATGCGGTTGCCGTCGATCTTGTAGAACTTCCGCTTGAGGCCAGCGATGCCCTTCTCCTTCTTCGCTTCGGCCATCATTTCGCCTCCTTCTTCTTGCCCTCAGGCTTCTTCTCCGCTTTCTTCTCTTCCTTCCGTTCCTCTTTCTTCTCGGCAGGCTTCTTCTCCTCCTTGGGGGCGGGCTTCCTTTCCTCTTTCGGCGCGCCCTTTTCCGATTTCGCTTCGGGCTTCGCCTCCGCCTTCGGTGCCTCGGCCTTCGGCGGCGCGGCGGCCTTCTCCGCCTTCTCGGCCCGCGGAGCGGGAGCGGGTTTCTCCGGTTTCGGCGCTTCCTTCTCCTTGACCTCCGGTTCAATCAGTTTGTTGCGGACGAGAATGTGCTTGCGCTCGACCGCGAGCGCCTCCTCTTTCGATTTGTAAACCTTCGCCGCTCCGACCGTTTCATATCGACCGAACGTCGAAGCCTGGTAGTCGATGACGACGATGTCCTTCGTCGCCTTGAGTTCCTTCGCGAGGAACGCCCGCAAGGCGTCTCGCGTCGGCGTCGGCTCCGCTTTGTGCGTCGCCTTGAACGTGACCTCGATCCGCTTCAGGAGCGGGTTCTCCTTTCGCTGCAGGACTTCGAGTTGCATCGGCTATCGTTCCATCCGCCGCAGGACGTCGAGGGCCCTCGATTTCGCGGTCTCGTCCACCCGCACGACGACGACGCCCTGGGACGGCATGCCGTACAGGACCGCCGCGGACGGGGGCGCGAGCGCGATGCAGACGAGGGCGAGAAGGTCCTCTTCGCCTCGGACTTCGACGCGTACCCGCTCGTCCGACTTAAAGGCTTCGGAGAGCACGAGCCACGCATCCGGCGTGATCGTCGCTGGGGGATTCGTGACTCGCAGGACCTTTGATCCGATTCGTTGCAGCGCTTCTCGGAGCTCCGGATCCGCTTGTCGCTTCGTCTTGAAGTCGACGACACAAATGTCGGGCGTGCGGCCGCGCGCGACGAGGTCGAGCGTACAAAAATCCCCGACAGTCACCACGGGGCTCGCGCGTCCGATGGTTGGCAAGATGCTCGGCCCCTGTGTGAGGGCGCCCATCGGCCATCGCAGGTACTCGCGCAGCGATTCTGGGAGTCGCAACGTCACGTCGGCGAATTCAGCGAACGCGGAGGGCGAACTTCCCGTTGACATGGATGCCCATCTTCTTCGCGATCTCGGACCGCTGGTGGTCCACGATGATGACGTAGCCTTGCCAGTCTTTCGACGTCTCGCCGCCGCACAGGGGGCACTTGTCTTCGTCGGTCACGTGTCCGCAGTTCTTGCACGCCTTCGGTATCTTTACGACCATGGCTCAGCCTTTCCTCTTCCTCACGCGGCCTTCCGCCCTCGCGCGATCCTCTTCGATCCAGTCGAGCTTCCCGAGGGCCGGCTGACGCATCGTCAGGCCGATCTTCGACTCCCGCGGCGCCCGTTCGTTCAGGGACACCGCAACGATGCGCGTGCGGACCTTGTCGCCGATCCGGAGGTCGCGCTTCGTGTCTTTTCCAATCAGCCGCTGGCCCTCCTCGTCCACGTCGACCCGATCGTCCATGACCTGCGAGATGTGCAAAAGGCCGTCCAGAGGACCGAATCTCACGAACGCGCCGAACTTAAGGATTTCCACCACCGTGCCTTCGACGATCTCTTGCAAGGTCGGTGCGAACACGAGGGCGTCGTACCGCACCCGCTGGTAGACGGCGCCGTCCCCGTGGACGATGCGGCCTTCGCCGACGCGCTCGATGTTGCTCGCGATCAGGGTGAGGGTCTTGTCCGCCCCGATCTTGCCTTCCAAGGTGGTGCGGGTGAGCTCTCGGGCGACCGCGTCGATGTCCTCCCCAAGTCGCTCCGGCGGGATCCGGACGACGTCTTCCCGCTGGACCCGCTGGTACATGAAAATCGACTGGCGGCTGTACCAGTTCCCCCTATTTAGGGCTTTACGTGCGACCGCATTGTTCGGTGGGTCGATGCTCCTCCGGTGAGATCGCCGACGGTGTGTCGGTCGCTTACATGGAAGGATCCGGCCTCTATCTTATTATGGGAATTGAGGCTTTACTATTCGGATTGAAAGCCGTTACGGGCCCTTTCAAGGCTCGTGAGCTTCGGAGGACGGCACGAGTCCTCGTCGGGTCGGGGAAGGTGAGGGTTGATGGGTCGTAACAAGAGCGACCTCATCGTGTTCGTCGGGAAGCGACTTGTTCAGCTGCTCCCCGTGGTCCTCGGCGTGATCGTGATCACGTTCTTCTTCACGCACGTGGCCGTCCAGAACCCGTGCGCGATCTGGGCGGGACCCCACGCGACGCAGGATCAGATCCAAGCGTGCATCGTGCGGTTCGGCCTTGATCGCCCGCTCCCGGAGCAGTTCTGGCGGTACATGGCCAACCTCGTGTCGGGCGACTGGGGAGCGAGCCCTCGAGGGGTGCCGGTCCTGCTCTCCATTTCTTCAGCGTTCCCCGCGACCCTGGAGCTCGTCCTCGCGGCTCTCCTCATCATGGTCGCTATCGGGATTCCACTTGGTGTCGTCGCGGCGAATGGGGCGGGGCGGTGGGCGGACCATCTCGTGCGGACGTTCTACCTGAGCGGATGGGCGACACCCACGTACCTCGGAGGCGTGGTCCTGGCGATCGCCATCGGTCCGGCCCTTGGGCTTCCGACGAAAGGCGACTTCACGAGCACTCCGCCATTCAATGGGCCGACCCACATGTCCGTCCTCGACGCCCTGCTGCATCTCAACTTCGCGGCCGCCGGGGACGCCATCCTTCACTTGATCCTCCCGGCTTCCGCGCTCGCGTTCCTCAACCTGGGCATTGCGACCCGGATGACCCGGACGTCCATGCTCGAGGTGTTGCCGCTCGACTTCGTCAAGACTGCTCGCATGAAGGGCCTGTCCGAGTTCCTCGTGCTCTACAAGCACGCGCTGAGGAACTCCCTCATCTCGACGACGACGATCCTCGGGATTACGGCCGGTGTCCTTCTGTCCGGGACAGTCGTGATCGAAAATATCTTTCAGTGGCCCGGGATCGGCGCGTATGCGTTCGACGCGATCACCGGGTACAACTTCAACGGCACGATTGCCGTCGTGATCGTGTTCGCGATCGTGGTCGTCATGTCGAACCTCATTTCAGACATCCTGTATGGGATCCTCGACCCGCGGGTGGAGTGGCGGTAGATGGCGACGAACGAATCGGCTGGGCCTCTTTCCTCGAAACGGTCGAAGACCCGCGCGACCGCCCTTCGAGAATTCCTTCGCGGCTTGTTTCGCATCCTTCGCGCGAATCCTCTGACCTTGATCGGGTTCATCCTGGTGGTGATCATTTCCGTCACCGCTGCGCTCGTCGTCCTCGTGCCCGCCGTCACGCAGGTCGTGCTCGGCCATCCCGTCCTCTTCACGCCGTACGACCCGAATGGCCTGTCGACGGAGTACGGCCAAGCGCCCTCCGGATCCCATCTGCTCGGAACCGACAACCTCGGACGCGACATGTTCTCCCGCATCCTGGCGGCCCTCCCGCTCGATCTGGCAATCGGGTTCGGGATCGCGGGATTCGCGCTCCTCGTCGGAAGCGGACTCGGCCTGGTCGCGGGTTACTGGGACAACCCGCGGACCTTCGGAGGCGTCGTCTCCGTGGTCATCATGCGGGTGACGGATATTTTCCTCGCGTTTCCGTCGCTCGTGCTCGCGCTCGCCATCGCCGCATCTCTCGGGAGAGGCACCGTGCCTTCGATGCTGGCCGTCTTATTGACGTGGTGGCCGTACTATGTCCGCCTCACACGCGGAGAGGTCCTTGCCATCAAGCATCAGCCGTACGTCGTCGCGGCGCGCGCTGCCGGAACCTCGGAGACCCGAATCCTGTTCCGCCACGTGCTCCGCAACTTGATCGAGCCGCTCCTGGTGTATTACACACTCGACATCGGCACGGTGATCGTGACGTTTTCGACGATTTCGTTCGTGGGCATCGGCGTCCCGTTGGATGTTCCCGAGTGGGGGACCATGGTGGAGTCGTACGAGCGATTCCTGCTCACGCTCCCGTGGACCGTCCTCTCGGCCGGCGCCGCGATCTTCGTGACGGTCCTCGCCTTCAGCTTGTTCGGGGACGGCCTCCGCGACATCCTCGATCCGCGGAGTCGGCGCGCCCTCGTCCAGGCGGCGATCCCGTCGACCCTGCCGGCGAAGGCCTTCGTCGCCGCGGAAGCGTGAGCCCGATGGCCGAGCCCGTGCTGGACGTTCAAGGGCTCTCCGTGGATTACGAAGTCGGAGCCGGCACGTTCCACGCCCTCACGGATGTGTCCGTCCAGCTGACGCCGGGCCGTGTCGTCGGCATCGTCGGGGAGACGGGTTCCGGGAAGAGTACGCTGGCCCACGCGATTCCTCGCTTGCTCCCGGAACCGCCGGCCCGCATCCGATCCGGTCGAATCCTGTTCCGCGGGGTCAACGTCCTGGAGCTGCCCAAGTGGAAACTCCCACTTCTCCGGGGGACCGGTATCGGAATGATCTTCCAGGAGCCGATCAACTCCCTGAACCCGGCGTACCGGATCTTCGACCAGATTGCCGAAGCGGTCACCGTGCGGAAGATGCGGGAATCCGGCGAAGCGCCCACGCTGTTTCCGGTCACCGAACCACACGACTACTCGCGGGGTGCCCCGGTGAAGAGCGGGGATGCGCTTCTCCGTGCTGTCCTCCCAAGCCTCCCGAAGCGTTTGCGTTCGGCCCATCGGCAGGAGCTCATGGAGGATGTCCTCGACCACCTGAAGCTGGTTCGGATCAACGATCCCGAGACGATTTTGGACTTGTATCCCCACGAGCTCTCCGGAGGAATGCGCCAGCGGATCATGATCGCCATCGCGCTGAGCGCCAAGCCCTCCCTGCTGATCGCCGACGAGCCCACGAGCGCCCTCGACATCACGATTCAAGCGCAAGTGCTCACCCTCATGAAGGAACTCATGGACGAGGTCCGCACGTCGATCTTGTTCATCAGCCATGACCTCGGGGTCATCGCGGAGATGGCCGACGACGTCGGCGTGTTGTACGCCGGTCATCTCGTCGAATTCGGACCGGTCGAGGAGGTCTACACGAACCCTCGACATCCGTACACGAAGTTACTCATCCGCGCGATTCCGGAAGGATACAAACGAAGCGGGCCGTTGCCTGCGTTGGCCGGCTCCGTACCGAGCCTTGCCAACGTGCCGCCGGGGTGTCCGTTTCATCCTCGCTGTCCCCTGGCGAAGAACGTGTGCACCTCCGATCCAGGCCCCGTGCTCGAACCGGCGAAAGGCGCGTCCTCTCGGTCTCACCTCGCCGCGTGCTACTTCAGCGACGAAGTGGCGAGGCTGCCATGAGCGCTCCCCTCGTTGAGGCCCAGCACCTCATGAAACGATTCCCGCTCTCCCGGTCCCTCGCCGCTTGGGCGTCGCGCGAGGCGGAGGAATTCGTCCATGCCGTCGATGACGTGTCCCTCGAGATCTATCCGGGCGAGACTCTGGGGCTCATCGGTGAATCGGGATCGGGCAAGACGACGCTCGGCTGGCTGTTCGCGAAACTTCACGAGCCAACCGGCGGGCAAATTTGGTTTGAGGGGCGGGACATCACGGGCCTGTCGGGCCGAGATCTCCTCGAGTGGCGCCGGAACGTCCAGGTGGTGTTCCAGGACCCGGTCGGTTCTCTCGACCCCCGCCTACGTGTCTGGCAGATCGTCGGCGAGCCGATCTTAGCCCAGGAGCAGGTCTCGCGCGCGCAGTTGAAGGCCCGCGTGTCGGAGCTTCTCCCGTTGGTGGGCCTCCCGGCGGGGGTCCTCGATCAATATCCGCACGAGTTTTCCGGAGGGGGCCGCCAGCGATTGTCCCTAGCGCGCGCCCTCAGCGTCCATCCGAAACTGCTCGTCTTGGACGAGCCCACGAGCGCCCTCGATGTGGCGGTCCAAGCGCAGGTGCTGAACCGCTTGGTCGCCCTCCAGCAGGAGTTGGGGCTCTCGTACCTGCTCATCACGCACAACGTCGCCGCGGTCCGGTATGTCGCGGACCGGGTTGCGGTGATGTACCTCGGACGGATTGTGGAGGTCGGGCCGGTCGAGGAGGTCATGGAGCGTCCCATTCACCCGTACACGAAAGCTCTTCTCGCGGCCATTCCCCAACCGGACCCGCGTCGCCGACGGGCGCGCTACCGCATTGGGGGCGAGGTGCCGACCCTGGTTCACCCACCACCGGGCTGCCGGTTCGCGCCGAGGTGCCCCTTCGTCATCGACCGCTGCATCGCGGAGGATCCCCCGCTGCGGATAATCCCCGGTCGGCCGGGCCGCGCGGCAGCCTGTCATCGGGCGGAGGAAGTCGGAGACGTGCCCCCGGAGCAACTGCTGGTCAGTCCCGAGACGCAGGCAGACTCAGGATCGACGGGTGCCGGTTGAGTCGGTTCAGCTGCGCCTCGCGTAAGCGGTGTTCTGCGTCACGACGAACGGGATCGCCGCCCCCATCGGATTCGCGACGAAGCCGAGCAAATGCGTATTCACGACCTGGAACTGCGTCGGGACGACGAGCCACGCCACCGTCGCGTTGTCGTACATCGTTCGGGTGATCGTGGCGTACTCAGCCTTGGCGACGTTCGCGTCGCTCTGCGTCGCCGCGTCCAGCGTGAGGTTGTCGATTTCCAGGTTGTTGTACCCGGCCATGCAGGCGTTCGCGCTCCCGTAGCTGATCGCATTGTTCTGCGTCCAGTCGTCCGGCGAGATGTAGTCCGACGTGTAGAATTCCTGTCCGATCGGGAACGGTCCACCGTTCGCGGTCGTCTGGGCGATGCAGTTTCCATCGGCGTCGGTCTGCTGGAGCTCGTACAGCTTGTCGATGTTCGGGATTCCGACCGGATTGATCGTGATCCCGATCTTCGAGAGATCGTCCTTCAGGAGGTTCGCGACGTCCGCCCAGTCGCCCAAGTTGACGTACTCGTAGTTGATCGTGTTCGGATAGCCGGACGGCCACGGAGACTGGGCCATGTACTGCCGCGCAATCGTCAGGTTGTACGCGTACGGCGCCAGGTTGTCGGGGTTGTAGTACGGATACCCCGGCGGAACTGGCCCGACCCAGCGGTCCGCATATCCGCCGAAGGCGACCTGGATGATCCGAGCGTAGTTGATCGCGTGGACGACGGCCTGTCGCACAGACCAATTCGTGAACGGCTCGCTGGCCTGATTCATGTAGATCCACCAGCCGCCGGCCGTGGATCCGTAAACGTTGTCGAGCGCGTTCACCGACACACATTGGACTCCCTTCAAGGTGTTCACCGTCGAGGGGCCGATGTATGCGAACGAGGAGGCGACGACTTTCCCGGTCTTCATGTCGTTGACGGCGATGGCCGGATCGCCCTGGAAGTCGATTTGGATCGACGAGGCCCCCGGCTGGATGATGTTGTTCAATGGCTCCGCGGTCGCCGCGTTCTTGCCCCAGTAGTTCGGGTCCGGATTGATCGTGTAACTCGGGGCGCTCGTGAGATCGAGGAAGCCGCCGCTGAGCACATACGGTCCTGTGCCGATCATGCTCGTGGTCATCCACGTGTTGTCCGCGTCGGGGACGACGCCACCATGCGCACGGATCACGATTGGATCGACCGCACTGGCAATGGGGCCCGCAATCGAGGCGAGCAAGAACGCGTACGGGGCGTACCCGAGGTAGCCGTTCCCCGTCTTCAGGACGAGCGTGTATCGGTCGACGGCTTGGAACGAGTTGTTGTCCGCCGCCATACTCGCTTGCTGGGCCGAGCTTGGGTTTGAGAAGTCCCACGTGTTCAGGGCATTCGTCACCCAGGCGGACGAATTCGCGCTGTCATTCGCGTCCGAGTAGTAATTCACTCCAGGATACCAGAAATTCTCTTGGAGAATGAAGCTGCCCGCTCGGTTCATCACGATGGCCCGATAGAGGCTGAACCACATCACGTACGCGTTGAACGGGTCGCCGTTGGAGAAGTGGACATCTTGCCGGAGGACAAAGGTGTAGTTGAATCCATCCGCAGAAACCGTCCAGCTCTTCGCGAGGACGGGAACGAAGGTCACGTAGGAGCTTCCGTTATAGTTCACCAGGCTTTGGTACACCTGCTGGACGATCCCCCAACCCGGGGTCGAGAATGTCGTGTGCGGGTCGAGCGTGTCCGGCCGCTCCGGCTGGTCGAAGATCAACGGATTCGTCGACGTGAAGTTGCACGCCGAACTCTGCGAGAAAAAGACGTAGTAGGCCGTCGCGGCCGAGACCGCCAGGATGATCACGACGAGGATGACAATGATTCGAATCGTTCGCGGATTCCTGCCGCCGGCCTGCATCGGCGGCGGAGATGGCGCGACACCCGATTGGTCCTGAGAGGGCTCCAAGTTTCTCCTCCGAAGCGCGGAAAGGTGCTATCGCATATAACGCTTGGCCCCGAGAGAAAGGCGCGTCAAGGAATGAGCAGCGGAGCAATCACCAAGGTGATCGTCGAGAGCAGTTTTACCAGGATGTGCAGCGAGGGTCCCGCTGTGTCTTTGAACGGGTCGCCGACCGTGTCGCCGACGACGGCCGCTTTGTGCGTCGCGCTTCCTTTGCCGCCGAGATTGCCGGCCTCGATGAACTTCTTCGCATTGTCCCATGCGCCGCCGCCCGTGTTCAGGACGAGGGCCATGAGAACGCCCACGATCGTTCCCACCATGAGCGTGGCTCCGAGGGGCTCGCCTGCGGGAAGCGGCGAGAGCCGGAGGGTGACGGGATCGAGGACGTAGGTGATCTTGACGAAACGAAAGATCAGGCCGACGGCCAAAGGGGTCGCGACGGCGAGGATTCCCGGGATGACCATCTCTCGGAGGGCGCTGCGGGTGCAGATGTCCACGGTTCGGCCATAATCGGGCTTCACGGTGCCCGCCATGATTCCCGGGTTCTCGCGGAACTGATCCCGCACGTCCTTGATGATGGACCACGCCGCGCGGCCCACCGCGCGGATCGCGAACGCGGTGAAGAGGAACACCAGGGCGGCTCCCATGAATCCGCCGATGAACGTCTCGGGATGCGCGAGGTCGACGGCCTTCACCCGCGCTTCGGATAGGAACGCGTTGAACAGGAGGAATGCCGCGAGGGCGGCGCTTCCCACCGCGTACCCCTTTGTAAGGGCCTTCGTCGTGTTGCCCGCCGCATCGAGCTTGTCCATGTTCTTGCGTGCGGCCTCGGACATGCCGGCCATCTCGATTATGCCCGCGCCGTTGTCGACGATCGGCCCGAAGGTGTCCATCGCCAGGATGTAGGCCGCCGTCGCGAGCATGCCCATCGTCGCGATCGCGGTCCCGTAGATGCCGCCGCCGGGGATCCCTGTGGATTCTCCAAGCCAAAACGAGAACAGAATCGCGATGGACACGACAACCGCAGGGATCGCGGTCGCCTCAAGACCGACCGCGAAGCCGGAGATGATGTTCGTCGCAGGCCCGGTCTCCGAAGATTTCGCGATGTCTCTCACGGGTCGATACCGGGCTTCCGTGTAGTATTGGGTGACCCACACGTAGACGACCGCGGTCACCATGCCGGCGATGCCGCAGACCCAGTAGTAGGCCCAGGTCAGACTACCCGACGCCGTCGGCGAGGACGGTTGCAGCATCGCCCACGCCGCCACGCCGAAGAGAATCGCCGCGAGGACCGACGCCACGATGTATCCGCGGTTCAAGGCGCTCATCGGTGCTTCGTCCTCGCGCGCACGGACTACGAAAACTCCGACGATGCTCGCGACGAGGCCGAACGACCGCGCGACGAGCGGGAAGATGACGCCTGCAATCCCGAAAAACGGAAAGAGGACGACGCCAAGGACCATCGCACCGATGTTCTCCGCGGCGGTCGACTCGAAGAGGTCTGCCCCGCGGCCCGCACAGTCTCCGACGTTGTCCCCGACCAAATCCGCGACGACGGCGGGATTTCTCGGGTCGTCCTCCGGGATTCCCGCCTCCACCTTGCCGACGAGGTCAGCCCCCACATCTGCCGCCTTCGTGTAGATGCCGCCGCCAAGCTGTGCGAACAACGCGACGAGGCTCGCCCCGAACCCGAAGCCGACGATCGATAGGATCAGGCTGTCTTCGGTGGCCTTGGCCGTGCACAGGGCCACCGTGTACCCCGCCTTGATGCAGTCGTCAAACGTCGTCGGGTTGATGGCGGATCCCAAGGCCCCGTACCCGTAATACAAAAGGGCCACGCCCGCGAGAGACATGCTGACAATCGAAAGGCCCGAGACCGCGCCGCCGCGGAGGGCGATGACGAGGGCGTCGTTGAAGGACTTGAGAGAACCAGCGGCGGACCGAACGTTTGAGCGGATCGCGATGTGCATTCCGATGTAGCCGGAGAGTGCCGAGAACGTCGCTCCGAGGGCGAAGGCCCCGGCCGTCTCGAATCCGACCAGGGGCCCTTTCTGGGCACCGAGCGCGACCGCGAACAGGATCGCGAGGGCCGCCGCGATCAAGGTGATCGTCTTGTACTGCCGACGCAGGAACGCTCGCGCACCCTGTTGGATCGCCCCCGCAATCTCCCGCATCCGGTCCGAGCCCGTCTCCCGTCGGAGGATGTCCCGCGTCAGGAGACCCGCGAAACCGAGACCCGCGAGGATCGCGATCGGGATGATGAAGCTCAGATCGAGTTGGGCCGTGGCGTCCTCTCCTGCGCCTTGAGCGCGGCCGCAAGTTCCTCCTCGTATTTAGGCTTTGACGGGTCTTCAGGCGCCGTACTTCTCCACGCGGTTCGCGGCGTTCAGGAGGAGGCTCATCACGTCCGTCCCCCGGAGTCGACCGAGGGATCCGTGCGCCATGCTCCGCTCGTCGAAATTCAGGACGTCGTCGACCCGGACGCCTTCGCCGAAAATCGTGAGCGGAACGGGATCACCGGAGTGATCCTTCAACGCGACCGGCGTCGAGTGGTCGGCCGTGAGGGCCACGACGACGTCGGTGGAGAGCATCGCCTTCAGGTGGCCCATCATCGCGTCCATCCTCTCGACGACGCGGATCTTTTCCGACGCCTTCCCGTCATGGCCGCAAAGATCCGGCGCCTTCACGTGCAGGACGACCAGATCGTGGGTGCGCAACGCGTCCATCGCGGCGTCCGCCTTCGCGATCATGTCCGTGTCGAGGCCGCCGGTCGCACCGGGCACGTCGATCACGTCCATGCCAAATATTCGGAACATCCCGCGAATCAGCGCGACCCCCGCGATTCCCGCGGCCGTCAGATGGAACCGCTCGGTGATCGGAACGAGATCCGGGAACACGCCGGCCCCGCGCAGCACGACCGCATTCGCGGGCGGTTCGCCTTTCGCGACGCGCGCGCGGTTCACCGGATGGGACTTGAGGATCTTGTGCGACTGTTGCGTGAAGGCGTTGACAATCTTGGCCGTCGCCTTCGCGGCGGGTTCGAGGGGTTTCGATTCCTGGATCGGTTCGCCGACGTCGTGCGGGTCCGTGTCTGTGACGCGCGGAGACAGACCGCGGCCCCGAAGGACGACCGCGACGCGGTGCTCTGTCCCCGCCCGCACGATCACCTTGATGCGGCCCAGCTTGAGGCCATCGAGGGCCTTCGCCAGCTCTTCCGTTCCCTCCCGAATCCGTCCGGCGCGGCGGTCGGTGAGCTGCATGTCCTCGTCGACCGATGCAAAGTTCCCCCGAAACGCGATGTCCCCCGGTTCGAGGTCGATGCCCACGCCCGCGGCTTCGAAGGGCCCCCGACCCGTGTAGACCTCGTGGGGATCGTATCCGAAGAGCGCGAGGTGGCTCGTGTCGCTGCCCGCGGCGACCCCGGGCGCGATCGGATCGACGAGCCCATTCACGCCGTTCGACGCGAACCAGTCCAGGTTCGGCTTCGGGGTGGCCTCGAGCGGCGTCTTGTGGCCGAGCTCGATGAGCGGTCGGTCCCCCAGGCCGTCAAAAATCACGAGGAGGATCTTGCGCGCATCCATTTCAGCCGCCGAAGGTCCGGTCCCTAGATATGTCTTTGCTGGCCGCACGCCGACGTCAAGACCGCATCAACGTTTCCGCGAAGATATTTGCCGCCGTTCGACGTGTTCCAAGTTGCCGGAGGCATCGCACGGCTGCGATCGTTACCTGTCCGCGTTGCGGCGCGCCGAACTCCTCGGGGAACCAGTTCTGCTCGAACTGCGGGGTCCCGTTCTCGACGTCGATCCCGCCGGCGACGATTCCGACGCCGTACCCGCCGATGTGGTCTCCTCCACCGCCCCGTTCGACGGGAAACCTGACCGTCGTCGTGGTGGTTCTCGTGATCGTGTTCCTGGTCGTCCTGGCCGGCGTGGCGGCCGTGTTGGTCGGGCGGCGGGTCGCCGTTCCGACCTCGTCCCCTCCTCGCGTCATGGGGGTCCTGGTCGCCCTCTCTGGCGACGGGACGAACTGGACTCTCACAATCACGTCCGTCCCCACGGGCCTGTATCCATTCACGGCGAAGTTGGCGATCGTGGCGAGTGGAGGCGCCACCGCCCTCGCCCCGACGACGTTCGCTTCCCTCAGTTACGCTTCGGTGAGAGCCGCCTACGTCCCGAGCCAACCGGGCGGCCCGGTCTCGGTGGGCGACCGGCTCCTCGTCAGCACAACGACGTATCCCGCCGGGGACAGCTACCAGATCTCCGACAGCACGTCGATCCTCGCCGCCGGCCGGTTGCAGTGAAGCGATCGATCTACGTCCGGGCGTCGGCCTTCGCCACGCTCACGGGCATGCCCGGGGTTGCCTCGAGCTGGCCCGCGGCGCTCGCTTCCCTCCGGGAAATCTCGAGGAATCCGCTCGAGGAGAGGGTGGCGAGAAGGTCCCCCGGCGCGACCACGCCGTACGTCCTCACGAACGGCACAGTCATTTCATAGCCGCCGACCGTCACCGCAAGGTGGTCGCCGAACGACCACGCCTTCTCGGCGAGCGGCCGCGGGATGTTCGTGACGACGTTGCCGAAGCGATCGTACGTGATGACGATGGCGTCGAAGCCGCCTTTGCGCTTCTTCGGCTGCCCGAAGTCCAGGTCGACGAAATCGCGAATCGTCGGTCCGACGTCTTTGACCTTGGTCCCGGACATGAGGTGTGCCGCCACCGGCGCGAAGAGGTCGCGTCCATGGAACGTGTCCGAGAGTTCGGGCCGCCCCAGTTTTCGATTCGTGATCTCGCGCACCTCTTTGAGGCCGAGTCGCCGCGCCGCCGGGACGAGCAGTCCGTTGTCCGGCCCCACGAGGAACGCTCCTTCACAGACGCACACGATCGCGCGGCGCTTCGTCCCAACGCCCGGATCGACCACGCCGACATGAGCCGCGAACGGATAATACGGGACCGCGGAATACAGGACGTAGGCCCCGTGGCGAATGTCATGCGCCCGGATCGAATGGTCGACGTCCACGACCGTGGCCTCCGGGTTGACCGTCAGGATCGCCCCCTTCATCGCGCCGATGTACTCGCCCGCCCCGAAGTCCGTGGTCAAGGTGACGATCGCGGTCAGTCGCTTCGACCTCCTCAGCTGAGCCGACGCAGGCCTTCCTTGATCCGGGCGAGTTCCTTCTTGCGGCGCTGGATCTCGGCGTCCGCCTTCGCCGCCCGGGCCTCGCGGTCCTTGAGTTTCGTCTCCCGGGTCTTGAGGCCGGACTGTGCCGCCTGCGCGGCGATGCGCTCGGCCGCCAGGGCATCCCGTTCCGCGGCGAGTTTCCCGAGGCGTTCCTCCATCCCGGCACGCTGGGCGGCAATCGCCTCCTGCCTTCGTTTTCCATCGGCCTCGGCGCGGGCCACGCGCTTCTCGGCGTCCGATTCGCGGTCTTCCACTTCGTCGATCCGATGCTGAAGGCTCTCTTCCCTCTCCCGGAGCGCGGCCTCCTGCGCCTCGACCTCCCGCTCGCGGGCCTCGATCAGCGCCTCTCGACGTTGGACTTCCTGCTTCGACCGGGACTCCCGACTCGAGATTGCGTCCGACCGCTTCTCGAGCTTCTTCGTCTCTTGTGCGTGCGAGGCCTCCGATTTCTCGAGCGCCACCTTGCGCGCCTCGATGTCCTGCAGGTCCGACAGGAACGCGGTCTCCTGTTCCTCCAAGGTGGCCTTCAACGACTCGTTTGACTCCGATTCTTTCGCGAGCGCCCGCTCCGCGGCGGCGACCTCGCTTTCGCGGCGTTCGATCTCCCCTCTCTTCGCCGCGTACTCTTCCTCGAGCGCGGACCGTCGGGACCGCAGGTCTCCTTCCACGACCTCGGTCGCGTCGGACCGTTCGGTCATACGCTCCTCGGCCGCGGCCGCCGCCTTCTCTCGCTTCTCGATCGCCGCTTCCCGACGTTTTGCCGCAGCCTCCCGTTTGTCCAGCTCCCGGTCGGCGGCTTCGATCGCCTGCAGCCGTTGCTGGGTGGTTCGTTCCGAACGTAGAAGCTTCACGGCCTGCGCCTTCATCCTCGTGCGGTTGGCGGACAGCTCCTCGTCCATGCGCTCGAGGCGGCGCTTCAACTGCTCGAGCTCTTTCCCCCGGGTCGCGAGGTCCCGCTGGCGTCGGCGCACGTCGACTTGGCGCTCTCGCGCTTCGCGTTCCTCTTCGGAGACCTTCCGATCCTTCGCCGCGAGGTCCTTCGCGAGCTTCTGCATGCGCTTCGTCGCTCGTTCGAGCTCCTCCCGCTGGTCGTCGAGTCCCGTGTCCTGGGCCTCGAACGCGTCGGCCTGTTTGGCGAGTTTCGCACTCTTCTCGGCCAGTTCGGTCTCCCGGGCCTCCAGCTCGGCCATCCTCCGGGGGAGCGATTTCTCCCGTTCCTCGAGCGCCTTTTCCCGCTGAGACACCGCCGCGACATGGTCCCGGAGCTTCTGCTCCCGTTCCCGGATCGCCTGGTCCTGGCCGGTGAGGAGCCGCTCGCGGTGTTCCGCTTCCCCGAGGCGGTCGTCGAAGACCTTCCGGGCCTCGGAGATCTTCTCCGCCTCCGCCTGCAGGTTCGCATACAGGTCGTTCATCTGTTTCCGCTCGCGTTCGAGGGACGCGGCCCGCGCATCGAGCGACCCCTCGCGGTCCCGGTAGGTGGCCTCCTTCGATGCGAGCTCTCGTTCCAGCCCGCCGAGTTTGGCCTGCCGTTCCGAGAGACTGCGCCGCTGGGCCTCGAGCTCCGCGCGCGTCTTCTCGGATTCCATCGCGAGGACCTTCTTCTGGGACTCGACCTCCACGTCGCGGGACGCCCGTCGCTCTTCCAGGCGGCTCATGATCAATCCGCTCGCCTGCTTGACCGTCTGCAGTTCGGTCCGGAGGGAGTCCAGTTCCCGCTGTCGCATCCCGCTCCGCTGGTATTCCTGCTCGAGTTCCCACTTTCGGCGGTACAGCTCCTCTTCGCGCTCGACGAGCGATCGTTCTTGATTGCGACGGCCCTCCAGCTCCTTCTCGTAGGCCTGCCGCTCGCGGGCCTCCTGGGCGATCGCCTGCTCGAGCACCTCGTCCGGGTCTCCGATCCCCTCGACCGCGGCTTCGGGGTAGCTCCGCTGGAGATGGTCGATGCTGATCGAGGAGTGGCCATAGTCGTAGGTGCGCACTTCGAGCTGCGCGCGGGCGCTCGCGGCGTCCTTCAGGATCTCGGGGAGGGCTTCGTGGCCCGCCACGTCGACGGCGGACCGGTGTTCCGCCAGGACGCCGTCCCCTCGCCGGAGGACGAGGACCCCTTGGGATGGGGTGTCGCCGCGAAAGACCGAGGTCTTCAGGACGCCATTGAACTTCATCGCCCGAAGCTCGGCGAGGATGGACCGAATCGCTTCGGGCCCGCCGTCGGCGATCCGCTCCACGCGCCCCGGCGGGACTTCCATCGAGAATACAGTGTTATTGTCACAATAAGAAGGTTCCCACGAAATTCTATCTCGATAGACGCTCAACGCCCCCAAAAACGGTCATCTATGACGCTCGCGATCGCCTCCGTGCGTTCGTGATGAGAACAGGGTCAGCCGACACGACGTGACGACCCCTATGAGTGCTGAAACGCCCTGCGCCGGGTAACCCCCGCGATGGGGGTCGTGCGGGAACGGAGCCGGAGACGCCCACCAGGCAGCGCGCCGGGGCGTCCGAGCCGATTGTTCAAAAGAAGGGAAAGGGTGCGGTCTCGGCGATCGGCCAAGGCCGCGCGTTCTCGATCACACGGCGAACGGTCCGCCGGACATGAGGCTCGTGTCCATGTACACGGCCGGGTCGAGTCCGAACAGGGCGGGCGAATTCTGGTTGCCGTTCAACGCCCCGTTGCCGCGCTGAACCGCGGCGAACCAGGGCGCCCGGACCGTGGCCGTGCCGCACGATGCGACGGCGTCCCCGAAGAAGAGCCCGGTCCCCACGGCCTGTCCGCCGTTGAAGGTCGCCGTCACGGTCCCCGTCCCGCCCGCGGCCAGGCTGAGGCTGGACGCGCTCAGCGAGAAGAAGCCGCTCGCAGTCGGATCGTTGATCGTGAGGCTCAGGGCGCACGTGACCGCCGGACCGAGGTTCTCGAAGGTCACATCGACCGCGGAGGACAACGGCTTTCCTCCCGTGAATCCCCCGAAGCTGATGGAGGCGGGACTCAACAGGACCGTCGCGCCGGCGGAGGTCTGGACGTTGATCCGTCCGCCGCCGCGGGCGATCGGGCCGAGTCCGCCGGTCCCGGTCACCGTTCGATCCGCGTAGTTGACGAGCGCCGACTTGACCTCGTCGGGCGACCAGGTCGGATGGGCGGCCAGCAGGAGGGCGGCCGCGCCGGTCGTGTGCGGTGTCGCCATCGAGGTGCCCTGGAAGAACGCGAACTGGCCTCCGAGGACGCTCGAGAGCACGCTGACGCCGGGCGCGGTCACGTCGGGCTTCAGGCGGAAGTCGTATGGCGTGGGCCCGCGGCTCGAGAACGCCGCCAGGATGTCCGCGTTCGTCGTCACAAAGTCGAAGAACGTCGTTCCGTCGACCGTCACCGATCCGGGGACGTGCGCCTTGAGGGTCGCGCCATCTGCCAGGGAGACGATGACCGCGGGAATCGTCGGGTGGTTCACGCCGTCCTGGGCCATCGGGAACGGATCCGTGGGCTGGTTGTTCAGGATGATGACTCCGACGGCTCCTCGGTTCTGCGCGGCCTGAATCTTCGTCCCGAACGTGCAGACGCCGCGGCTGATCAATGCAATCTTCCCCGTGAGGTCTTCCGAGATCGCGGTGCAGCCGTTCGCCGGCGTGGTCGTGGCCGTGGCCGCGGTGATCGCGGGCTTGAAGTTCGCGAACTCGCCGATCGCGGCGCCGATCGTCGTCGTGTCGAAGGTGACCTTGATGCCTTCGAAGTGCGGATCCGAGGCCGCCGCGGCCGTGATCGCGTTCGCGGCGTTGCCTGGCGATTCGACGGTCAGGATCCCGGGTCCGGAATTTCCGGCGGCGATCACCGCGACTGTCCCCGCGTCCACCGCTGCGTTGATCGCCTCCGAGAGCAGGTCGTGGGGCCCTTGGACACGTCCCCCGATGCTCAGGTTGATGACGTCCATGCCATCCGCCACGGCCTTCTCGACCGCCGCGATGATGTCGTGGCTGAACGCGCCGCCCCCGTGGTGGATGAACGCGGAGCCGTATCCCGGGAATACATTGTAATCGTGCAGCGCGACGCCGGGCGCGACGCCGCTCATCGGTGCCGCGAGGCCCATCGGTTGTCCGTCCACCGTGACGGTCCCGGTCGTGTAACAGCCCCCGATCGTCCCGGAGACGTGCGTGCCGTGGTCGAAGAACAGCGTGCGGCTCGGATCGAACAGGCCAGTCCCGCTGAAGAACACGTCGTGGGTGATGCTCCCCGCGGCGCGACACGATGCGATGAACGGATGGGAGTCGTCGATCCCCGTGTCGATGACACCGACCTTCACGCCGGCCAGGTCGCCGATCGCGCCGGTCGTGGGATTAATTCCCAGGGACGGCCAGACCGCGTTCGCCTTGATGAGCGGCACAGACACATCCATCGTCGGATAGTAGATCCAATCGGGGGTCACGGCCACGACACCGGGTGCGTTCGCGAGGTTGTTGATGGAGTTGCCGTTCGTCTGGATCGCGACGCCGTTGAAGGAGAGGCTGTATTCACGCACGACCTGCGCCCAGGGTGCGTTCGAGCTGACCCATGCCTGGAAGCTCGCGTGGCGCATGTGCAGATACGACGCGTAGAGCGCGACGTTCGCCGCGGCCAGATCGAGCTTGTGTCCATGGAGCGGCTCAGTGGCCGGGTATCCGGCGATGCCGCCGGTGTACGTCGCCACGGGGCTGTCCGTGAACTCGACGATCGCGTACTGGTCCGGGGCGGGCGTATTTCCGTTCCCGCCGCCCGGAGTCGCGCTCGCGATTCCCGTGAGCAGCGCTCCCAATACGAACATCATTCCGATTGTGATGGCACTTGCACCCACTCGATGCGCAGACGTAGCTTCGCCTCCTCTGGTTGGCGAGCCCACTAGAGATCGCCGGCGACGGGATGCGCGTCAGCCGCAAAAGCGTTGCGCCAAATCGAATGCAGAATTTCGTTCTTCCGCGCGGTGATAACCAGCTCCTCCGACGGTTGGATGTGGGAAAAATCGTGACGCTAAATGGGCCGAGTGAGAACCGTCTAGGCCTCTCCCGTATCGTTGTCGAACACGCGATGGATTTCCACCGCGACCCCGGGAGCACCATAGTCTTTCGTCGCCCGCAAGTGGACGACTTGGCTGTCGTCCGCGAAGATTACGTATGTGAGCGCGTCTAAAACTGAACGGCTGAGTTTGTCGAGGTCCGGCCTTTTGTCGGGCCAAACGCGCCTCGTCTTCGGCGCGGATTTCGGCTTGGGAATCCCAAAGTCGAGTACGATCCCCACGGGCCCTTCCCAAGGTTCCGCCGGTGCGAATCGTTGAGCGACGTCTGCAACGAGGCGACGCCATGATCCGAGACCCTTCGCGGTCGACGTGATGACGGGTTTGCCATTCACCAGCCACGACCGATGGGATCCTTGGGCGATCGGGAGACCGTGAACCTGGAATCGGATGACCCCGCTGTTCCGCATCGAGCGGGATTCCGACAGAACGACGTCCTCGGGTCTCTTTGCAGCCGCGTGGATAGAGGGGACGTCGGAATGCTTTCGCGTACGCTGGACTTTCATGCTCCCATCCTCAGATTCCGAGGTCGGCGGTCGTCCGACGCCGAGCCGACAAGGTTGCGGCTTCTCTTAACATTTGTCCCGGGCTTCGGCCGTCAGACTAGGAGGGACTTCTATTTAGAATCTCCTCGAGGTCGGAGAAACTACTTGATCGCGCTCTTGGCGCGCTCGGTGTCGTCCACGACCAGGGCGATTTCGGTCCGCCCGTTCTTCGATCCCAAGATGTAGATGGATTGCACGTTGATCCCCGCTCGCGCGAGCCGCCTCGCGACCTTCGCCAGTTCCCCCGGCCGGTCCAGAAGCTCGAGGTTCAGGATGTCGCTCAGATCATACTTCAGGCCCGCATTCGTCAAGGCCTTCTGCGTCGTCTGCACGTCCGACGTGACGACGCGAAGGAACGATGCGTCGTGTTTCGATTCGCTCGCGATCGCCCGGATGTTGACGGCGCCGTTCGACAGGGCCTCCGTGACCCGAGCCAACTCACCGGGTTTGTCGGCCACATAAACCTTGAACTCCTTCGTTTCACTCCCCCCTCGTCCTCGACGCAGGAATCGGCGGGGCCGCTACAAAAGGATTCCTCACCGCCCGTGCGCGGTTACGGCACGAGCCGGACCCGATCCCGCGGGAACAGGATGGCCTCCCGGATGTTCGGGAGGTCGAGGAGTTTCTGCACGAACCGATCGAGCCCGAATCCCCAGCCGCCGTGCGGCGGCATCCCGTATCGGAACGCCTTCAGGTAGAACTCGAAGTTCTCCGGGTTCAGGCCCTTCTCCTTCATCCGCGCCAAGAGCACGTCGTATCGATGCTCTCGCTGTCCTCCGGAGGCCATCTCGTCTCCCTTGTACTCGAGGTCGAACGAAAACGAGTAGTCGGGTTCGTCGGTCTTGGCCATCACGTAGAACGGCTTGATGGCCGTCGGGTATTCGGTCACGAAGTAGAGTTCCCGGCCCTCGCGGCCCATCTCCTGCCCGAGGATCTTCTCCCCCTCCGTGTCGATGTCGTCCCCATCGCGGAGGCGCTTCCCGCGGCCCCGGAGGATTTCGAGCGCCTCCGGATAGGGGATTCGTTTCAGGGGCAGTGCCGGCCGTTTCGGGTCCACGTTCAGGAGGGCGAGCTCCGACTTGCACTCGGCGCGCACGCGGTCGATCGCGGCGTCGACCGCGCCTTCGAGGAGCGGGAAGACGTCTTCCTGCCGCTCGATCCAGGAGACCTCCCCGTCGAACGACGTGAACTCCGTCACATGTCTCACCGTGTCGGAAGGTTCCGCGCGAAACGCCGGAGCGATCTCGTACACGCGGTCAAGGCCCGTGGACATGAGCATCTGCTTGTACAGCTGGGGGCTCTGGCTCAGAAACGCGCGGCGTCCGAAGTACGTCGTCTCGAATAGGGTCGCCCCTCCCTCGGCGCCGGCACCCGCGAGTTTGGGAGTCTGGACCTCGAGGAACCCTTGTCGGTCCAGGTGTGAACGGAAGGCCCCCGCGACGACGGACCGAACGCGAAAGATGGCGCGGCGCTCCGGTTTCCGCAGGTCGAGCACGCGGTTGTCGAATCGGGTGTCCATGTCCGCGCCGACCTTGTCCGCGATCGGGAGGGGGAGTGGCGCGGCCGCTGGGCTGAGGACCTCAAGCGCCGTCGCAACGAGTTCCCATCCGTTTCGCACCTGGGGATTGGGCTCGATCCGCCCGCGCACGGCGACGACGCTCTCCCGGACCACCTTCGATGCTCGGCTGAAGAGATCCGGATCGGCCTTCTTCTTGATCGTCGCCTGGAATGTACCGTCCCGCTGGCGCACGATGAGGAACGCGATGCCTCCGAGATTTCGAAGGTCTTCGACCCAGCCCGCCATGGACGCGTCCCTGCCGTGGTCGGCCGGTGTAATCGTCGAGAAGGACCGGAACGGGGCCAAGCGCGCGGAGAATGAACCGCGGGAATAAAGATTGCACGGATGGCCTGGATGCCGGCGAAGCACGAGCCGACTACCGAACGACGCTGAGCTTCTTCTCCTCGGGCGGGACCATCTGCATGTGGGGGTACGCGAATTCGACGCGGGGCTCGTTCGCGAATTTCTCGAGGACGCGCTTCACGAGCCGGGTCCGATATCCTCCTTTGGCGAACACGGGGCAGAAATAGACGAGCGTCAGGTCGACCGAGGAATCCTTCAGGCCCCAGCCTACCCGCGGCTCTTCGGCCATGTAGTCCGCGAGGTCGGCGAATTCGTACTTGGCCCGCAGCTGGCTGCGGTTCTCTCGCATCATCGGGCCGACGACGTCTTCCGCGGCTTCCAAAATCATCTTCTCCGCGATCTTGTGGTCGCTCTCGTACGTCACGCTCACCGTGAGCTGGTCCCAGACGAACGGGGTGTCCTTCGTGTAGTTGAACACGTTCCCCTTCAGGATCTGGCTGTTCGGGATCGTGACGTAGCGGCCCGTGAAGCTGTCCCCGTACAGCAAGCCACCGAACTCGCGGAGCGTCGTGTTCATCGGCGTGATCTCGACGACGTACCCTTTCGACTGGTTCATCTCGATCCGGTCGCCGAGTTTGTACAGGCCCATCGTCACCAGGACGACCCATCCGACGATGTTCAGGAGCGGCTCCTGCATGACGTAGATCAACGCGGCGGACACGAACGCGGTCCCCAGGAGGCCGAACTCCTGGCCGCCGCCTCCTAGGAGGACGAACAGGACGAGGATGAAGGCGGTCCCCCAGACGACGTAGGAGACGATCTGGAAGTGGGCGAAGATGTCCGCCTCGTATCGCACGTGGCTGCGGAGGGCGGCGCGGAACACGGGACGGAGGACCTCGAGGAGGGCCTTCGTCGCCACGAGGATCGGGATGATGTAGATCCACGGTCCCATGGCGCTGAGATTCACGCTGGCGACGGGCAATCCCGGGATCGCGACGACCCCGCCGAGGACAAAGATCCCGAGCAGGATGACGAGCGTGATGCCGACCCAGAGGAGGGCTCGCGCTTGACGCCAGGCCGCGACCTTCACAGATGGAGCGAGCGCGGGCCGCGTTATTTAATGACGGTGCCAAGGTTATCACGGCTGAAAGGCGCCGCGGCCGCCGGGCCATGAAAGTCAACGCGACGGCTTCGCGCGGACGAGGAGACCGAAAACTCCATGGCACCGCGCGATGTCCGTGCCGCGCGGGAGGCGGGCGTGGGCGAGCACGTGATCGAGGTCCGCGGCCTCGTGAAGCGGTATCCGGACATCACGGCCGTCGACGGCATCGACTTCAACGTCAACCGAGGGGAGGTGTTCTCCCTGCTCGGCCCGAACGGCGCGGGTAAGACGACCACCGTCGAGATCCTGGAAGGCCTCCGCGACCCGACCGCGGGAGAGGCCCGCGTCCTCGGAGAAGACGTCCGCTCCGGGTATCGTCGGATCCGGGAGCGGGTCGGGGTCCTGCCCCAGGATTTCGAGCCGTTCGACCGCCTGCGTCCCCGCGAGGCTGTGGCATACTGGGCGCATCTCTTCGACCACGCGGTTTCGGAGGCCGATGTGGCAAACATCATCGAGACGGTCGGGCTGGCGGACCGCGCGAGTACGTTCGCACTGAACCTTTCCGGTGGTGAGAAGCGGCGCCTCGGCATCGCGATGGCACTGGTCGGCCAGCCAGAGCTCCTCTTCCTCGATGAGCCGACGACGGGCCTGGATCCGGGCGCCCGGCGGGAACTCTGGACGCTGATTGGAGACCTCAAGCGGAAGGGCCGGACCATCCTCCTCACCACGCACTATCTCGACGAGGCGGAGCAGCTCGCGGACGACGTCGCGATCTTGAACCACGGCAAGATCGTGGCCCACGGCAGTCCGCCCGCCCTCATCTCCCAGTTCGGAGGCGGCACGACGATCGTCCTCGCGGGTGCGGGACGCGAAGGGTACGAAGCGCTCCCCTCCCGGGGAATCGCCGCGGAGCTGCATGGCGTGGACGTCCTCGTGCACGTGCCGATGGCAAGCCAAGTCCGGCCCATGCTCGCGAAACTTGCTTCGATCGAGATGCCCTTGACGGAGATCTATACGAAGCGGTCGACTCTCGAGGATGTCTTCCTCAAGCTGGTCGGCGCCCGGATGGAAGAAGGGGTCCTGGCCGCATGAAGCGGATCCTGGCGGACGTCAGCGCGTTCGGTCGACAATATCTGCGCTCCCGCGTCGGGACGTTCTTCGCCCTCGCCTTCCCCGTCATCTTGATTCTCCTGTTCGGCGCGATCTTCAGTTCGTCCGGAACCCCGAGGGTGCCGCTCGCCGTGCAAGATTTGGATTCCACCCCTGCATCCCGTGGCTTCGTTCAAGCGTTGAACAACACGACATTGATCACGTACCAGGCGATCCCGACGAACGCGAATTTCCAGGACTACATGCGAGCGCACTCGATCAACGTCGCCCTCGAGATTCCCGCCGGCTTCCAGGCGACGCTCATCCAGGCCGAGATGGGAAACGCGAGTGCCAAGGTGAACGTGACCCTCGCGGGGGATCGGACCCAATCCTCGTTCGGCATCGTGTATTCGGCGGTGGCCGCGGTCGCGACGGCGTTCAATCTGAAGGTCGCGAACGCTACCGAAGTGGTATCCGTCGACGAATCTCAGTTCACGGTCCGCCAATTCGGCTACATCGATTTCTTCCTGCCCGGGATCATCGGCTTCACGGTCCTCACGACGCCGATGTTCGGGATGACGTCGATCTGCGCGGAGTACCGGACGCGGCGATTCTTCAAGCTCCTCGCGACGACGAAACTGAGCAAGGCGGAGTGGCTCGCCGCGAAGGTGGTTTTCTACGTCCTCTTGCTGTTCGTCTCCGTGGCGATCATGATGCTCGTCGGAGTCGTCGTGTTCGGCATGCAGGCCACGCTGACCCCGCTCGCCGTCCTCCTGATTATCGCGGGCACCTTCGAGTTCACCTCGCTCGGGATGGTCCTCGGGATCTTCGTGCGGGACCCGGGGACGGGGGAGGCCTTGGCGAACGCAATCGGATTCCCGATGATGTTCCTGGCGGGCTCCTTCTTCCCGATCGATGCGATGCCGCCGTTCCTCCGGACGCTGGCCCGCGGCTTGCCACTCACGTACATCAACGAAGGATTGCGAGCGACGATGGTCTTCGGGAACGACGGGACGGCGCTCACGTACCTGCTCATCACGCTGGGATTCGCGGTCGTGTTCTTCGTCGTCGGGGCACGCGGCCTCTCGTGGAAGTCGAAGTGACTTCCCTATGCTCCGAATCCTTCAGATGAACTCCGCAAACTTCGCGACGAGCTCGGGGCGCGTTTCTTTCAGGACCTTGAGGATCGCCCGGACGCTGAGCTTCGTGACGCCCACCTCGGCGAGGACCTGGATGATGTCGTCGAACTCGCGGTCGGACAGGGTCACGAGCTTGTTCTTCGCGAGCCAGTTGCGGTACAGGTTCTCCTCGAGCTTCGCACGCCAGCCTCGCTCGTACTCCATGAGGGCGGCTTCGCCGAAGTCTCCCGTCTGATTGCACTTGGAGAGGACCTTGCCGAGCATCATGCCAGCCAGCATGCCGTTGCCGATTCCGCCGCCGGTAATCGGGTCGATCATCCTGGCAGCGTCGCCGACTAGGGCCATGCCGTTGCCAACGGACTTCTTGATTGGCGGCGCGGTCGAAACGCCTCCGGTGACCATGTCGAGCGGCTGTGCGTGAGCCATCCGCGGATCCTGTTCGATCCAGCGGTCCAAGTAGCCTTTGATGTCGACGCGATTCTTGAGGCGATCCAAGGAGATGCCGATGCCGACGTTCGCGGTGGACTCATCCTTCGGGAAGACCCAGATGTACCCCGCGGGGGCGCACGTGCCGAGCCAGAATTCGCAATAGTCTGGGAAGTCGTGGCCCTCGGAAATGTTCGTAAGTCGATACTGTAGCGTCCCCGTGATGTCTCCGGCCTTCAGGAGGGTCTTGAACCCAGCCCACCGGCCGACCTGGCTCTCGTAGCCGTCGGCGGCGACAACGCATTTCGCCTCGATGTTCATTTCCTCCTCGAGGCGCTTTGCGCGGATCCCGCGGACCCAGCCGTCGTCTTTGATGACCGCCGTCGCGGTGGCCTTGAGCCAGATGTCAGCGCCCTCCTTCGCGGCTTCCTTGGCCACGGCTTTGTCGAAGGCATCTCGCTCGAGGACGATTCCCACCTCGTTGCCGGCGTGGGCCTCCTCGATCGTGAGCTCCGTTCCGTTCGGCGAGAAAATCTTCGCCCCTTTGACCTCGCGGCCGACCCACTTGCGATCGAACGGCAATTTCGTGTCTTCGACAAAGTGCCGCGCCAGGCCCTCGCCGCACCGTACGGGAGAGCCAATTTCCTGCCTCTTCTCGATTAGCAGGGTCCTACAGCCGCCGGCCGCGGCGTAGCGTGCCGTCATCGACCCTGAAGGGCCAGCACCGACCACGACGACGTCGTAGCTGTACGAAGGCATGGGTTCGCCAGTCCATTCATCGGTACACGCTATAAGAAACTAGTCCTTCGGAAGTTTTCATGAGGTGCGAACGCGTTGGAGCCGCGGGATTCCTGTGGAACCAAGCGAGCAGAAAAGGCGCGCAACCAGCCTCCTCGTAATCCTTGCCCTGGGGGTCGGGGTGTTGGGTGGAATCTTCCAAGCTCCCTCCGTCAATGCCGACGTCGTCCGTGCGATCTACTTCAGCACAGCGACGCTGCTAATTGGTATGGCACTCGTCATTTGGGCGTTCACGTGAGCGTTCAGGTCAGCGGCGAGCGAGGTCTTCACTTCATCGTGTGGAGCTTGTGCCCGCGCGGATAGTCGATCGCGCCGACGGGGCAGACCTTCACGCACATGCCGCACTGCGTGCAGTCCTCGTTGAACGTCAGGTAGACCTCGTTCAGGAAGATCGCGTTCGTCGGGCACGTGCCGACGCAGGCTCCGCAGTGCATGCACAGCATGTCGTCGATCGCCATGATGCCGTTGTCGCGGACCGAGGGACGGATCGAGACGACCTGCTCAGGCATGGCGGCCACGCCACTCCTCGATCGGCACCGCGAACTTCTTCTCGATTTCCTCGCGGAAGTTCGGCCCCGTGTTGTATGCGCAGAACGGGATGACCTTGCCGTCGGGCGTCGCGTAATGGATGACACAGCGCTTGACGCGCTCGATGTCGTAGTTGTAGTTGTCCTGGAAGTGCATGCCGCCGACGTACATCGTCGACCAGGAGAACTCCGCGGCACCGGCCTTGTCGCCCTTCGTGAACATCCGGTTCAGGATCTTCAGCATCTTGGCGAGGCCCATGCCCTCGGGCGCCTCCTCGGGCTTGAAGTGCCGCTTCAGGAGCTGCAGCGCCTTCAGCTTCGAGGTGAATTTGATCTTCTTGTCCTTCGTGTCCTGCGCCAGAAGCCAGAGGTCCTCCATGAGGCCCTCGACGTCGATGAACCGCGTGATTGGCACGGGGTCCTTCCCGCTCTCCAGGAACAGGTACGAGGCCAGGCCGCACGCCGGGTGCGACGTGAACGAGGGCTTCGCCGTGTCCGTCAGGACGCTCACGAGCTCCGAGATCGGGGAGACGAACGGCACCGGGTACCAGTCGTCGCGCGTCAGGTAACCGGTCTGCTCCTCGAGGTCGTACGCGAGGTCGCTGAGCGTGTACCGCAGCTTCCGGCGGTCCTCTTCGGGGATTCGGCCCGTCAGCGAGACCGGCTGGAAGTTCACGCCCTTCACGACGTCGCGGTTCTTGATCGCGTAGTTCAGGATCTCGCCGGCCTGGTCGTCGTTGAAGGAGTTGACCATCGTCGGCACGAAGCAGATCGTCGGGGTCTGGAGGTTCTTGCCCTTCCGCTCCCGGACCCGCTCGATGACCTTGAGTTTGATGTCGAGCAGCGGCCGGCCGCGGGCCTTGATGTAGTTCTCCTCGCGGAGACCGTCGAACTGCAGGTAGATCGTGTTCAGCCCGGCCTCGGCGACCTTGTCGAGGAAGCCGTCTTCCGTCGCGAGCCGGATGCCGTTCGTCGCGACCTGGACTTGGGGGAACCCCATGTCCTTGGCCGCCTTCACGATCTCCGGGAATTGCGGATAGATCGTCGGCTCGCCGCCGGCGAACTGAATCGCCGCAACGGGGATTGGGCGCTGGGCCCGAAGGACCGCGAACTCGTACACGATCTGCTCGAACGTCGGCTCAAAGACGTATCCGGCCGCGTTCGCGTTGGCGAAGCAAATCGGGCACTTGAGGTTGCAGCGGTTCGTGAGGTCGATGTTGCACAGAGACGTCGCCGAGTAGTGGAGGTTGCACAAGCCGCATTCGTACGGACACACCTTGGCGTCCACGATCTGCGGGTTCTCGAGCCCGACACCGTCAAAGGCCCAGTTCTCGGCCCTGAGGTACATCTCCGCATCGGACCAGCACACCTCGTCGAATTCGCCGTGCTCCTTGCACGTCTTCTTCATTTTGAGGGCGCCATCGCCGATGTAGAGCGTCGCCGGGATGACCTTGAGACATTCGGGACAGAGGGATCCCGTTCGCCGGGGAAGCCCCTTCTGGAGTTTCGACGGCATGACGACCATCGCGTTGTCCTGCCGCGATTCCTTGTACATGTTGCGGACTGCGCCGATGGCGTAATCGGTGCCGCAGAGAGACATTTGCCATTCACTCCTTTCCCCCGCCTAATTTCTGCGGTCATGATAACCCTTTTGTAGTCTGTGCTACTACAAGATTCTCAGGCGTTTCCTATGGAGAGAACGGTCGTACTGATATTGAGAATCAGCCCCTTTTCGGGCCGGCACCGCCCGCTCCGAGGGCCTGAACGACCTCACCGACGCTGTGGAACGTCTGACGCGGAAGCGCGGACAGGAGGCGGTCCGCATGCGCTCGCGTCCCATCGTTTAGGTCGATGACCTTCCAGCCGTGCTGCTGGACGAGTTCGTCCTTCGACGACGGGAAACGCGCATCCGGCAACAGGACGGCTTCGAGTGAGGAGAGCCCGCGGGTGGAGGTCGCCGCCGGGAAAGCGCCTGTCCTCTTGAAGGTCAGGAAACGCGCCGCATCCGTATACATCCGGACCCCGTGGAACGTGAACGCCACGCGCACGGCATCTCCGCCGGCGCGATCGATCGCTCGCATCTCCTCGTCGTCAAACTGGTACACGTTGTGCGGACCCGGGCCGAACAGACGGGTGTATTGGGTGTCGCCCGCAAGCCGAGGTCCCGCCTGGGACAAGTCGACGACGTCCAGAATCCCGATCTCCTCCATCGTCCGGTGGAGCTCGCGCGGAAGCGCTTTCCCGGCGTAAGCACGGGCCTCGAGGCCGATTCGGGTCCCGCGATCCGCCATGCCGACGAGATCGCCCAGCCCTGAAACCTGATCCGACTCAATCTTCAGGGAATTCGGCGTCTCCAGGATGACGAACGGCGCGCGGAGGATTCGAGCGGTCCGCAGGCTGTGCCCGAACGCGTCCCTCGCGGCCGCCGACGGCCGTAGGCGCCCGGCGTGCGTGACGTCCCGGTGGGCTTTGATTGAGAACACGAAGTCCGATGGGACGCGGGTTCTCCAAAGTCGGGCCATGGCCTCGGGAATCCGACGGTAGAAGGTCGCGTTCACTTCGGCGAAGCGAAACGCCTTCGCGTACGCTTCCAGGCCACCCGAGAAGTATCCCCAGCCGCCGGCGCCGACGAGCGATTCGGTCATCCTGGAGGCGATTGCCTTGGCGGGCTTGAACGCCGAGGTGGGAGGAGGGCGAATCGTCGCCCGCGTCGGCGTGTTCCGGCTATACGATAATCTATCGCTGGCGCATTGAGGATGCACTAATGGTCCGCCTCCGGTTTGGTTGTAGTGGCTGGGACTACCAGGAATGGATCGGCCCTGTCTATCGGAACGCGAGCGAGTCGAAGCTCCGCGCGTACTCGCGGATTTTCGACACCGCCGAGATCAACTCCACGTTCTATCGGGCGCCCTCGCCCGGCATGGTCCTGGGATGGGCTCGCTACACCCCCGAGGAGTTCGTCTTTGCCGCGAAGGTCCCGCAGACCGTGACCCACGACCGATTGCTCGACCTCGCGAAGGGCGCCGACAAGGACCTCCTCGCCTATTGCGAGCTGATGCGCCCCCTCCTCGACGCCGGGAAGCTCGGACCCCTCCTCCTCCAGCTGCCGCCCCGGCTTCGGTTCCAGGAAGCGACAATCCACCGCTTCCTCGACGTCCTTCCGCGGGACTTCACGTTCGCGTTGGAGCCACGCAACAAGACGTGGATGACGATGGAGGCGTTCGACCTCCTGCGGGCCACGGGGGTCGCGTACACGATCGTGGACGAGCCGCTCCTCCCGCCGGACCTCCACGTGACCTCCCCCATGGCGTATCTCCGCTGGCACGGCCACGGGCAGGATCCGTGGTACAATTACCGCTACTCAGAGGAGGAGCTCAAATCATGGGTGCCGCGGGTCCAGCAAGTCGCTTCCCAGGCGGAGACCGTCTATGGCTTCTTCAATAACCACTTCCACGGGTACGCGCCGGAGAATTGCATCCAAATCCTCCGCATGCTCGGGGTCCAGACTCAGGAGCAGGCGCGCGCGCTGCAACGAATCGACGGCTTCCGAAAGCAGACCACGGCCGCCGAGGTCCGCCTCCGATCGATGACGCTCGAGGACTTCGGGGCCGACGTGCCGAAGGACGCCCTCGTCGAAGCGGAGCTCGCTCGGTTCATGGATCGGAACCGGCTGGACCGGGCGAAGCGAATCCAATCGAGGGACGTCGAGATTTCTCGGGACGGCGGCTCGATCCTCGCGCGGGTAAAGGATTACCGCGTCGAGCTCGATCCGGTAGGACGGTCGATTCTGCACGACTGCGAGGACTGGGGCAAGCTGGTCGACCGCAAGGACTTCTGCAAGCACGTCGGAAAGTTCTTCCTCACCCTTCCGAAGGCCGAAGCCTTGGCGCTGCTCGAGGCGATCGTCGCGAGCCGAGGTTCATGGACCTTTTCGACGTCGGCCCCGTAGGCGGGTTCCCGATTTCGTCGTCGAGAACGCCATAACCCACGGTGCAATGAGGAGAGCGACATGGGCGTCCTGCTCACACCGATTACCGTACGTCATCCAACGAGCCTTGACGCGTTGCGCGGGCGGACGATTGCGGTGGACGGGAATCTCGAACTGTACCAGTTTCTGTCGATCATGCGAACGCGAGACGGTCAGCCGTTGCAAGACTCGAAGGGACGCATCACGTCGCACCTGAACGGGCTCGCCTTTCGGACGACGCGCCTCCTCGCCGACTACGACATTCGTCCGGTGTTCGTCTTTGACGGACGTCCGCCGGACCTGAAGCGGAAGGAGATTCAGAAGCGAATCGAGGCCCGCGAGAAGTCACAGCGGGAATACAGGGCGGCCCTCGCGACCGGCGACACGGCGACGGCATGGTCGAAAGCCGTGATGACCTCGCGCCTCACCCGCGCGATGGTCGAAGAGGCCAAGACACTCCTGACCCTCATCGGAATCCCGTGGATCCAGGCACCTAGCGAAGGGGAGGCCCAGGCTTCTCACCTCTCCCGCGAAGGGCAGACCTGGGCGACCGGCTCGAAAGATTACGATTCGCTCCTTTTCGGCGCGCCTCGGCTTGTGCGGTTCCTCGCGGTCGCATCGACCGAATTCCTTCCCTCACGCGGCCGATCGCGCCCCGTGCCGCCGGAACTCCTGGATCTCGATGAGAATCTCCGAGCCCTCGGTCTGACGCGAGAAGAACTCATCGACGCCGCGATCGTGATCGGGACGGACTTCAACCCTGGCGTCCGCGGCGTCGGTCCGAAGACCGCGGTTCGACTCCTCCGGGAACATCATTCTCTTTCGTCACTGCCCGCGGATGTTCGGCAGTCGCTCCCGGACAACGTCGACGCGATTCGCGAATTCTTCTTGCACCCGCCGGTTGCGTCCATCGACCAAATTGTCCCGGGCGCTTTCGATCCCGAAGGCCTCAGGAAATTTCTGTGCGACGAACGCGACTTCAACGCGGCCCGAGTCGAGCCTTTGGTTCAGCGATTGTCCAAACGGCGCCACATTCGTCCGCGGCTCGACGACTTTTTGGAGCCACGAGAAACCATTAAATAAGGTCCACCCGTTCTTGCCGAATTAGAGGCCGGGCGCAGGTTGTGTCCGACCTGAGGGAGGAGCTAGTTTGGCTGAACCTATTACCCCACCGGCTCGACCGCCGGTCGCAAGGAGCCGGATGCGGATTGCCGTTGTCGCGATTATCGTCGTTGCGATCATCGTGATCGGTGCCGCCGCATATGTCTTGACCCGGCCTGCGCCGAAGTATCAGATCGAGCTGTGGTACAACAACTCCGGCCACTACGGTGACACGGAGGACGAGCTCGCGACCGTGTTGAAGAACAGCATCGAGACCTGTGGCAAAGTCCAGGTCACGCTCAAGTCCGAGATTTGGGCTGACTATCGACAGAGCCGAAACCAGGGGAAGCTGCCGTTCTTCCTGCTCGGCTGGTACCCGGACTACAGCGACACGGACGACTACCTCGCGCCCTTCCTGCAGAGTTCGGGTTCCCCGAGCTTTGGTTCGTTCTACAGCAACTCGACCGTGGACCAGTGGGTCCTCCAGGAGCAGACGTCGACCAGCGCTGCGGTCCGAACGGACGCGTTCAACAAGCTCCAGGACAAGCTCGCGACCGATGTCCCGTACATCCCGCTATTCTCCGGTTACTCGGAGGCCGCCTACGTGAGCGGCATGACCGGGGTCGTCTTGCACCCGATCATGTTCAAGTGGTTCATCGTCGACAAGCCGAACTCCCGTGAGTTCAACGCGTCCACGACGGACGACATCACGTCGCTGGACCCGGCGCTAGCATACGACTACTTCTCCATCGAGCTCGTGAACCAGATCTTCGACACCCTGATCACGTACGAGCCGGTGACGTCGAACCTGATGCCGTCCCTTGCGACACAGGTCCCGACCATCGCGAACGGGGGCGTGTCGGCTGACGGAAAGAACTACACCTACGTCCTCCGACCCGGGCTCGTCTTCAGCGACGGAACCGCCCTGAACGCCACCGTCGTGAAGCGGTCCCTCGACCGGACGATTCGGCTCAATGATCCGGGCGGCGCCGCCTTCTTGCTCTGGGACTCGGGAAAACTCGGTCGGGATGCCACGAACGGGAACAACACTCCGGTCGGCGCCATCGAGGTCCACCCGGACGACCTGACGATCACCTTCCACCTGTCGGCCCCGGTCGCGTTCTTCAACGACCTGATTGCGTTCTCCGTGTCCTCGGTGGTTCCGTGGAACTACGACCAGACCAAGGCGCAGACGGACGCGGTCGGCAGCGTGATCGGATCGGGCCCGTACAAGTTGACCGGATACACGCCGGCGCAGCAGTTCGTGCTCCAGCGAAACGTGCTGTACAACACGCCGACCTTGTACCAGTCGTTCGGATACCCGGTGATCCCCGTCGAGGATAAGGTGACGATCAACCTGCGGTCCACGTCGACGGCTCTCGCCCAGGACCTGCAGGCGACGCCGAAGCTCGCGGACGTCGTGTACCGCGCGCTGACGCCGGAGGATCTCGCGACCCTGCAGGCGCAGAAGACCGCCCTGGGCATCGCAGTGACCATCGACACGA
>Ga0209058_1000381_pt1 | contig 37249 bp, 46 predicted proteins | sample GraSoiAngelo_147_FD_185904 | JGI IMG/M metagenome (GOLD analysis project Ga0209058, IMG submission 185904) | Grasslands soil microbial communities from the Angelo Coastal Reserve, California, USA - 14_1009_05_40cm (SPAdes) (version 2) | ecosystem: Environmental > Terrestrial > Soil > Grasslands ... | reverse complement strand
AGCCCTGGAGTTGGAGCGCCATGCGTGGGGCCCTCAGCTCGCGCGCCCGGGCGCGAGGTTCACGCGACAGTAGGCATAGAGCGCGTCGTAGGCCGGGAACTGCTTGGCCATGTTGTCGTGGTCGTCGGCGGCCATCGCCTGGAAACCAGTGGCGAGCGCGTAGAGCCCGGCCGACTCCGGCGTGAGCTGCCGCGCGTCGGTGTCAGCGCCGCGCACGATGAGGGCCAGCGTGCGCAGCGCCGGGTCGGCGAGCGCGTACTTTTCGAGGAACGCGTCGAACGAGCAGTGCGCGCCGTGGTGCCCCAGCTCGACCCCGGGGATGTCGTAGGCGATCGCGCCCTCCCGCTCCGCGACCTTCCTCACTTGGTCGGCGGGGACGAACATGAACGTCGGCTCTTTGTCGATGAATCGGCTGATCAGCCAGGGGCAGGCGATCCGGTCGACTCTCGCTCGTTCTCGGGTGATCCACTTCATCGGATTCTCCTTTCCAGCATCGTTTCCACTCGAGCCCCAGGGCTCGCGCCGTCACGATCCACTCACGCCGCGAATCGTCAGATCGTCGAACGCGGTGACCGCGTCGCCCTTGGTCCACAGGCCAACGCGGCCCGACGTGAACGGCGCGTCGCGGTGGCAGCGGGATCTCGTCCGGCGCCGCGTCCGCGGCGCCCCGGCGAGCGGCGTCACGCGCGGCGAGGGTCGCGAGCATCGTGCGGAACATGCCTCGGCGCGACATCATCGCGTCTTCGACTTCAAGACCGCGTACAGGCCGTCGAACATCGCCATCCCCTTCGTCAGCAGCTCATCGTCGTCCGGCGTCGCCTCCGCGAGCGCCCGGACGGCGAGGTCCACGCCGGTCGCCTCGTTGCGCGTGAACTTGCCGTCGTGCAGGTCGGCCTCGTGCACGATCTCGGCGATGAGCCGCACCCGCCGGTCCTTGAGCCCGAATCGCCTCACGAGGGTCTCGAACGTGCAGTCCTCGGCGTGGTGCCCGAACTCGGCGCCGAGGACGTCGAATGGGATGCCCTTGCGAGCGGCGTCGGCGGCGTCGGCAAACGTGAACCTCGCGTCGGGATCGCAGAAGCGCTTGATGAGCCACGCCGACGCGATCCGGTCGATGTGCGGGCGCGGGCGGGTCACCCACGTGCTGCCGCGCGGCGGCAGCGCCCCGGGACGGCGGGGGCTCGCCGCGCGGGGCCGCGTCTCCACCGCGCGCAGCCGCTTGGCCGTCGTTTCCCAGAGCGTGCGCGCGCGCTCGCCGGCGGGCGATTTCAGATAGTCGATCGACTCGATGCGGTCGAGCTCCCGCTTGACGCCGTCGAGCTTGCCGCGGAGCGTGCCGACCGAGCCGCGATGGCTCGCCCGAAGGCGGTCGAGCTGGCCGAGGATCTCGCGGCATCCCCGCACCGCCGCGCCGTACTCGGCGCTCCGCGCCTTGTGGAACAGCTCGGCAAGCTGCGCGTCGGTCATGGTCTCCACGCGATCGACCCGGAGCAGGGTCACCTCGCCGCGGAACGACTGGATCTCCTGCACGAGCCACTGGAAGAGCTCCGTGGTCTCGGGCGTCTCCGGCAGGAGCCAGCCGGCGCCGCGCAGCCGGACGGCGCCCATTCGCTGGAGCTTGCGCCAGACGCCGACGCGGTGCCGGGTCGGCGTGGGCGGCAGGGTCATGAGCAGCGTCAGCCATCGCATGACGTGAAAGTAACTGTTGCTACTAGTCATGTCAAGAGTTACACTCCCTTGAGTTTGTTTACACTCCCTCGCGCACCAGGCCGGAGGTCGTTCATGAAGGCACACGAGGTCGGGTGGGGGTGGCTATGACGAGCACCCAACGCAGCGCCTTCGCCGCGCACTGGGGCGACATCGCCGCTCAGTTTCTGAGGATAGGCGCCACGGCGTATGGAGGCCCGGCCATCATGGGCATCATGCAGGCCGAGCTCCAGGAGAAGCGCGGGTGGGTCTCGAAGGAGCGGTTCGTCGAAGGGCTCTCGCTCGTCAACATGCTCCCCGGCGCGACGGCCGCGCAGCTCAGCATCTTCCTCGGCTACGCGCGCGGCGGCGGGTGGGGCGGACTCCTCGCGGGGCTCTGCTTCATCGTGCCCGGGTTTCTCGTTCTGCTGGCGTTGACGGTGGGCTACGCGGCGTTCGGCGCCACGCCCATGCTCCGTGGAGCGCTCTACGGGCTCGGCCCCGTCGTCCTCGGCATCTACGTGGTCGCCATCTACCGCCTGGGCAAGGTCGCTATCAGCACGCGATCGCAGATCGTCATCGCGGTCGCCGCCGCGATGGCCGCGCTCACCACGCCGCTCGGCGTCGCCTGGATCCTGCTGCTCGCCGGCGGCGCCGGGCTCTGGCTCTTTCACTCGCGGCGCTGGGGAACGGCCGCGCTCGCGGGGCTGGCGGTCGGCCTCGCCGTCGTTCACGTCGTCTCGCGATGGACGCCGGCGCCCGGCGCGGCGGAGGCCGGTGACGCGCCCGGCGCCGGCCTCGTCCAGCTCGCGACCTTTCTGCTCGAGGTCGGTGCGCTCACCTTCGGTGGCGGCCTCACGATGATCGCGTTCATTCAGGAGCGCGTCGTCGGCCAGTTCCAGTGGCTCACGCCGCAGGAGTTCATTGACGGGCTCGCGCTGGGCCAGCTCACGCCCGGGCCGGTGCTGCTCGTCGCCGCGTATGTCGGCTACAAGGTGGCCGGGATCGGCGGGGCGGCGGTCGGCGGGGCAGCGGCGTTCCTGCCGTCGTTCGTGATGATGCTGGCGCTCCTGCCGGTCTTCGATCGCGTCCGGACGCTGGTGTGGACGCGGGCCGCGCTGCGGGGGATCGCGCCCGCGGTGATCGGCGTGCTCGCCGTCTCGCTCGTCCGGCTGTTGCCGCACGCTCTGCCCGACCTCACGGCGGTCGCCACGCTCGTCGTGACGGTGGTGGTCCTCGCGGTCTGGCGCGTGGCCACGCTCAAGATCATGCTGCTGGGCGCCGGCCTCGGGATCGTGCGAAGCCGGCTCGTCACGCTGCCGGGAGGATCATGACATGCGTCGTGGAAACGTCCTGTTCGTCTGCCTGCACGGCTCGGCCAAGAGCCTCATCGCCGCCGAGCACTTCAACCGTCTCGCGGCCACCCGTGGTCTCGCGGTACGAGCGACCTCGGCCGGGACCGAGCCCGACGACGCGATCCCGCCGCACGTCACCAGGGGCCTGGCGGGCGACGGCATCGACGTCGCCGGCCGTCGGCCGCGACGGCCGACCCCGGCTGAGATCGAGGGCGCGGCGGCCGTCGTCACTTTCGGGTGCGACCTCGGTGCGCTGGCCTCGCGCGCCCCTCGTCTCATCCGGTGGGACGACGTGCCTGCGGTGAGCGAAGACTTCCCGCGCGCCCGCGATGCGATCGTGGCCCGGGTTTCCGGATTGCTCGAGGATCCCACCCTGCGCGGGTGACGTCTACGCCTTGACGTCGCCGACGCGCCGGGCGAGTATCGTCGCGCGGGCGAGGAGGCCACGTCATGCACTTCGGGATCTTCGTCGAGGAGATGCGCTACGGCCGGGATCAGGTCTCGGCGTTCCGGGACGCGTTCGAGCTGGCCGATCAGGCTGAGGCCTGGGGCCTGGACTGCGTATGGCTGGGCGAGATCCACTTCACGCCGACGCGCTCGGTGATCTCGGCGTCGCTGCAGGTGGCCAGCTCGATCGCGAGCCGGACCCGTCGCCTCCACGTCGGAACGGCCGTGACCGTGCTGCCCCTCAACCACCCGCTGCGCATCGCCGAGGAGGTCGCGACGCTCGATCACATCAGCGAGGGTCGCCTGGAGTTCGGAATCGGCCGGAGCGGCGTCGCGCGCTCGTACGACATTTACGGAATTCCGTACGGCGAGAGCCAGGCGCGGTTCCGCGAAGCGCTCGAGATCATCCGCGAGGCCTGGAAAGGGGAGCCGTTCAGCTACACGGGCGAGTACTACCGGTTCCAGAACGCGACCGTGGCGCCGCGCCCATATCAGGTGCCGCATCCGCGGATCCGGATGGCCGCCAATACCGAGGAGACGTTCCCGGCGGTCGGCCAGATGGGATTGTCGGTGTTCGTCGGCCTGCGCGCCGCCGAGATTCCTGACTTACAGGCCCACCTGGCGCAATACCGGCAGGCCTGGCGCCGCGCCGGGCATCCGGGCGATCCCAGCGTCTACTTGCGAATTCCGGTCTACGTCTCCACGACGGAAGCGGGCGCGATCGAGGAGCCGCGCGAGAGCCTCACGCACTTCTTCGGTCGTCAGGCCGAGCTGGCGCGGGCGATCGTCGGGCGCGCCGGCGCCGGGCCCGCCGACCGGCGTCAGGCGCTGGCCGAGCGCATGGCGAATCTCTCGTACGACGACGTCCTCACCAAGAAGGTCGCGTTCGGCACCCCGAAGGGCGTGATCGATCGGCTGTCGAAGCTGCGCGACGAGCTGGGGCTCGACGGAATCGTGGCCGAGCTCAACCCGGGCGGGCGCATTCCCAAGGAGCTCGAGACGCGGAGCCTGCGACTCTTGACCCACGAGGTGATGCCCGCGTTCAAGTAGCGGGCGCGCGCGCGGAGGGCTCGACCCACCGTCCAGCGTCTCCCGAAGCGCTGGAGCCCCTCGGGCTAGACTGCCCGAATCGCCGCTCGCGCCTTCTTCTCGACACCCAGTGAAATCGCCACCATCTTGTGAACATTCTTGGCGTGTTCGGCGGTCTTCTTCATCACCTCGCTGTCATCCTCGCCTTGCGCCACGAAGTTGCAGCCGGGCATCAGATCCGCGCACCTGAGTTCTCTCGTCATGGGACAACCCCTCCCTGGGAAGGTCAACAACGTTCACGAACCGAACGTGCGAGCTCGGCCGAGGGCGATCCGGACACGATGGGTCTATTGGTCCGAGAGCCTACGGCTTGAGGGCCAGGAGCCCCACGACGCCGATCAGCCGTGACATCTCGACCGGCTTCGCAATGTGGTACTGAAACCCCGCCCTCAGGATGCGCGCCCGGTCTTCCGGATCGCTGCGTCCGGTGAGGCAGGCCGCCGGCGTCAGGCCACCCAGATCCGGCGAGAGTGCGCGAACCCGGCCGATGAGCCAGTAGCCGTCCTTCACCGGCATCTCGAGGTCGCTGAGGAGCACATCCGGACGCGATCGCTCCAGCAGATCGAGGGCGCGTTCGGCGGTGCCGACCGCTGTCACCGTGGCGCCGTGCGACTCCAGCATCCGGATGACCACTTCGAGAATCCCGGGCGTATCGTCGACGACGAGCACGTGGACCGGTGCGAGCTGGAGATACATCGAGGGCCCTAGTCGGTTCCGGTTGTCGGAAACGTCTTGCCGACGGCGGCAACGACGTCCGTAACGCCGTAAGGTTCCCCGAAGATGATCTCGACGACGCCGGACGCTCCCACCGCCGCTTCGAGCGCCTTCTTGTCGGTGGTCGTGAGCACCCACGTCGCCGATTTGAGCGAGTCGGTCTCTTTCAGGAGCCGAAGGAAGTTCCAGTGGCTCTCGTACGGGCGCGGCAGGTCATAGATGATCAGCTCGGGCTTGTGGAGGCGGACGAAGGCGAGCAGATCCAGCGTGCCGTTCTGGATGTCGGCAAGGTGGGCGCAGGCTGTCGTGAATCCGTCGACTTCAAGGGCTACGCGAAGCGCCTCGATGAAATCTGGTCGCGAATTGAAGATTGCAACGCGACGCGATTGTTTTCGACCCGCCATGTCAGGTGTTCCTTTCTCCGCAGCGCCTCCGCGGAGGGCGAACGGTCTCTCGTCATGACCAATCCAGTCCGCCGAGACGGCGGGCGGACGCGCTCCGCCGTCTCCTAGCCACCTAAGAGACGGCAGCGCGCGCCGGCCTGCCGTTATCGCGTCATCCCGGCGGGGCTTAAAACTCCCCACCGTGTGGCATGGCCGGCTCGGACTTCCCGCCTTCGGGGCTGTCCGTGACGAGCACTTCGGTCGTGAGCAGCAACGCCGCGATCGACGCCGCATGCTGGAGCGCGACCCGCTCGACCTTGGTCGGGTCGATGATCCCGGCCAGCATCATGTCGACATACTCGTTGGTCTCGGCGTCGAACCCCCGCGTGACCGGGACCGTGGCCCTGACCTTCTCGACGACCACGGAGCCCTCGAGCCCGGCGTTCTCGACGATCTGCCGGATAGGCTCCTCGAGGGCGCGCCGCACGATGCTGACACCGGTGCCCTCGTCGCCCGAGAGCTTGAGGCTGTCGAGCGCGTCCGCCGCGCGGAGCAGCGCGACGCCGCCGCCCGGCACGATCCCTTCCTCGACGGCCGCCCGCGTGGCGTTGAGGGCGTCCTCGACCCGCGCCTTCTTCTCCTTCATCTCGGTCTCGGTGGCCGCCCCCACCTTGATGACGGCGACACCGCCCGCGAGCTTCGCGAGCCGCTCCTGGAGCTTCTCCCGGTCGTAGTCCGAGGTCGTTTCCTCGATCTGCGCCCGGATCTGCTTGATGCGGCCCTGGATCTCCTTGGTGTTACCGGCGCCGTCGATGATCGTCGTGTTGTCCTTGTCCACGACCACCTTTTTGGCGCTGCCGAGGTCCGTGAGCTTGAGGTTCTCGAGCTTGATCCCGAGGTCTTCCGTGATCGCCTTGCCGCCGGTCAGGGTCGCGACGTCCTCGAGCATAGCCTTCCGGCGATCCCCGAAGCCCGGCGCCTTGACGGCGCAGCCGGCGAGCGTCCCGCGCAGCTTGTTCACCACCAGGGTCGCCAGCGCCTCACCTTCCAGGTCCTCGGCGATGATGAGGAACGGCTTGCCCGCCCGCGCGACCTGCTCGAGCAGCGGCAGCATGTCCTTCATCACGCTGAGCTTCTTCTCGTGAATGAGGACGAGAGCGTCCTCCAGGACGACTTCCATCCGCTCCGGATTCGTCACGAAGTAGGGCGAGAGGTAACCCCGGTCGAACTGCATCCCCTCGACCACCTCGAGGGTGGTCTCCATCGCCTTGGCCTCTTCGACGGTAATGACGCCGTCCTTGCCGACCTTCTCCATGGCCTCGGCGATCAGGTTGCCGATCGTCTTGTCGTTGTTCGACGCGATCGTCGCGACCTGGGCGATCTCCTTCTTGTCCTTGGTGGCCTTGGACATGTGCTTCAGCTCCTCGACGACCGCCTCGACCGCCCGCTCGATCCCCCGCTTGAGGCCCATCGGATTCGCACCGGCGGTCACATTCTTGAGACCGCCGCGGACGATGGCCTGGGCCAGCACCGTCGCGGTCGTGGTGCCGTCACCCGCGATGTCGGAGGTCTTGGAGGCGACTTCCTTCACCATCTGCGCCCCCATGTTTTCGTAGGGATCCTTGAGCTCGATCTCCTTGGCAACGGTGACGCCGTCCTTGGTCAGGACGGGGCTCCCGAATCTCTTGGCGATCACGACGTTCCGTCCCTTCGGCCCGAGCGTCACCTTGACGGCGTGCGACATGATGTTGACCCCGCGCATGAGCGCGGCGCGAGCTTCTTCGTTGAACAGCAGCTGCTTGGGCATGACTACCTTCCTCTCGAGTGTGCGCGAATGGTTAAGGTCGGCCGAGCCGCCCGTTCAGGAGCTGAGGACGCCGAGGACGTCTTCCTCCTTCATGATGAGATACTCCTGGCCGCCCAGCGTGACCTCGCTACCGGAGTACTTGCCGAAGAGGATCCGATCGCCCTCTTTCACGGCGAGGGGGAGCTTCTTGCCGTCCTCGGTCACTCTGCCGGTCCCGACCGCGATCACTTTGCCCTCTTGCGGCTTCTCTTTCGCGGAGTCGGGAATGAAGATGCTGCCGTGCTTGCCGTTCTGCTCCTCGAGACGCCTGATGAGCACGCGGTCGTGGAGCGGACGCAGTTTCGTCGTGGCTACCGGAGCCATCGTGCGGGCGACAACGCGGTCCGGGACCGGCCGCAGTTTCGTGGTAGTTGCGTGAGCCATGGTGCGGGTGCCTCCCTCATCGTCCAGGTGGTGTGGCGTGCGGCTGGTGGAATTGTCCAGCGGGCACAGTGTACCACTCAATTAGTACAGATGCTCGAAATTGATCTAGTGTACTATTCAAATCATACACAGGGGGCTGAAGCACTCCAATTCACCACGACTCGCGCGAGCGCCATCCAGGCTCACAGCCGCGCCCGCGGGCAGCAGCGGCAGGCACAACGCGATTCCCGCTGACAACGGGACGGCGACAGCGCGAGGAGGTTGGGGATGAGGTGGCTCATGGAATTCTACAACGAGAGGCGGGGGATCCTGGCGCGTTACGGCATCGAGGCGCCACTCCCAGCGGCGGCGGCCCCGTTGGGTCTGAACGCGGTTCTGGCGGAATATCCAGCACCTCCGAGAAAGGGCCGGCCGAGCTTGTTCGAGCGGGCGCGGCGCATCGGCGGGCAAGACGCAAGCGGGTGGGTCCTCTACCGAATCGTGAAGGAGAGTGCCCAAGGATCACCTGCGGCCGTGCCAGCGCACGCAGCCTAGAGGCGCGACCATGGACTTCAAACAGCGGAAGTTCGCGATCGGCTATCTCGCGATCGCCCTCATCGCGATTCTCGTCTTTCAGCTCCCGCTCTTCGGGCCTCGGGCCGCGCACGTGTCGTACAGCGAGTTCAAGGCGCTTGCGAAGAAGGGCAAGGTGAGCAATCTCACCCTCGATAGAGAAACCATCAGCGGCACGCTCTCGACCGATGGGCTCGAACCCGTGCTCTCGAAGGAGAAACTCGAGGAGCTGAACCGGTTGGGCAGCGGACCGCATCGCTTCGTGGCGACGCGGGTCGAGGATCCCGGGCTGGTGGCCGAGCTCGAGCAGGCGAACGTCAAGTTCGCGGGGCACGTGGAGAATGCCTGGCTCTCGACCCTCCTCTCCTGGGTCCTTCCGGCGGTGGTGTTCGCCGGCGTGTGGGTCCTCCTCATGCGCCGCTTCGGCCCGCAGCAAGGGCTGATGGCCATCGGCAAGAGCAAGGCCCGGGTCTACGTCGAGCACAAGACCGGCGTCACGTTCGACGACGTCGCGGGCATCGACGAGGCGCGGGGAGAGCTGATGGAGGTCGTGGACTTCCTCAAGAACCCCGATCGCTACCGGCGCCTCGGCGGCAAGATCCCCAAAGGGGTGCTCATCGTCGGCGCGCCCGGCACCGGGAAGACGCTCTTGGCCAAGGCCGTCGCGGGAGAGGCCAGCGTGCCGTTCTTCAGCCTGAGCGGCTCGGACTTCGTCGAGATGTTCGTCGGTGTGGGGGCGGCCCGCGTCCGCGACCTCTTCGCCCAAGCCCAGGAGAAGGCCCCGAGCATCATCTTCATCGACGAGCTGGATGCACTGGGGAAGGCGCGCGGGGTCAGCCCGCTCATGAGCGGCCACGACGAGCGCGAGCAAACCCTGAATCAGCTCCTCGCGGAGCTCGACGGCTTCGACACCCAGCACGGCGTCATGATCCTGGCGGCCACGAACCGGCCCGAAATCCTGGACCCGGCGCTGCTCCGGCCCGGCCGCTTCGATCGTCAGGTGGTCCTCGACCGTCCCGACCTCCGAGGGCGGGAGAAAATCCTGAATGTGCATGTCCGCGACGTGAAGTTGGCCCCCGGCCTCGATCTCTCCCTGGTGGCGGCCAGGACGCCGGGCTTCGTTGGCGCCGATCTCGCCAATCTCGTCAACGAGGCCGCGCTCCACGCCGCCCGCAAGGGCAAAGAGGTCGTGGATGCGATGGACTTCGACGAGGCCATCGACCGCGTGGTGGGCGGTCTCGAGCGTCGGTCGCGGGTGATCAACCCGAGAGAAAAGGAGATCGTCGCCTACCACGAAGCCGGCCATGCGCTGGTCGCGGAGTCGCGCGAGCACGCGGACCGCGTTGCCAAGATCTCCGTGATCCCGCGTGGCGTGGCCGCGCTCGGGTACACGCAGCAGCAGCCGACCGAGGATCGGTACCTCATGACGCGCGCCGAGCTCCTGGACCGACTCGACGTGTTGCTCGGCGGTCGGGTGGCGGAGGAGCTTGTCTTCGGCGACGTCTCGACCGGTGCGCAGGACGATCTCCAGCGGGCCACCGACATCGCGCGCCACATGGTCGCCCGCTATGGGATGACTGAAGCTCTGGGGCTGGCGACGTTCGAGCCGCCCCGCCAGGCGCTCTTCCTCAATATTCAGTCGATGGCTCAGCGAGAGTACAGCGAGGAGACCGCCCGGCGCATCGACGAGGAGATCCGAAAGCTGTTCGAAGCAGCCCACGAGCGAGTCCGCCAGACGCTGACGGCCAAGCGAGAGGTCCTCACGTCGCTGGCCAAGCTGCTGATCGAGAAGGAGGTCGTGAGTCGGGATGATCTCACCACCCTCCTGGCGTCCGCGGAGGTTTAACGGAACGCCCACGACCGCCTCCCACGAGCGGCGAACACGCGCGCGGCGCAGTGGCCGTCGCACTCGCGCCTGCACCGCCTCGTCCTTCACGTGATACTCCGCCAGGAGGGCGCGGTAGCCCTGGATCCGTTGCCAGAGCCGCTCCATCCGCTCGGGGTCGCGCGCGTTGAAGTAGTTCACGGCCGGCGATGGCGCGGGACAGCCGGAGAGGATCGATCTGCCAGGCTGTACCACTCAAATAGTACACCGTTGACTCGCTGGTCCGTTTAGTGTACTAATATAGTGATACAGTATGAAGAGCACGAGCACGATGAATCTCAAGGTCGACGGGCACAGTCCGATCCCGATCCGGCGTCAGCTGACGGAGCAACTCCGCCACGCCATCGAGGGCGGCGGCATCCGGCGGGACCAGGCGCTGCCCAGCATTCGGGAGCTGGCCGGCTTCCTCGGCGTCAATCCGAATACCGTCGCGCGCGCCATCGACGATCTGAAGCGAAGCGGATACGTGGAAGCTCGGCGGGGGAAGGGCATATTCGTGGCCCCGGCGCCGCCCGCCCGCCCCTCCCCTCACCTCCGCGAAAGCTTTCTTCAAGACGCGGTGATCCGGGCCGCGGCCCTCGGGATGACCGCCGACGACTTGTCGGTAGGCGTCCTGAGCTTGGCCGGGATCCGGCCCGCCGCCGTCCGCGGGGCCGTCGAGGTCCTCCTGGTGGAATGCAGCCCGGCGGAGCTCGACTTCTTTGCCCGGCAGCTCGAGGCCCACCTGCCGGTGCGCGTCCACAAGGTGCTCCTGGCGGAGCTGGCGGCGATCACGCGGCGCCCGAAGCAACGCGGTCGCTGGAGGGCGGCGGTCACAAGCTTCTGTCATCTCCCGCAGGTTGAGCATCTTCTGAATGGCAAGGGGGTGCCGGTGATCGCGCTGCTCGCCGAGGCGCATCTGGAGACCCTCCACCGCCTGGCCCAGTTCCCGTCGGGGACACGGGTGGGCGTGGCCTCGACCACCGTCGAGACGGCCCACAACCTGGAGCACTCGATCGCGAACGCCGGCCTGCCGAACATCGCGCTCGTCGGGGGCTGCCCCGCCGAGGGGGCCGCACTGGGTCGCCTCGTGCGGCGAGCGGACGTCATCGTCTGCTCCACCGCGGCGGCCGAGCGGGTGCGGGGGCTCGCGGGTTCCACCGTGCAGGTGATGATCGACGACCGGGCCCTCGACCAGCGGGCGATCGAGATGCTCGCGGCCCTTCTGGTGCGAGAAAACGGTGACAGGCCGACGGCCGCTCCGGCGCCGAGGCGGCTGAAGTCTCGCCCGTCGAGTGGACATAAATCGCGAGAGGGCGCGACGCGGGCGACGGTGCCGGCGAAGTGATCCGAATGAGCTGTCACCAGATGAAGGAGGAAGGGTCATGACGTTCTTGATGTGGATTCTCGCGGGAGTGCTGGCCGGCTTGCTGGCCGGGTGGGTTGTGAAACGCGGAGGCTACGGGCTGAGGTGGGACATCACTCTCGGTCTCGTCGGGAGCATCGGAGGGAGCTGGCTTCTTCGCTCCTTGGGGTTCTACCCAGGGGCAGGAATCGTCGCGACGGCTATCGTCGCGTTCATCGTGGCGGTCATCCCGATCGTCGCCCAACGCAAGTTCTTGGTCTCCGAGCGTCCGACCGAGAAGAAGGATGCGTTCTGGCGGTGGGGGCTCGGTGCCGTGCTCGTGGCCCTCGTGGCCTGGATGATCTTCGGCCCGGCGCAACAGCCGGCGGCGGTGGCCGCGCCCATCGAGGAGCGGACGTACGCGGTGACGCCGGCGTCGGTGAAGGTGAAGGCCGGGATCGTCACTGGCGAAGTCGCCGAGATGAAGGTCGCGGAGCGGGTCGAGCAAGGATCCGACCGGATCGTCACCGCGGCGAAGCTCACCGGGACGCTCAGGCTGAAGAACACGTCGGCCAATCAGACGGTGCGGCTGCTCGAAGGGAAGCTGCGCTACATCGACACCCTGGGACAGCCCATCAAACTCGAGGACGCGCGGAGCGAGCCGATCATCAAGTTCACCACGTACGGCAGCAGCGAGCGACTCGATCCCGGGCAGGAGGCCACCCAGTCTCTGGACGTGGACTTCCCCGCCGAAGCCCTGAAGGCGAACAGGCTGAAGGAGATCCGCTTCGAGTTCGCGTATATCCCGTCACAGTACCGGGAGGAAACGGTCAACTTCGCGGTCTCGATCGGCTCGGGCAAGTGAGCCTCGCGAGGTGGCTCCACTCAGGAGCCACCTCCGATGCAGGCGTAGGAGTCCCCACCGTGGATGACGAGAACGACCGGATCACCTGGACCGAAGCCGAGCACGCGTGGCTCGCCGAGCCGGACGACGTCGTGGATGCGTACACGTTCAGCTGCCTCGAGCGTGATCCGTACGCGGACGATGGCGGCGAGAGCTAGCCCGTCGCGGGCCGCTCACACGCCCCTAGCTCGCTGAGCCCCAGATAGACGAGCTGCCCGTCACCGGCCAAAACTCTGCGTTGCTGTCGAGACGAACGCCGCGAGCACCCCGAATATCTCGGCCGTGGCCGCGAACGTCTTCGCGAGGGAGCCCCCGGAATACGCCCGTAACCGGACCGGCTGTCTGCCCTCGTTCGACAGAGCAGATCTGTATACGTGCTGAGAGGTAGAGCACCAGCCCTAGCCCGGCGATGAACGCGCCGACGCCGAGAACGTGATCCGACGTAACGCTCTGCATGATGGCCAGGGAACCGGAGCCGACGCACAGCCAGCCGCACGCGGTCTGGAGGAAGCCCGGGAGCCGTTCGGTCACGGTGAGACCGGCACCGAGCTCCATAGCCGCCGCTGCGCGGCGATTGCGACCGCTGCGCCGCTGCATCCGATCATCAGCATCATAGGCATCCCTATGTCGCTGGAGATCAACACCCAGACGAGCGAGCCGACGACCACGCTCCCAGTGAGACCGAGAACCATGTCGAGAATGAACCCATAGCCCCCCGCGCGTGAGGCGGCCTCAGCCACCCACCCGGCAATGAGGCCGGCGAGAACGAGCATTGGACCCATCTGCACGATGTGCTCGAACATGACGTATACCTGCCTTTCTGAGACTTCCCTCCGGTAGGTCTACCGGAAGGGCGTCCGGCGCGCGCCAGGAACCTGGCAGAGGTAGCGAAAGGTCGTGTAGTACTGGCGGTCCGAGTCCCACGTTTTGATCCCGTCCGACAACCGCTCGGTCGCCGACCCCACCCGCGATAGTGCCTCTTTGGCCATCGCTGTCTGCTGTGCGGCCTCGCACTCGGCCATCGTTTCGTATGAGGTCATCTCATAGATCGGGCCGGCCAGCCGCAGCGGCCCACTGGCGCGGTAGACGCCGATGTCGCGCCAAAGAACCGTGACCTCGTTCGAAACGACCCCCGCCGGCACCGACACCGGTTTCACCGCGTAGGTCGGGGTCTCGGTCGGTGACACAGGCCCCCGCGCACAGCCGAGGGTCACCACCGTCACTGCCGTCACCAAGGCTGTCAGCCCTATACGCTTCAGCATCGCCGCCTCCTGGCTGCCGGCCTTCACTTGCGAGACCCTCTGCTGCGCTGTTCGCGAACGGCCCTGGCCTGACTCTCGATGTTGGTGAAAACTTTAGTGTGACTTTCTCGCTTCAGCCCCACCGAAATCAACGCACGGAGGACGATCTGGAGGCTCACCGGCAGTTTGAGTACTGTCGTCGCTTTGCCGGCGATGACGCGAGCCTGATCCAGCAGGTCCTGCGAAAGAATGAGAAGGAGCCTTGTTCTGTTCTCGGGCATTCCACTCTCCTACTCTTCTATCCCAGAATATAACTTATATAGTTTATATTATCATGTTGCCGATGGAGTCAAGCAAGATCGCATCATGGGCGATCTGGTATCCCGCGCGATGTGCAGCAGGCCGCACCCGGCCGCGCCGTCCGCGAAGAGACTACGCTCCGCGCGGTGCTCCTGCGAGCGCTGAACGAGTACGCGACGGGTGCTTGGCCGCAACACCGGAAGGAGGAGTAGCGCGCGTTCATCGGGGCGGCCAGTCTCATCGTGGCCCAGCGCACGCTCTGGCGCGCGCACGCCTGAAGAGCCTGCCTTGACAGACTCATCTCCGGCGGCCAGCTAGACCGCGACGACGTCCCGGATCGCCTCTCGCGCCCTTTTCTCGACCTCCATCGCAATCGCGGCCATCTTGTGAACGTGCTTGGCGTGCTCGGCGGTCTTCTGCATCACGTCGCTGTCACGCGTGCCCTGAGCCACGAAGTCGCAACCGGGTATCAGATCGGCGCACCTGAGTTCTCTGACCATGCGAAACTCTCCTTCAGACGTATCGGACTCTATCTTGCCGCGCGGCAGCAGGGGCCGGGACGCGTCCTGGTCGGCACCGGGACGGCCTCGACCCCCGGCCACTCTCGCATTCAAGCGGCCTTGACTTCGATCGTTCTCGGCATCGAGGCTCGCGGCGCGGGGATTCTTACCTCGAGCATGCCGTTCGCGTACTTCGCCTCAACTTGGGTGGCGTCGACGCCTTCGGGGAGCGCGAAGCTCCGCTGGCACCCGCCGTACGCGACCTCGCGGACGAAGTAGTCCTTGTCCGTGGTGTCGGGATCGGCCTTGCGCTCGCCTTTGACGGTGAGGACGTTGTCCATCAAAGACACCGCAACGTCCTTCGGGTCCACGCCTGGCAGGGCGAGCTGGATGACGTATGTGCCGTCTTCGATCCGCCCCTCCGCGGCGGGAAGCCACGACGCAGGACGCTGAACAGCCTCATCCGTGGCGCCGCCGAAGAACCTCAAGGACAGGTCATCGACATCATGGTGGAAGTGGAATTTCCGGGTTGGGGACCAGCGAAGCATGGTGTTCATCGTGCCCTCCATTGGGAAGTACGTTCTTAGGGTTCTGGCGTCCTCGGTTCTGACTTCGTTGCCGGAGCACCCTCGCACCGGTTTGCCCTGCTACATCGCGCTTGACTTCTCTTGTATCACAATATAAATTATATAACAACTAAATAGTATATAAATCATCCTCAGCGCAGCAGAGGGAACGATGCTCGAACATAAAACCGGAAGCCTTCTCGGGCAGTATGCGATCCAGCCCCTGGACGCGGGATCTCCAGCGGGTCGCCTTCTCCGCGAGTCAGTCTCCACTCAGGCCCGCAGCCTCGAGGGGCGTCCGTTGGCTATGTCCAGCTCGCTCATGCTCTCCCACCGTTCAACGCTCGGGCTGTGGAATCGGCGGCCGCGGCTAGCCGCCGCATTCGGCGAACAGAGGCGACCGATGTCCGGCCTCAGGCGCGTCCGCGCCTGGTAATCAGGAGCTGGAGAAATGGAAGAACGATCGACTCTGAGACGAGCAACGGACCTCTGGCAGGAGGCCTACCGCTACCAAATAGAGGGAGAGCTGGATCGAGCGATCGAGCTCTACCAGCACTCTATCGAGGTGTATCCGACGGCGGAGGCACATACCTTCCTGGGGTGGGCCATGAGTTTCCAGGGCCGCTTGGCGGAGGCCACCCAGGAGTGCCTCCGCGCGATCGAGATCGATTCTGAGTTCGGCAATCCATACAACGACATCGGAGTCTACTTGATGCATCAGGACAAACTGGACGAGTCGATCTCGTGGCTTGAAAAGGCCAAACAAGCCAAACGCTACGAACCGCGGCAGTTTCCCTTCATGAACCTGGGGCGGATCTACGTACAGCAGGGACGCTGGTGGCAGGCGCTCCGCGAGTTCGAGGGGGCGGTGCGGCTGGCTCCGCGTGACGTACGCGCGGCGAAGTTCCTTCATAACCTACGCGCTCGGCTGAACTGAGATGGCCCTCGACATCATCGCCCTGGGAACAGTTCCCGCTCGCGAAGCGCCGGCCGCCGCGAGCGAAATCGACTACGCTGGGCGAGCGTTTTGGCAGTGCCGGCGCTTCATCGACCTCCTGCGTCACACCCTCGGCGCCGAGCCCGAGGGTGCCAAGCTCCGGGTGCGGCGCACTGGACCCGACTTCGATCCCTATCTCGAGGTCGTCGTCGAGTTCGACGATGCGAACCCTGCCGCACGCGCCTACGCAAATCGCTGTGACCGTGAGGCACCAACGCGGTGGGACCGGACGGCGGGGACGGCGTCTGGCCCCTCCCCCGTCATCGCAAGGAAGGCTGGCTGACCGATGAAGCTCCTACTGATTCGCCATGCTGCTGCGGTGCCCCGAGGAACGCCCGGCGTTCCCGACGACGAGCGTCCGCTCACTCCCGACGGCAAGGCCAAGTTCCGCGTGGCCGCGCGAGGGCTCGCCCGGGTCACGCGTCGGCCAGATCTGTTGCTGACGAGTCCGCTTCCCCGCGCCCGGGCGACCGCCGACATCGCCGCGCGTGCCTTCGCGCACATCGCGCCCATGATCGAGCCGGCACTTGCTCGCTCGAGCGTCGACGGAATCGTTGCCGCGCTGAAGACTCATCCGCCCGGCGCCAGGATCGCGCTCGTCGGCCACGAGCCTCTCCTCGGGGCGCTGCTCGCGCGCCTGCTCGGCGCCGCGCAGGGCGAGCGGCTCGCGTTCGAGAAGGGCGGCGCGGCTCTCGTGGACCTTCCCGACGGTCCGGCGGCCGACGGGCGGCTCCGCTGGTTCCTCAAGCCACGAATCCTCAGGACCCTCGCTGGCCTCGCCGAGATCACGGCACCTCGGGCTGACCCATCGCCGGCCGCGGAAGGGCGAGGCGTATGACCAACGGGGCCGACGTTGCGCTCCAACGGGGCTGAGCCGGCCGAACTGGTCGCAGTCGTCGATCTGGGCTCGACGGCCGTCCGCTTGATGGTCGCCCGAGTCACCCCCCACACGGGCTATCGTGTTCTCGCCGAGGAGCGAGTGCCTACGCGGCTGGGCGGCGGTGCGCCCGGCACTCTGCCCCGAGAGGCGATCGACGCGACCCTGCGGGCCGTGCACCGCTTTTTCGCGCGGTACTCTCCGAATGGTCGAGGTCCGCGAATCGTCGCGGTCGCGACGTCGGCCGTGCGAGACGCCGAGAACCGCGAGCGGCTGCTCGACCCGCTCCGGCGCGACGAGGGCATCGACGTGCAAGTCCTGAGCGCGCAAGACGAGGCGCGGCTTGGCGTCGACGCCGCCCTCGAGAGCTTGTCGTTCGACAACGGCCTCGTCGTAGACCTGGGCGGCGCGAGCCTCCAGCTCAGCCGGGTACGTCGCCGCAAGGTCGTCTCTATGGCGAGCCTGTCGCTCGGCGCCGTCCGGACGACGCGACGTTTCGTTCGCCACGATCCGCCCACGCCGCTCGACCTTCGAGCGCTCCGCCGCGAGATCCGCACGCAGCTCATGGTCGGCCTACCCCCCGCCGCGCGTGGCGAGATCGTGGTGGGTCTCGGAGGTACCGTCCGCACTCTGGCCGGCATCCACCTCCGTGCCCATAGCAACCGCACGCGACGCCACGGGCTGCGGCTTCACCAATCCGACGTCACCGCCGTCCGGGAGCGACTCGAAGGTCTCTCCCAACGAAAGCGTCGGAGGATTCGCAGCCTCAAGGCGGAGCGTGTCGACATCATCCTGGCCGGGGCCATCGTCATCGAGGAGGTCATGGTCTTCGGCGGCTATCTGTCGCTCGCGGTGTGCACGCGCGGGATTCGCGACGCCATTCTCCGGCGTGAGACCTTCAGCGGGAGAGGCTGAGTGAACTCGGACGCGTTCGTCAACCGCGAGCTATCGTGGCTCGAGTTCAATCGGCGCGTGCTCGAGGAGGCGCAGGATCCGAGCGTGCCCTTGCTCGAGCGGGTGAAGTTCCTCGCCATCTTCAGCTCGAACCTTGACGAGTTCTTCATGGTGCGCGTGGCGGCGCTGAAGCGCCGCGTCCACGCGGGTGATCAGACGGCGGGGCCCGACGGGCTCACGCCCACGGAGACGACGGCAGCCGTGGCCGCGCGAGTCCGTGAGCTGATGGATGCGCAGCACCACTGCTTTCTCGGCGAGATCCAGCCGCTCCTGACCGCGGAGGGAATCGTCCTGCTGCGCCCCAAGGACACCAGCGACGAGCAAGAGCGCTTCCTCGAGGAGTACTTCCGCCGCACCCTGCTGCCCGTGCTGACGCCGCTGGCCGTCGACCCCGGGCAACCCTTCCCCTACCTCGGGAACCGCTCGCCGTGCCTCGTGGTCTCCATCCGGCCGTCGACGCCTTCGGCGCTGCTGGTGAGCTCGCTCTCCGTGATCCACATCCCGAGCCAGGTGCTACCGCGTTTCGTCGCGCTGCCAGATCCCACCGGTAGGCACGTCTTCATGCTGCTCGAGGACGTGATCCGTCAGCACCTGCCGAGCATCTACAACGGCTACGACGTCCTGGCGAGCCATGCCATCCGGGTCACCCGCGATGCAGATCTACACACGCGGGGCGGCCCCGAGGACCTGCTCACCAGCATCGAAGAGGGTGTGCGCGAGCGCCGCCTCGGCACCGCCGTGCGGCTGCAGTACGACGCACATCTGTCATCCGACATCCGGGCCACGCTGCTCGACGAGCTCGAGCTCTCGCCCGAGGACCTGTACGAGGGCGAAGGCTTCACGGCCTTCTCGGATCTGTTCCAGCTGTACGCGGCCCTCGACCTCCCCCGGCTCAAGGACCGTCCGCTGCCGCCGCAGCCGGTCCCGGCATTCGAGCGCGCGGCCGACATCTGGACCGCCATCCGCGCGGGGGACGTTCTCGTGCATCACCCCTACCACACCTTCGACGCGGTCACTCGCTTCGTGCGCGAGGCCGCCGTCGATCCCAAGGTGCTCGCCATCAAGATGACGCTCTACCGCGTGAGCCCGGCCTCGCCCATCGCGCACGCGTTGCGCACGGCCGTCGAGAACGGCAAGGAGGTCACCGTCCTCGTCGAGCTACAGGCGCGCTTCGATGAGGAAGCGAACATCCGCTGGGCCCGTACGCTCGAGGAGGTGGGCGCTCACGTCGTCTACGGCCGCGCGGGCCTCAAGACCCACTGCAAGGCGTGCCTCGTCGTCCGGCAAGAGACTGACGGCCTGCGGCGCTATTGCCACCTGGCCACCGGGAACTACAACGTGCGGACGGGTGGCGTCTACGGCGATCTCGGGCTCTTCACCAGCCGCGACTCGTTCGGCGAGGACCTCACCGCGCTGTTCAATCTCCTCACCGGCCACACACGCCCACGTGGCTTCCACCACCTCCTGCTCGCGCCCACGGATTTGCGCGACGGGCTCGTCGAGCGCATCCGCCGTGAGGCGGACCATGCTCGGGCCGGGCGGTCCGCGCGGATCATCGCGAAGATGAACGGGCTGGTCGACCGTCGCCTGATCGAGGAGCTGTACGGCGCCAGCGAGGCGGGCGTACGGATCGACCTGATCGTGCGCGGCATGTGTTGCCTGCGCCCCGCGGTGCCCGGGCTCTCTTCGAGGATCCGCGTCATCTCCATCGTCGACCGCTACCTCGAGCACGCGCGGATCTTCTACTTCGAGAACGGTGAGAACGCGGAATACCTGCTCGCCTCCGCGGACTGGATGCCCCGCAACCTCGATCGCCGCGTCGAGATCGCGTTCCCGGTGCTGGACCCCCACCTCCAGACCCAGGTCCGCGAGATCCTCGAGATCCAGCTCGCCGATACCGTGAAGGCCCGGCGCATCCTTCACGACGGAAGCTCCGTGCGTATCCGGGGGCTCGCCGAGTCTCGGCTGCGTTCGCAGGAACGCCTCTACGAGGTGGCGCGGAGACAAGCCATTGGTTCGGTTCTCGCGTCGCGGCCGGCGTGAGATCTCTCATCGCTACGATTGTTGCAAGTTATATATGTTGACACCCTCACGTGTCGGGTCCACCCTGGCGTCAGTTACAAGTTGGTGACGCGCCTCCGGGGCGGGATCCTCGAAAGGCGCGCCGGTTTTCAACATTGCGACCGCACGTCGCAAGGTGCCGTGAGGTGCACCCCCCGGCTCTCGTGACGGCCCCCGCAGGCCGCCCCCCTTGTAGTCCCCGAATCGTTGGTACTCGCCCCGGCAGGGCTCGCTGCCACGGCTCGGTCTCTGAGACTGCGCCGGAGACCCAGCGAGAAAGGTAGGTCGACATGTCCCAGTTGATGACACGGACGCCCGTGGCGATCTTCAATTCCCGTACGGAGTTCATGGACTCCCTCTGCGAGGCCCTCGATCGCGAGGGTCTGCCGACGGCCACGGCGCTATTGGCCGAGATCCAGGACGGCACGCTCGATCTTCCGGCCTTTCTGAAAACGCACGACCCACGGGTAATCGTCTACGACCTTCCCTACCCATTCGAGCGGCACTGGAACTTCCTCCGGCTCCTGCACCAGACCGATTCCCTGAGGAAGAGGACCTGGATTCTCACCACTACCGACAAGAAGGCGCTGGATGCGGCGGTGGGAGCTTCGGGCGTGATCGAGATCGTCTTCGGAGAGCCTTACAGTGTCGGCGAGGTCGTGGATGCCGTGCGCCATGCGCTGTTGGATGGGCGACCGCCCAGGTTCGAGAGGCGACGCGGATGAGGGTCAAGGTCCGGAACGATGACGTGTATCTGGGCGGCGTGAGTGTCCTCGTGGTCGACGACTGCCCGCTCGTCCGCGCCACGGTCACCGCGATGCTCGAACACTACGGAGCCGCCGTGACGGCGGTCGGTTCGGCCGACGAGGCGCTCGAGGCGTTGGTGCGAGAACGCCCCGATGTCCTCGTGAGCGACCTGGCCATGCCGGACAAGGGCGGCTACTGGCTCATCGGGAAGGTGCGCGCCCTGCCGCCCGAGCGCGGCGGCGCGACGCCCGCGGCGGCTCTCACCGGATTCACCGGTCCAGAGCACCGCGCGACGATCTTACGCGCCGGGTTCCAGTACCACATCGAGAAGCCGGTCTCTCTGGAGAAACTGGCAGGGGTCGTCGCGCTCCTCGCGCTGAAGGCCCAGCCACCCTCGCAATAGGGACAACGAAAAAGGGGTTACGGGTCTCGCCACAGAGGGAACCTTGACGCTGCACATACAGGTCAGCCTCTTGGAGTATGCTCCTTGTCTGTGGTAGTGCGTTTCGCCTTCCAGTTCCTTGCTTGGTTCGCTGTTTTAGCGGTCCTGATGTCATTTCTAGAGCACCAGATTCACCGCCGCCTGATGCACAGAAAGAATTTTTTGAGTAGCCGCCTTCTGTCTTTCAACAAGATGTTTGGACACCACGCTATTCTTCATCACGGGCACTACAGCAAGATCTTTAACGATGAGCCTGTTGCTGCTGGTGAAGATCGACATTTGCGCTTGAGCATACGGGAGGGCTTTCTAGAGGCGCTGCCGATCGCCGCGCTTCTTGCGGTAATCTCATTGGAGGGTGCGATCATCTTTGAGATTGTTGTCTGCTTGCATCATTTCATTTGGAACAAGATACACCTAGAGATGCACAAGCCCGAAAAGCGCTTCTTTAGCGATTGGCCAGCGTACAAGTTTCTTGCCGGGTACCATTACCTGCATCACAGACACCCGGACAAGAACTTCAATGTTGTCTTACCGCTTGCTGACTATGTACTGGGAACTAACATTCGCGCCAGCAACTCGGACTTGAATGGGATGCATCGATTGGGGCTTCTGTGATTGCGTCCTGGAGAGAAAAATATCTGCCGCGTCACCCGATCCAGCGGTCGTGCCGTCGCGGGGTCCGGGATCGTCGTCACCGTGAACTTCCACGAGCGCACTACTCCAGTACGCCTTTGCCGGCGGCAGCAGATTTTGCTAGTGTGCAGCCGTTGCTCGCGCCCAGGGTGCCCACAGGGGCCCAGGGAAGGCGGTGCGAATCCGCCGCGACCCCGTCACTGTGATCGGGGACGAAACCCGCGAGAGCCACTGGCGAGCGAGCCGGGAAGGCGCGGGGAGTAGGACGATCCGAGAGCCAGGAGACCTGCCCAGGCGCGTACCACCGTCAACCGGTCTTCGCGGGAGGACCAGGGGGAAATGGGTTCATCGACTTCCACATCGCAAGTCGACGTCTCGTGAAGCCCGGCGTGCTCGTCATCGCCGGGGCAGCGAGTGGCGTCGGCAAGACGACCGTCACGGTCAGCCTGCTCGAAGCGTTCCGGCGCCGCGGGCTCACGGTGCAGGCCTTCAAGGTCGGCCCAGACTTCATCGACCCGGGCTTTCACGAGGTGGTGACCGGACGACCGTCCTACAACCTCGACGGGTGGATGTGTGGGCGCGAGCAGGTGCTCGACACTGTCGCCCATCAGGCCGCCGACGTCGACCTTGCGCTGGTCGAGGGCGTGATGGGGTGCTTTGACGGGGTCGACGGTACGAGCGACGAAGGCTCGACCGCACAGATCGCCAAGTGGTTGGGATCGCCTGTCGTCCTCGTGATCGACGCCAGCAGCCACTCGCGGAGCGCGGCCGCTGTCGCCCTCGGCTTCGAGCGGTTCGATCCCGGCCTCCGCATCGGAGCCGTGATCGCCAACCGGGTCGGCGGCGAGGTGCACGCTCAGTGGGTTCGCGACTCGATCGCGGCAAGCTGTCGAGCCGTGCCCATCGGCGCGATCGTTCGCGACGAGACCCTGACCTTACCAGAGCGCCACCTCGGCCTCGTCACCGCTGCCGAGGGCCCGCTTACACCTGCACTCCGACGCCGGCTTGCGGAGACCATCGAGCGGTCCGTCGACCTTGATGCGCTGATCGCGATCGCCGTCCCCCTGCGTGACACCGGTCGGCGATCAGTGGCGGAGCTCCAACGACCACGCGTCAGGATCGCTGTCGCGCGCGACACCGCGTTTCAGTTTTACTATGCTGAAAATCTCGACCGGCTTCGAGCCGCTGGGGCCGAACTGTGTTTCTGGAGTCCCCAGGCGGATGCGGTCCTGCCCGACGTCGACGGCCTCTACTTCGGTGGTGGATACCCCGAACTCCACGCCCGCGAGCTCAGCGCCAACGTCGCGATCCGTGAGGCGGTGCGAAAGTTCGCCGACGCCGGCAAGCCGATCTACGCGGAGTGCGGGGGGCTCATGTACCTGGCGGAGGCCATCGAGGATCTGGAGGGAGTCATCCATCCGATGGTCGGACTGCTACCGACCACCGTCCACATGAGGCCGCGCCGGCTCACGTTGGACTACACCGACGTGGTGTTTACCGCTGATGCTCCGATCGGCCGCGCTGGCTCCACCGCCCGTGGACACGAGTTCCACTATTCCGCGTTGGACCCGGTCCCCGACTCGGTGCCGCGGGCCTATCGGATCAGTCGACGTCGCGGCGGAGAGCGCGCAGAGGGCTACCTCATCGGGCGGGCGCTTATGAGCTACGTCCATCTTCATTTCGCATCGAACCCAGACATAGCTCGCAGCCTCGTCGACTCGTGCGTGGGCGCGCGATGCTCGTGATCCGACGGAGGCGCCGCCATGTACCGACCGCCCGCGCATGCATCGCAGAGCTGATGCGAGGGAGGGTCAGGAGACCTGAGCAGGCATAGAGAGGAGGAGAGTCGATGGCCACAAGAGCCGGTAACGTCGTGGCAAGGGGTGGCCAGGAAGCCCCGGAAACGGTTGAGCTGGGTGTTCGCAACAAGGATGGCTTCCGTGCCTCGGTGTGATTCAGCGGTGCGGCGGGGACGCTCCCGGTGCGACCTACGTCACGCGAAGAGGCCGACGCGGGGTCGGCGCGAGGAGCCGCGATGGGGACTGGCCTGAGGATTTGCTCGCTCCTCCCGAGTGCTACCGAGATCGTGTTCGCGCTCGGACTCGGCGATCGGCTCGTCGCCGTGACCCACGAGTGCGACTATCCACTCGAGGCCACCCGTCTCCCGGTCATCACGCGCAGCACGCTGGATCACGGGATGCGTCACAGCCGCGAGATCCATCACCACATCGCGAGCGCTCTCCACGCCGGCAGCAGCATCTACGCTCTCGACCACGCACTCCTGGAACGGCTCGACCCGACGCTCGTTCTGACCCAGGAACTCTGCGACGTGTGCGCCGTTTCGTACGACATCGTCCAGCAGGCCGTTCACAGTCTCCGGGGCACGCGCACGATCCTGTCGCTCGAACCGACCAGCCTCGGCGAGATTCTGCGCACCATCCAGCAGGTCGGAGACGCAGCGGACGTGGCGGAGACCGCCCGGACGCTCGTCAGCACGCTTCAGCAGCAAGTTGATCGGATTGCCGCCGAGGCGAAGAGCGCAAACGTCCAACCGCGGGTCTTCGCCATGGAATGGCTGGATCCGCCCTTCACGGCAGGCCACTGGGTTCCTGAAATGATTCGTCTCGCCGGGGGCCGTGACGCGTTAGCGCAGGCGGGCGCGCCCTCGTCACAGGTCGCCTGGAGCGGCATCGCCGACTACGATCCCGAGATCATCGTCCTCATGCCGTGCGGCTTCACACTGGAGCGCACGGTCGAGGAGTTTACTCAGATGAAGTTCCCCGCCGAATGGCGCCGTCTCAACGCAGTTCACGAGGGACGGGTCTATGCGGTAAACGGCTCGGCGTACTTCAATCGCCCTGGTCCGCGGATCGGCGAGGGACTCAAGATCCTAGCCGAGGTGATTCATCCCGAGATCTTTCCGCGGACTACGCCGCCCCAGGCCTGGCGGCGCCTCGGCTAGAGCCACGCTGCACCTGGGAGCGCGCTTCACCGTGGACCATCTGGCCCGACCGCTCCCGCTGGGCGCCGGGGCGCACCAGATTGGCTGCTTTCTCGGGTCGATGCCTCTGAATATCCGGCGATTGGGGTCAGCGATCAAACCTGGTGGGACCGAGCCCGGTTCCAAAAGGCTCGTGTTGATGTCACCCGGCTGCGTCCCATCGTCGTAGATCGTCGGCTCGTGGAATCCGCTGATGATGAAGTTGACGGCGCCTCCTGCCTTGATCTTGACCTCGCGCGGAATCAAAACGTGCTCGTTACGGGTTCGGTCGTTAGGGTTCGTGAACCTGTCCAGCGGTGGGTCGGTCTGCCACTGGCCGAAGCCGACCGTAGCCTGAACCTTCGGATCATCGGTCGCTACGGCCGCCGGAACCACCAACGCGATCAAGTTAGAGCCGAACCCCCTTTCGCTCAGATGGCCTACCACGGTTGAACCTCCACAATTCGGGCGGAGCCGCCGACACGGAGACGTGAAACTCTGCTCGTCGCGAAATGGTTCCCGAAGTCCCCGCGCCCGACAGAAATCGTTTGACAGGCTATTGTCCGCGCGGTATCCGGGAGCCGGCGAAGCGATCCATCGGAAAGGGGCGACTATGTCTCTTTCGATCCTCTGAACCGCGTCCAGGCGTGATGGGAGTCACCTTCCGGGGAGGAGAAGCGATGCAACGGCTGAGATCTCTGCTCGTAGGCGTGGGAAGCTTGGCGCTCGGAGTTCTTTTCCTGTCGGTCGCGGGCACGAGCGCCCAGCAGGCGCCGCAGTACCCGCTGGACGACAAGCTGGCGAGCGAACCGGCGCCCTGGACGGTGCCGGGCAAGTGGGGCAAGCGCGGCAACTGGGGGCGATGGGGCGAGCAGGACAAGCGGGGGATGCTGAACGTCATCACGCCGGAGATGATCACCCAGGCCGCCGGGCTGGTGAAGCAGGGGAAGGTATACGCCCTCGGCGAGGAGCTCCACGGCGACGTCGCGCGCGTGGTGCGGCCGACGCGTTTCGGCGTCCAGGTCATCCAGGAGCTCGATGGATACGATCGGGTGGCGGCGACGTCGGGCAACTTCGATCCCAAGCGCTATCAGGGCGCGGCCAGTTTCACCGTCATGCATAACCACACCGGTTCCCATCTCGACACGTTCGCGCACATCTACCGGGAGAACTCCCTGTTCAACAACATGCCGCCGCCCAAACCGGCTGGGACGGAGCACGGCGATGCGGCGAGCGTGAAGTTCATGGTCGGGCGCGGCGTGCTGCTCGACGTCGCGAAATACAAGAAGAGCGATCCCCTTCCCGTCGATTACTGGATCACGCTGGAGGACCTTCAGAACACCGCGAAGTCGCAGAACGTCGAGATCCGAAAGGGCGACATTCTTCTGGTGCGGACGGGCTGGCGCAAGACGTGGGACGAGCCGGATGCCGCCGGGCGTCTCGATGCGGCGCACACGAAGTGGCATCAGGCGCAGCCCGGAGTGGGCCCCGATAGCCTGAAGTTCTTCAACGACATGGACATCGTGGCTCTCGGCTCCGACAATGCGGCGGCGGAGTGGGGATTCCCGCCGGATCCGAAGTATCAGCGAAAGGCCTTCGGCTTTCTGGCGCTACCGATTCACACCGATTTCCTCTGGAATCGCGGCGCCTACATCATGGAGATCCTCAACCTCGACGAGCTGGCCAAGGACCAGGCGTACGAGTTCCTCTTCGTCCTCGGTCCGCTGCTGCTGCGAGGTGGGATCGGCGTGCCGATCAACCCCATCGCCATCCGGTAAACCCGATGATCGCCGGCGGGGCGTCCAGCACGGCGCCCCGCCCGCAGCGACGACTGATGACAGAGGTGTCGGCGGCTGTCACCCTGCACGGGGTGAAGAAGGCGTTCCCGCTGGAGAATGGCCGCACGCTCGACGCGCTCAACATCGAGCACTGGGCGGTTTCGGCCGGGAGATGCACGGTCCTGACGGGCCCGAGCGGCTCCGGCAAGACGACGCTCCTCAATCTCATTGCCGGCGTGTCGCTGCCGACCGCGGGAACGATTACCGTCCACGACACGGATATTTCCGCCTTGCCCGAGCCGCGCCGCGACCGCTTCCGGGCACAGCACATCGGCTACGTCTTCCAGACGTTCAACTTGCTCTCGGCCTTCACCGCCCTCGAGAACGTGATGCTCTCCATGATGTTCGCCGACGCGATCCCGAAGCACGCGCAGCGCCGGCGAGCCGGCGAGATCCTTACGCGCCTGGGTCTCGGCGCGCGGCTGTCGCACAAGCCTCAGCAGCTCTCGAGAGGCGAGCAGCAGCGGATCGCCATCGCACGCGCGCTGGCCAACCGCCCTCCGTTGATCCTCGCGGACGAGCCGTGTGCCAGCCTGGATGCCAGCACCGCCCGCGAAGTGCTCGACGAGCTCCTGAGCGTCTGCCGCGAGGCCGGCACCACCCTGCTCGTCGTCTCGCACGAGACTGCCGTGCTGGCGGCAGGCGATCAGGTCATCGACATCACGGCGATCAATCGCCCGGAGTACCGCGCGCGCGCCGTGGAGCGCGTGTGACGACTCTCACGGTCGCCCTGAAATACTTGCGGGGGCGATTCGTCGCGAGCGCGTTGACATCCGTGTCGGTCGCGCTCGGTGTCAGCCTGGTCATCGCCAGCGTGCTCCTCAGTCGAGGCATCCAGCAGGGGTTCATCGAGGGGACGACCGACTACAGCCTGCTCGTCGGCGCCAAGGGCAGCCCGACCCAGCTCGTACTGAACATCGTCTTCCGGATGGACGTGCCCACGCCGAACATCTCCTACAGCACCTATCGTCAGCTACAGGACGACCCTCGCGTCGAGGTCGCCGTGCCCGTCGCGATGGGCGACGCATATCAGGGCTGCCGCTACGTGGCGACGACGGGCGGGTACTTCGCGGCCTACTCGTGGCGTCGGAAGACCTTCGCGATCTCAGAAGGACGGTTCTTCCGCGACGATCCGCCCGAGCAGCCGGCGTACGAGGCCGTGCTGGGCGCCGACGCCGCGCGCCGGACGGGCTTGCGGGTTGGTGATCGGTTCCACGAGGGAGAGGAGATGGCCGAGTATCCGCTGACGGTGGTCGGGATACTCCGCTCCACGAACAGCGCCGACGATCGCGCGATTTTCTTCTCGCTGGCGAGCTACTGGGAGATGAACGAAGTCTCCCGGAAGACGAAGGTCAAGCCGCTTACCGCCGTCCTTGTGAGGCCCAAGCGCATGTCCGATCTGCCGGGTCTGCACCGAGGGTTCAACATCACCGCGGAGACCCAAGCAGTCTTCCCCAGCGCGGTCCTGCTCAACATCTTCAATGTCCTCAGCCTAGTGGACGAGGTCGTTGCCATCATCCTGGCGTTCGTCGTTCTCGTCGTGCTGCTCTACCTGTTCGTCTCGATGTACAGCGCCACCCTGGAGCGCAAGCGCGAGATCGCGACCATGCGCGCGCTCGGCGCCCGGCGGGCGACCATCTTGGGCATCGTCTTGCTGGAATCCTGCGCGTTGGCGGTCATCGGCGGCGCGCTCGGGATCGTCGGTGGACACGGCGTGGCGTGTCTCGGCGCGTCTATGCTCGCCGGCCGCGGCGGACCGGTCGCGAATCTCTTCGTCGTCGGCGCGCTGGAGCCCATCGTCTTCGGCAGCGCTGTCGCGCTGGGCGCGCTCGCCGGGCTGCTGCCGGCCGTGCTCGCGTATCGTACAGAGGTGGCGGAGAATCTTGCGCCGCTGTCTTAGAGCCTGGGAGTTCGAGCGAGTTCGCGCGACGCTGGCGGCGAGCTTGTGTCTGGTGTGCGCGAATTTCGGTCTGGCGGCGTATGGTCAGGCAGCCTACGGAGAAGAGGTTCCACGCCTGACGTTCGCCCAGCTAGTCGATTCGATCAGGGCGAACTTCGAAGTGACCCAGACGATGAAGTCCTTCAACGGAAAGGAAGTCGAGATCCACGGCTTCATCGTTCCCGCCGGGCCCCCCGACCTCTCGTTCTTCCTGCTGAGTCGCGTCTCCGCGATGGGCAACTACTGCTGCGAGGTGCCGGTCGGGCAGGACGAGACCGTCCACGTGTACGCACCCAAAGGCGTGAAGATCCTCTACGATCCGCTTCGGGTCTACAAGGTCCGCGGCGCCTTCGAGGCTGGTCCGTACACCGACCCTACCTACGGCACCAGCCTTTTCCGGGTCCGCAACGCGCGGGTGGAAGAGGCTGTAGGCGCGAAGATCTTCAAGGTGGGAGATACACCCGCGCCCACCCCGAGCAAGTAGACCTCGGGACAAGCGGTACCCGCCAGGCAGAGCGACGCCTTCAGGTTCTCCATCCTGCCCACTGAGCATCGGCCTTTTCGTCAGTAGCGGTTCTCGTGAGGCACATCGGCCGTTTGCAGATACGCCGCAGGTGCGATACGGTCGCCGCACCCGGTGCGGCACGATCGGGACGGAGTCAAGGACGAACGCCGCCATGCGCCACTGTACGACCGTTCTACTCTTCGCGTTGGGCCTGAGGTGCTCCCACCGGCCCCGGCGCACGCGCATGGCCCGAATCAGCCACCCACCGGGGACACGAGGGAAGCCATGGCCCAACCACGCCGCGCCCAGATCAGTCGTCGCCGGTTCCTTTCGCTCACCGCCACCGCCGCCGCGGCCGCCTCGACGACCCGTGTCGCGGCGCAACCCCGGCGCACGTTCATCTCCGCGAAGACGACCGAGGCGCCCAGTCTCGATCCGATTATGGAGCAGGCGCTCTCCCGCCAGCGGATCGACCCGTTGTTCTACAACCGTATGGTCGAGTGGGGCCACGACGGCAAGCTCGAGCCCGCGCTCGCGGAGTCGTGGGGCACGAGCGCCGACGGCCGTACGTGGACGTTCAAGCTCCGCCAGGGCGTGAAATTCCACAGCGGGCGCGAGCTCGTCGCCGACGACGTGAAGTTCACCTACGAGCGGATCCTCGATCCGAAGACGGGCTCCGGCGGGCGCGGCTACCTGAGCGCGATCGATCAGATCGAGACGCCGGACAAGCACACCGTGCGGATCGTCACGAAGCAGGCGAGCGCGTCGCTGCTCGCCGGCATGGCCGGCGGGTGGTCCGCCATCGTGCCGCGCGACGTCGTCGAGAAGGGTGATCTGCGCCGTACCGCGGTCGGCACTGGCCCCTTCATCCTGCAGGAGTGGGTGCCCCAGAGCCATCTCAAAGCGAGGAAGAATCCCGACTACTGGGACAAGGGCAAGCCCAGCGTCGACGCCATCGAGATCAAGGTCATCCCGGACGAGGCGAACATCATCGCGCAGCTGCGGACGGGCAACATCCACCACGCGCTGCTCGAGGACAACAAGAACTACCTGCTCGTGAAGGACGACAAGCGCCTGCGCGTGCTCCGCTCACCGCGGCTCGGCTTCGACATGGTGAACATCAACCACGGCCGGAAGCCCTTCGCCGACGTGCGGGTCCGGCAGGCGCTGAGCCTGGCCGTGGACCGGGCCGAAGTGCTCCAGGCGGCCGCCTCAGGTCTCGGCTCGGTCACCGGCCCCCTCACGCCGGCCATGCGGCCATGGGCGCTGCCGGCCGAGGAGTTCAAGGAGTGGTACGCGCCGAATGTCGAGCGCGCGAAGAAGCTCCTCGCCGACGCGGGATTCCCTACCGGCTTCAAGACGACGCTGAAGGTGATTCCCACCTTCCCTACGATGGTGGCGGGTGCCCAGGTGATCGCCGCGCAGCTCAAGAAGATCGGCGTCGACGTCCAGATCATCCAGGAGGAGTACGGCGTCTGGATCAAGGCGATCATCAAGCCCAACTTCGACTTCGACCTCACGATGAACGCGACGACCGGCGACGCCGATCCCGACTCGTTGTTCTACCGCCGGTTCCACTCCTCCGAGAAGCAGTGGAACAACGACGGTGACCCCGACATCGACGTGCTACTCGACCAGGGCCGCGCGGCGCTCGATCCGAAGAAGCGTAAGGAGATCTACGACAGGGTCCAGCGGCTGATGGTGGACAAGGCGATCCAGATCTGGACGTTCTCCCCGGACTCGATCGACGTCACTCAGGCGTCCATCCAGTACCAGCAGCACTTCACGACCAACTATTACGGCTTCCGCACGGTCAGGCTCGAGCGGTAACACGACGCCGCCGGCGAGGATCTAGCGAGACGACTGGGTCGTGCGCTGGTACGTCGTCGCCCGGATCCTGTCCATCCTCCCGGCGCTGCTGGGCGTCAGCGTCGCCGTCTTCCTGCTGGTCCGCCTCATCCCGGGCACGGTCGTGGACCAGATGGTCGGCACCGAGGGCGCCTACAGCGAGGAGTCGATGCGCGCCCTCCGAAGCTTTTTTGGGCTGGACCAGCCCATCTACGTGCAGTACGTGCGGTGGCTCGGCACGCTGCTGCGCGGCGACCTCGGGGTGAGCTGGCGAACCGGGCTCCCGGTTTTCGAGATGATCGTCAGCCGGCTTCTGGTCACGGTCGAGCTCACGTTTGGGGGAATGGTCGTGGCGCTCGCCGTCGGCGTCCCGCTCGGCATGCTCTCGGCGCGGCGCGAGAACACCGCGCTCGACCACGTGGTCCGCGTGGCTAGCCTCTTCAGCCTCTCGATCCCGGTGTTCTGGCAGGCCACGATGCTGATCCTGGCCGTCTCGCTGTGGCTCAACTGGGCGCCGGCCGTGGATTTCGTGAGCCCGTGGACGGATCCGTTGCGGAACCTCGCCATCATCGCGCTCCCCAGCCTCGCGCTCGGCACCGCGGTGGCGGCGGTGTTCATGCGCATGACCCGCTCGTCATTGCTCGAGGTCATGCGACAGGACTACATCCGCACCGCACGCGCGAAGGGCCTGCCCGAGCAGGGCGTGCTATGGGGCCACGCGCTCAAGAACAGCCTCATCCCGCTCATCACGGTGGCGGGCGTCCAGGTGGGCTACCTGCTCGGCGGCGCAGTGGTGACCGAAGAGGTGTTCACGCTTCCCGGCGTCGGGCGACTGCTCCTGTGGGCGGTGTTCCAGCGTGACTACCCCCTCGTGCAGGGCACGATCCTCGTCATCAGCGGGCTGTTCCTGGTCTCGAACCTGATCGTCGACCTCGTCTACGCGTATCTCGACCCGCGCATCCGCTATGGCTGAGGCCCTGCGCAATAGGCTCGCCCTCGTCGGCGCCGGCATCGTCGTGGCCATGGTGCTGCTGGCGGCCTGCGCCGGTGTTGTCACGCCCTATGATCCGACGGAGATGAAGGTGGCCGACGCGCTCAAGGCCCCGTCCATCACGCATCTCTTCGGCACCGATCGCTTCGGCCGGGACGTGCTCAGCCGGACGATCCACGGCAGCCGGATCGCGCTCGGCGTCGCGCTGTCGAGCATCACGATCGCCTTCATCGCCGGCACGCTGCTCGGTCTCATCGGCGGCTACGCGGGAGGCTGGCCCGACCTCGCGATCGGCCGCCTGATGGACGTGCTCTTCAGCTTTCCGACGCTGATCCTCGCGATCGGAATTGCCGCCATGCTGGGCCCGGGTCTCGACAACGCGGCGCTGGCGATCGCCGTCGTCTACGCGCCGCTCTTCAGCCGCGTCGCGCGGGGCCCCGTGATCGCCGAGCGCGAGAAGGAGTACGTCTTCGCGGCGCTCGGGCTCGGCGCTGGTCCACTCCGCGTGGTCTTTCGCCACATCCTCCCGAACGTCCTGGCGCCCCTCATTGTGCAGGTGTCCGTGAGCCTCGCCTACGCGATCCTCACCGAAGCCGCGTTGAGCTACCTCGGCCTGGGGACGCAGCCGCCGGCACCGTCATGGGGAACGATGCTGAACGAGGGCCGCACCTACCTCGAAACAGCTCCGTGGATGAGCATCTTCCCAGGCATTGCGATCATGCTCGCCGTCTTTGGATTCAACCTGCTCGGCGACGGGCTTCGCGCCGCGCTCGACCCACAGCTACGCGGCCGTTGACTGGAGCGGCGCAGTTCTATTCTTTCTTCAATTCCACGACGGAGCGGATCGGCGTGCCGTCGGCGCGGGTGAGCGGCAGGGTCACCGACCGCGAGTACCACCCTGGGATCGAGGCGGAGTGATTCCCGGCGCCACCGGCCACGACGACGATGATGTCCTCCGGCTTCTCGACGATCCGCAACGTCCGCCGGCCGTCCAGCTGCTCGATACAGTTGCCGCGCCACACGCCCAGGACGTCCGCGTTGCTCTGACCGATCTGCTCGAAGGGGATGCGGGCGTGCTCGAATAGGGTCTGACGCACCCGCTTCTTGTCGAAGCCCTGCCTCGCCGCGATCGAGGCATGCTCAGGGCCGAGCACGAGGAGCGCTTCCTGGCTCATGAACATGTTGTTGGAGCCGGAGACGGCGACGGCTCGCGCGATCGTCTCGAGCATCTCGTGGGCGGTCTTGCTCTTCTCGATGATGTTGGCGGGCGCGGCGCCGCCGAAGGCGGTGACGGTGCTCGTCTCGGCCTCGAAGCCGCGCTCGACGTGAAGCGGCGTCCAGGGGCTGTCCATCTCGTTCTCGGCGAAGCAGCAGGTGTACTTGGCCGGGTTGCCGAGCGTCGACTTATCGGCCTGCTGCGGCACGCCGCCGCCGATCGTCGTCATGATCAGCCGAATCGCCCGGCCGATGGTCGCGTTGGCGCGAAAGCCCGGACCGAACAAGTTCCCGCGCGCATTGAGCCCGATCTCGCGAGCAATCGGCCCGTTGACGATGAGCACCGGAGTGGCCGGGTTCGTCGTGCCCTGGATGCCGTAGAGGTTGAACGGCTTGCCGAGGATGGCCTTCACCGCTGTCACGATGACCGGGAAGTACTCCGGCTTGCAGCCAGCCATCACCGCGTTGACCGCCAGCGTGGCGATCGTTGCCTCTCCCCAGCGCGGGGGCATCGGACCCAGCGAAAAGGACGGGTCGAGATCGCTGAAGGCCAGCATCTGGGCGACCCGCTCCTCGGTCGGTGGCACGATCGGCAACCCGTCGGTCCAGCCTTCGCTGGCGAACCGCTCAAAGATCGCCTCCGGGTCGTCCGCGACCGTGACGCGCTCGACGATCGCGGCCGCTGCGGCTGGCTGGCTCGCACCGGCAGCGGTATGCAGTCCGATGGCCCCGTTCGCGTACGCGCCCGTCTCGGTGGCGATCTCCACGATCGCCGCCATCACGGGCTCGGCCCGTCCACGCATCTCCGGGTGCGGCACGCTGACGATCGGATGCGGCACGTACACGGCCGGCAGGTTCGGCTGGCCGAGACTCGTCGTGACGATACCGTACAGCGTCCGGAATTCTTCACTGACGATGGTCGCGGTCGGAATGCCGCGCTTCTCGAACTCGATGCTGTCGTGGACACTCCACGACGTGCAGGACCCTCAATCGGCTATCCCGTTGATCACCACGTCGCACTCGCGAGCCGCTGCCTCCAGCATTTCGTCGGGCACGGGGAGCGCTGCGGCCTTCTTGTCGTAGCGGATGATCTTGGACACGCCGTGCACGCTCTGCAGCAACTCCTCGACGCGATCCAGGAACGGTCGGGTACCAGACTTCGAGTTGTTGAGTAGGCCGACGACTCGACCCTCGAGCGTTGGGACGCGCTTGGCCAACGGCACTGCGTTCCAGGCGACTCCAGCGACCGGAGCGAGCAATTCGATAGTGGCCATACCGGCGGCACCCTCCCTTTCCACCAGTCTCGTGTCAACAGTCCGTCCATTCAACCGCTCGCTCTGGGGCTGCGCGCCATCGCGTTACGCTCTCTATCGGCGCGCCAGCAACTGCGCGGGCGTGGGATCTCGGAGTCCCTTGAATTCGAAGGTGTTCCCCGAGGGATCGGTCAAGAACATGATGGCTTGTTCGTGAGCACCCCTGCCGCGGACCCTCGGCTCGAGGAGAAACTTCGCCCCCTGACCCCGGAGGCGGTCGGCCAGCGTCTCCCACACCGCGAGATCCAGGATCACGCCGAAATGGGGCAGCGGAATACGCTGCTCGTCGGTCTGGATGCTCGCCGCGGCGGGTGCGGTGTCGCGTCGGAGATGAGCGACGAGATGGTTACCGAAGAAGTCGAAGTCCACGCGCGTTTCCGAGACGAAGCCTTCCGTGCAGCCGAGCAAGCCACCGAAGAACGCGCGCGTTTCGCTGATGTCGCGGACCGTGAACGCCAGATGAAAGGGCGATGTCGATGCCACGCGAGTCCCTCCTCGTTCGTTAGCTCTCCTCGATCACCTCGGTGGCGCCCCGGCAGACGCCCCAGGCCGGCATCCACGCGCTGTGCCGGCCGTCGCCGCCGGCGACCACGAGCCAGAAGTCATCCGGAGTGGCGACGATCGGCACTTGCGCCTCGGGGTCCGACTCGTCGATCCAGTCGGGCCAGGCGCGCGTTCCGTAGTAGACGCGTCCGATCAGCTCGCGCACGGGCAGCCGCACCTCGGCGTACAGGAGCTCGCGCAGTTGACGCCGCCCGAACCCGGCACGCCCAATCTCCTGAGCATGCTCCGGGCAGAGCGCGACGACCACGGGGATGCGGTTGCGCATCTGGTGGAAGATCGGCGTGCCGAGATAGCGCATCGCGGCGACTACTGTCTCGACGACACCCTGGCCGGTGGTCTGCGTCCCCTCGGTCACCGGATAGATGCCGCGAACCGCCACCACGGTGACGGTGCTCGTCTCTGGCGCGTAGCCCCGCGCGACGTGGAGCGGCTCCCAGGGGGAGCGTGCCTCGTTCTCGGCGAAGCAGCAGCCCACGATCTTCCCGGGCCACGCTTGCGTGGACTTCTCCATGCCATCGGGCTTGGCGCCGCCGAGGTTGCGCATGACGAGGCGGAGCGCCCGCCCGATGGTCGCGTTCGGTTTGATGTTGCCGCCAAAGCAGGCGGTGCCGCCGCTGATGCCGAGGCGCCGGGCGATGGGCCCGTTCACGATGATGACCGGCGCGGAACCGCCCGTCGTGCAGGCAGTGGATCCGACGTGGAACTCCGGCTGGAGCACGGCGCGGACGCTGGCCAGGACGACAGGAAAGTACTCGGGCAGGCATCCGGCCATCACCGCGTTCGCCGCCACCTTCTCGACCGTGACCGTGCCGCGCAACGGTTCCATGTGGCCGAGAACTTCGTCGGGCGCGCGCTTGGTGTGACTCAGCATCTCGGCGACGAGCGGCTCCGTGGGCGGGATCACCGGCAGCCCGTCGGTCCAGCCTTCACGTTCGAGATACCGAACGGCCTCGACGAAGTCTCCGCTGATCGTCCGCCGCGCCGCGCGGCCGGTGGTCGCAGCCCCCATCATCGCTTCATGAGGGCCGCGGCCACGGCCGCCGCGGCCGCGGCCGCCATCTCCGACACCTCGTCGCGGCGACGGCTCGCGAGCGGATGCGACACCGTCACGCGCGGGTGGTCAGGCAGGCCCAGCGCGGCGGCACGCGCCACCGCGGCCGCCTCGAACGCCTCGGTCACCACCGTCACCGCCGGCCGCCCGTGCTGCTCCATCTCGACGCTGTCGTGGAGACCCCACGTCACGCACGACCCTCAGTCGGCGACGCCGTGCACCAGGGCGTCGCAGGATTCCGCCAGCCGGGCCAAGATCTCGGGCGGGGCGGGAATGCTGGGGCTTGCCTTCCGGTAGCGTTCGACGCGCTCGATGCCGTAATCCCGAGTGAGGATCGTTTCGAGCGTGTGAAGGAACGCGTCGGCGTTGTGCTTCGAGTTGTCGATGAGGCCCAGGCGAGTGCCGCGGAGCGACGGCAGGCGCGGAGCCAACCCGAGCCGGCGTGCGACGTCCTCGGCGGCGGGGTGAACGACGATCATGGGACGCTCGCTCATCGTGGTTCCTCCGCGTGACGCATCAACTCTGGCGAAGTATAGCAGCCACCACCGCTGACACGCCGTTCGAGCAATTAGAGACCTGACGATGAGAGTGACGCCTGATGACACCCCGGGATCCCCGCAGATCTAAGGGGATGGTCGCTCGGATGGTCACTCAGTGGATCAGACGGGCGAATCCTTGCGGAGGCCCCAACGGGATTCGTGCGGTAGTGGGCCTGGACCTCACCTTCTCGATTCGCGCATGGCCGAGCTGCCTTTCCGTCCGCTTCGCGGGCTGCTGTCGAACCGCCGCCTCGCGTCGCTGGGGGGTGACGTGATGCGTACATCCCAGTTGGGCTCCCTCGAAGTTAGCCTTGACTACGTAAATGTATTAGGTGTAACGCCGGGTGACGGACTCGTTGTATCTCTCTTTGGGAGTTCCCGGCAGGACCCGAAAGGAGTTCCTGATGGCCTTCAGACTGCGCCCGTACCCTCTGTCAGGCGTGGCTCTCGCCTTCGTTCTCGCGCTTGTGATCGCGGCACAGTCGTGGGGCGACCGGCCCCAGGAAACGCCCGGGGTCCCGCCCGGCGCCGCGCTGCCCGGGACCGCGCAGGCGCCCGCGGACGCTGGGCCGCCCTCCT
>Ga0209058_1000376_pt1 | contig 37384 bp, 34 predicted proteins | sample GraSoiAngelo_147_FD_185904 | JGI IMG/M metagenome (GOLD analysis project Ga0209058, IMG submission 185904) | Grasslands soil microbial communities from the Angelo Coastal Reserve, California, USA - 14_1009_05_40cm (SPAdes) (version 2) | ecosystem: Environmental > Terrestrial > Soil > Grasslands ... | reverse complement strand
AGTTTCCACACTAGCAAATTGAAAAGGAGCGAGAGCACGATCCAGATGGCAGTGCGTTGGGTCGCCGCGCGCATGCTCAGTTCGCGTCCGCGGTGCTTGAATTGGGCGAGATCGATCGTCAGCGCGATAAAAACGCCCGCGGTGAATGCGAGCCAAAACCAGATGCTGGTTGTCACAGCGCGAGATTTTCACGACGCGCGGCACACGGCAATCGCAAATTGCACGCCCGTCTCACGGGTTATGGCGTATCTCCTATGAGGTGATATTGTCTCCCTTGCAAAAAATGGATGTTGAACTCCAAAAGCTTGTCGAATCGGGAAAGCTCACCTCCAAAGCCGCTGAGCAGCTGGAAAAGTTAAAGCCAGGCGCATTTTGTTTGCACAAGAGCTGGGGATTCGGTCGCGTGCGCGAATGGAACCTGCTGCTCAATCAGATCGTAATCGATTTTGCCAGCAAGAAGTCCCATCCCATGCAGGTCCAGTACGCGGCGGAAAATCTGACGCCGCTCCCACCGGAGCATTTTCTCGCGCGCAAGGCCACCGACCTTGTGTCGATCAAAAATTTGGCCAGGGAAAATCCGGCTGGGCTGGTCCGAAATATTCTGGAAAGTTTGGACGGAAAAGCCACCGCGCAGCAGATCAATGAATGGCTGGTTGGCGATGTTTTCACGGAGACGGAATGGAAACGCTGGTGGGAATCAACGAAGAAGGCGCTGAAGGCAAGCGGCGCTTTTTCGATACCTGCAAAAAAGACCGAGCCAATTCAAATCCGCGGCGAAGGCATATCGCATGCTGACGAGCTGATCGCCGCTTTCAATAAAGCCCGCCAACCGAAAGAGCAAATCGCAGCGCTCGAGCAGATCATAAAATCTTACCAGCAATTTAAGCAGCCTGAAAACCAGCTTCAGCCGATCATCGTGACCATCGAGAACATGGCGGCGCGCAACCAGAAAATGCATCCTGAGCTAGCGTTCGAGCTCATCATGGCGCGCGACGATTTGCTCGGGCGCATCCCGTCACTCCACACGACACACATTGGTTCGACCCTTTCGAAATTAATTCTTGATGAAGAGAAGCGCCTGATATCGATCCTGCCGAAGTTGCCGGCGGCAAAGGAAAAACGGATCTTGGAAGCGTTGCCGTCCGCGCTCGGCCCGCGCTGGACAGAGCGTGCCTTACATTTGATGCAAGGCAGTCACGGCCGCGCGGTCGCTCAAATTCCGCGCATTCTCGGTGAAACCGGACAGCACCCTGAGCTTCGCACAATGCTGGAGCGGAGCATCCGCGAACATTCAGCCACAGGCGAGATGCTCACATGGCTGTGCAGCGAACGGGAGCACTGGAACGAGCTGGTTACGCCAGATTTGCTCGGCGCGATTCTCGCAGCGCTGGACCGGGAAAAGCACAACGCTCCGGGTCGCGCCAGCAAGTTGCACCGTGCTCTGGTCGAAGATCGGCAATTGCTTGGGGACATTTTTAAAAACGCCGATATCGCTCTTGCGCGCGACGCGATGCGGCGGCTCCAGCTAAGTCCGCTATTCGATGAGTTGACGAAACGCTCGCTCCTGGCGCGGGTGGTTAAAGTTTATCCGGAACTGGAAAGCATGATCACAGGCGTGGAAGCACAGGAAAAGGCAGCGCAATTGATCGTTTCCTGGAGCAGTCTCGAAAAGCGCAAGGGTGAATACGAGGAGTTGGTAAAAGTAAAAATTCCCGAGAACAGCAAGGAAATCGCGCTCGCCAGGTCGTATGGCGATCTGAGCGAGAATTTTGAATTTAAAGCGGCAAAGCAAATGCAAAGCGTGCTGATGCGACGCAAAGCCGAGTTGGACCAGATGCTGCACAACGCGCGCGGCACTTCATTTGAAAATCCCGACGCGTCCCGTGTTTCCATCGGCACAATCGTCACCGTGCGCGACGTGACGACAAACAAGGAAGAGACCTATACGATCCTAGGCGCGTGGGACGGCGATCCCGACCGCCACATCATCTCGTATCAGACGGCGATTGGACAGGCGCTGCTCGGTCATGAAATCGGCGAAACTATTTCCCTAAACACGGAGCACGGCGCCGCTCAATTTACGATTGTTTCAATCCAGCCCGCCCCGCCGGACCAGACTGCGCCCGCACCCGGTCTTCCCAGCGAATCCCCTGTCGAAACGGCGATGGCCGAGTAGCCTCCCCGGTTTCAACCGCCTGACTAAATCAGCAGTTCGTAGGAGAGAATACTCAGGCAATAGATTGCCGCAGTTTCCACTCGCAGGATGATCGGACCGAGCGTGATCGGCTGGCACCCGTGTCGCCGCGCAAGCGCAAGTTCCGCAGGCGTGAAATCGCCTTCCGGCCCAACGAGTATCAATACGCTCCGAGGACGATGTTGATGTTCACTCGCATAATCTGCGAGGATCTTCTTCAAGTGCTGCGCATCAGGCTGGAGGGATCCTATTAGCCGAAGATCGAATCGCTCGAAATCTTTCTGTAGTGACAGCCGTGTCGGCGGCGATACGAGTGACTCTGCAGGCGGCACGCCAGCCTCTACAGTGTGAAAGAATTCCGCGAGTTTTTTCGGCGTGCGTACGCGCGGCAGCCAGTTCTGACCGCATTGTTTAGCGGCCTCAATTGCGATCTGCTGCCATTTCGACTGTTTCTGCGCGGCCCTTTCGGAATCGATCTGCACAATAGTGCGGTCGGAAATGATTGGCGCAATTTCCGCTGCGCCGATCTCGACTGCCTTCTGCACGATCAACTCCATGTTTTTTCCTTTTGGAATCGCCTGCCCCAGAACGATCCGGCAGCGCAGCACGGCCGTTTCCGCTTCGTGCAATTTTCGCAACCCAATTTTGTCGCCGCTAAGATCGACAATTTCCGCGGTGATTTCGCGTCCTTGTCCGTCGAAGAGAACAAGTTTCTCCCCGGCTTTCATGCGCAGGACGTCGCGCGCATGGTGAGCCTCCGATCCAGTCAACGCGAGCGCGCGCGGGTCCCAATTTTCCGGCGAGATATAGAAGCGGTGCATGTGACCTGAATAGGGCGAGCAACCCGAATTCTTTACTGGTAGCTGGATGCGATAAGCGAGTTCAGCGCCAACACGTCGCTCAGCGATTTACCTATCGGCAATTCTACCCCACGCTGTTGAAGCGCTGCAATTACATTCTCTGTAGGAATGTTTCCAACCAGCGCGTCCTGCGCGAATGGGCACCCACCAAGGCCACCGATGGCCGAATCGAAGCGACGGCAACCCGCATCATAAGCGGCCAGCACTTTTGCTACGGCTTGTTCAGGCCTGCTGTGAAGATGCACGCCAATGTCGTAATCGGTGTATTGGTTTTTGACCGATTGGACCACACGGCGAATCAGATCAGCGCTAGCAACACCGACGGTGTCAGCGAGCGAAATGGATTGAATACCAATGCCGACTAATTTCTTTACTGCCTGGCACACTTCATCCTCATTCCACGGATCGCCATACGGATTTCCGAACGCCATGGAAATGTAAGCGACCATGCCGAGCCCTGCCTTGTCAGCTTTGGCTTTAACCGATTGCAAAACTTCGTAGCCGTCTTCGAGCGTTTGGTTTTGGTTTTTGCGCAGAAACGTTTCAGAGATGGAGTAAGGAAAACCCAAGGTGGCAACTTTTTTGGTGGCAATCGCGCGCTCGGCGCCTTTCTCGTTTACCACAATGCCGATGATTTCGACGTCGCCAGGCACATCGATTTGCTGCAGCAGCTTCTCGCTGTCCGCCATTTGTGGGACGGCTTTGGGAGAGACAAAACTTACACCATCGATGTGCTTGAACCCCGCTCCGATGAGCGCGCGCAGGTAACGCGCCTTCAGGTCCGTGGGGATTTGCCGCTTCAGACCCTGCCAGGCGTCGCGCGGACATTCGATCAGTTTGACAGCACTGTGAAGCACGGAAACGGCGCCGCTTACTTGAAAAATTCCTTGGCGCGCTCGAAGAAACTTTTGCGCATTGGAGTGTTTTCCTCGCCGCAAAGCGCAGCGAACTCCTCCAGCTTGCGACGTTGCTCGGCATTCAAGCGCGATGGCACCTCGACAATGAGACGCGCGAACAAATCGCCATGGCCACGGCTGTTGACGTTCACGATTCCTTTGCCGCGCATTTTGAACATCTGCGCGCTTTGCGTCCCGGCTGGCACTTTGAGATGTGCTTTGCCTTCCAGCGTCGGCACATCAATTTCGCCGCCCAAGGCCGCACTGGAGAACGGGATTGGCACCTCGCAATACAGATCGTCGCCTTCACGCTGAAAGATTTTGTGTTCCTTGATGTGGATGACCACATAAAGGTCGCCTGGTGGACCACCGCCAATGCCGGCTTCCCCGTTGCCTAACGAACGCAGCCGGGTCCCTTCCCTGATTCCAGCGGGAATCTTCAGCTTAACCCGGGTTAATTTTTCTACCCGCCCCTCGCCACGGCATTTCTGGCACGGTTTTTCAATAATCTCACCGGTGCCGTGACAGCGGGGACATGTCTGCGAAATGTGAAAAAATCCACGTGAACTGACTACCTGGCCGCGGCCGCCGCAGGTGGGACAGCTAATCTTGCGCGAACCGGGTTCCGCGCCGCTGCCCTGGCACTTGTCACACGTGTCGAGTTTCTCGATCTCAATCTGCTTCTCGGCGCCAAAAGCTGCCTCCTCCAGTTTGATTTCCATGTCGTAACGCAGATCTGACCCGCGGCGCCGATCTTCTGTGCGCGCGCCACCGCCCCCGCCAAAGAACGTCTCGAAGATTCCGCCGCCAAAACCGCCCCCGCCGAATACTTCGCGGAAGATCTCGAATGGATCATGGAACGCGCCGCGACCGAAACCGACGCCGCCCGGGGCGAACGCTGCGTGGCCGAACCGATCGTAGGCAGCGCGTTTGTCCGGGTCCATGAGGACATCGTACGCTTCGCCCAGTTCCTTGAACTTTTCCTCGGCGTGCGGATCGTCCGGATTTTTATCTGGATGAAACTGGACCGCGAGTTTGCGATACGCGCGCTTGACCTCCTCTTCGGTGGCGCTTCGTCCAACGCCCAGCACCTCGTAGTAATCGCGTTTGTTCGTGGTGGCCATATGGCTACAAGTCTATGTGACTAATGGGTTTGATGGGACTGAGAGGCAAGAAGCCTCCGTCATTTTCCCGGTCCGCTGGAAACGACCACCTTTGCCGGCCGAAGCAATCGGTCTTTAAATCGATAGCCGCGGCGGGCCTGGCGCAGCACAAACCCTTCGGGAACTTGATCACTCGGCTCATGTCCAATTGCTTCATGCACGTTTGGATCAAACTTTTTGCCCTCGGCCTCGATCGGGTGCAGTCCATTTTCGGCCAGCAAATCGTTAAGTTGTTTTTGGACGAGAACCATTCCGGAATAAATCGGCGATTGTTCGCCCTGTTCTTTTGCAGCCGCGAGACCAAGCTCAAAATTATCGATAATTGCCACTAACCGCTCGAGCAACGCGCTGTTGGCGTACTTGATCGCCTCCTCCTTTTCGCGTGCAGAGCGTTTTTTATAATTCTCGAAATCAGCCTGACTTCGCAATGCCAGATCGCGGAACCGGTCGAGATCGGCTTGCAAGCCGGCCATTGGATCTTCTGGCTCCGCTGGCTCGCTGCCCGTTACAGGCGCACGCGCGGCAGATGAAGGCGTCGCTCCTACCGACGCCGATACCTTCGTTTGTTCGTTTTGTTTAGAAATAGGAGTTTTTTTCATGTTTTGCGGATCGCAATCAACGTGATGTCGTCGTTTTGAGGTGCCGAACCGGTAAAATCGCGTACGGCCTCGATGATTCTCTTTACGATTGCCTGTGCGCCATCGTTCGCGCTGGCGCGGACCGATTCCATCATGCGATCGAGACCGAACTCGTCTCCCTCAGTATTTAGCGTTTCGGTCACACCATCGGTGTAGAGGACGAGGCAATCATCGCGCTCGAGCGGGACGGCGAAGTCCACCGTCAGCCTATCAAACACGCTTCCGCTGTCAATTCCCACGACCATTCCCGGAGATTTTACCGGCGTAACAGTTTGCGATTGCCGCCGGTAAAGTAACGGCGCATCGTGTCCGGCGCGCGCGAGGGTAATGCCATTGCGCTGGTGGTCCAGAATGAGATAGGCCATGCTGATGAACATGTCTTCCTTGATATCGGGATAGAGCTGACGATTCACCTTTCGTAAAACATCCGCGGGAGACGGGTTCCGAGCCGCCTCAGCGCGCAAAACGCTGCGGCAAATCGCCATGATGAGCGACGCGGGCACGCCTTTTCCCGAAACGTCTGCGATGGCCACGCCGAGGCGCTCTTCATCGACCTGGATATAATCGAAATAATCGCCGCTCACCTGGCGGGCTGGCACATTGATGCCGCTGATCTGAAATCCATCAATGGCCGGCGCTTCCGACGGAAGCAAAATACGCTGAATGTCCCGGGCAATCTCAAGATCGTGATCCAGCCGCTTCTTTTCGTTCGCCATCGAGTAAATGATGGCGTTGTAGAGTGCAAAGGCAGATTGCTCAGCGATCGATTTAAAAACGACAAAATCAGCCTGCGAAAACGGCGCACCCATTGGACTGTTGGCGAGCACCAGCACGCCCAGATCTTGATTTCCATAGCGCAGCGCCGCCGCCACGATCGACGAGATGCCAAAAGCGCTGCCACGCAATTTCGCCAACTCCGGCGCTTCCGAGAACTCGTTTAAGCAAACGGATTGCCCCGTTTGCCAGACGCGCCCGATCAGTCCTTCACCCGGGCCGACCGTGTGCAGCCGGAGAAAGCTCTCAAGAGCGGTGGGATTGGCGGCCGCTTGTTGCAACATATTCGGCGAAATATCCACCAGCGGCGGACATCCCTTCGAGATAAAAGCCGGCGTAAGTTTCGCGCCCGTGCGATCGGTCACATAAAGCGCTCCGCCGTGCGCGTCGAGAATGCGCGTAGCGCCCTCGACAATGAGCCGATGGAGTTCCTGGGGTCGAATGGTTTCCCGGAACGCTTCGCCGAGGCCGTGCAGGAAATCGAAAACGAGCGTTTCTTCGACTTGGATCTCCTCATGAGAACGCTCGAGCCTGCGAATCCGCCGTGCCTGGAGGTAGGTGGTAATAATCCACCCGGCAATAGACGCGACAAGCAGTCCGAGGAGAAGAGTCGGCCACATGACCAATGGCCAGCTTACTTCGAGGACGTCTCGTGATGAAGGTCTTGTCTTAAGAAATCGAGAACGTCCTTAAAGCGAAGGAGATTTTCCGGCGCTGCCTCGCAAAGCGCCTCGTGCGCTTCCAGCATCGTTTCTGCCTGCTCCTTTTTTTGGGTCGCTGGCGACTGGTCTTTGTGGGTTCGCTCGAGCGCTTCATAGTCAGGCGCCCTCGCGCCATTGCCGTGAATATCAAATATCTGATCGAGGCCGAGGCCGGAGAGAAGTTCCTGGCTGCGGTTCCCACAGTGAACGATGTGAAGATGACCCTGGCCGAGCTCCTTCAAGCGCAACGCCACGCTGGCCATCGTTCCCATGAACGTGGAATCCATCATGGCGCAATCCGCCAGGTCCAGCACAAATTCGCGATAGCCCCGGTCCAGCATCTGGCGGGCGAACTCCTTGAGGTTGCCACTATTGAGGAAACTACCTTTCCCCTCCACTCTCACCCATACGGTCGGGCCGCTTACCCCTACTTGAATAGATGAATCCACAGTTACTCCTTAAAAGGATACCAGCCCAAAAGGCATCCTGTCAAACCTCACAGGATGTCAGCAGCTCCCAAAATTTGATTCGAAACGCAGGCCACCAAGGGTCGCATTCAGCGAAGAGTGGCCTTTGCAACGCGCTCGACCGCAACCAAGACCAAGAAAGCGGCCGGCCTGACTACCGCGCACCGCGCACACTACTCCCACATATAGGAGCGGTTTTCGGCCACGATCTGGCCGTTAGCGATTAACAGGCACCGCCACGCAATCACGCGGCCGTCATCGAAGTAATCGTCGCCAATGACCTTGAATTCCGTTTTACGGGTGCCACGCACGTTTCGATAGCTAATCTCCTGTGCTTGGACGTGTTCGTGTAATTTTTCCTGGCGATACTCCAGACGCACTGTGACGTCGGAGGGCCGCTTGGCCCGCCAAAAGAAATCGAAGTAATTGCCAAAACGCTGACGTTGGTCGAGCACCGTCACCGCCCCGAAGAGCCGGTATTGGCGCTCAAAAGTGATCGGAGCGTCCTGAAGCGTCGCGACTTTCTGGCTCGGCGACGTCGACTTCGCGCCAAGCGTGCTCGTCGTCTGCCGCGCGCGCTGACTTGCCGTTGGCGCTTTCTCACTCAGCAAGAAAAGCTTGATTTTTCGAAACTCGAAATCTTTGTCTAACGCAACCGGGAGCGGTGTCACTTTTTCGACGATTCTTGGTTCTTCACGAGGAGCTCCCTCACTGGAAGCGCAGAGGGCAAGTAAGATCAGAGCGGCGGCAACCCTCATTTCCCTGTATCTCATAGGTCTTATAGGTCCTATGGAACTCCCTCGAATCCGAAAGTAAACTTCTTTTTAAATGATCGAAGTTCATTACGAACGCGGTGTCTACTTGCCGGAACAAGATTTGTGGCTGGACCCGTGGGACGCAAAGCCCTTCGCTTTCATTTCGCACGCGCATAGCGACCACATAGCGCCTCACGAGGAGATCATCCTTTCCGAGCGGACGTCGCGTTTGCTTCAACACCGAATGCCCGGTCATCGCACCGAACACGTTCTGCCATTTGGCGAAAAGGGAACCGTGGATGGGCTGGATCTGATGCTGTTGCCCGCCGGCCATATCTTTGGCTCGGCGCAATGTTTCCTTTTTGCCGGCGACGAAACGCTCCTTTACACGGGAGATTTCAAGCTGCGTCCCGGAAAATCCGCCGAAAGGGCGCAGTGGCGCCACGCCGATACACTGATAATGGAGACCACATTCGGTCTGCCGCGCTATCGATTTCCCCCAACGGAGCAAGTCATTGACCAAATAGTCGCGTTCTGCCGCGAAACAATCGAAGCCGCCCAAGTGCCGGTGCTTCTGGGCTACTCGTTAGGCAAAGCTCAGGAGATATTGTGTTCGCTTGATGGAGCGGGCCTAACGACCATGCTGCACGGCTCGGTTTATCGGATGACGCGCATCTACGAGCAGTTCGGCCAGTCGTTTTGCAACTACGTGCGGTACAATGCGAATGAGGTTGCAGGAAAAGTTTTGATCTGCCCACCGAGCACAAATCGTTCGCAGATGCTGGAAAAAATCCCGCACAGACGCGTGGCAATGATCAGCGGCTGGGCGGTCGATCCAAATGCGATCCATCGCTACGGAGTCGATGCCGCATTTCCTCTTTCGGATCACGCGGGTTATGACGATTTGATTCGCTACGTTGGACTGGTACGGCCACGACGAGTGTTTACACTCCATGGTTTCGCCGCCGAGTTTGCCAGTGATCTCCGCATGCGCGGCACCGAAGCCTGGGCATTGACCGAGGAAAATCAAATGGAGTTGGATCTTGGAGGTAGGGACATCGCGCTGCGATGTCCGGACGGGGCAGCGCGCCGTCCTTACCGTTCGCCTCCGCAATCCGAGTTTCTCGCGTTTGCGAATATCGGTGAAGCGATCGCTGCGACTCCGGCAAAGCTGGAGAAAATTCGACTGCTTGCCGATTACTTGCGCGGCCTGACGAGCGAGCAGCTTCCGATCGCGACCCTCTACTTTACCGCAAGAGCATTTGCCCAAAGCGATTTGCGCACACTGCAGGTTGGCTGGGCAATAATTTTCCGCGCGCTGCAAGCCGCCACCCACATCGACGACACGGAACTTCATCGCATCGCCAGCGCCCACGGCGATGCTGGCAGGAGCGCGTTCGAAATCCTCGATGGGCGAACAGCGCCGCAACTATTCAGTATCCGTGACTCGCGCGAGTTGTTCGAAAATCTCCATCGCGCCCGCGGCCCCAACGCGAAGGCAAAACTGCTGCAAAATCGACTGTCGATCTTGTCCCCGCGCGAAGGCGAGTACGTCGTTAAAATCTTGACCGGTGACCTGCGCATCGGATTGCGCGAGGGTTTGGTCGAGGAGGCGATTGCGAAGGCATTTGATGTTCCCCTCGAAGAAGTAAGAGAGGCCAACATGCTGTCAGGCGACATTGGCCAGACCGCGCTGCTCGCTTCACGAAAAGAACTGCATCGGGCGGAGCTGTCGCTCTTTCGTCCGATCAAGTGCATGCTTGCGACTCCTCAACCGACTGCTGAAGCCGTGTGGGAACGGTTTGCTGGCGCGACAGACACCGATCGGACGGCGGCCTTATCAATGCGCGCCACGGTTTATTTGGAAGACAAATTCGACGGCATTCGCGCGCAGCTTCATCGCGCCGCACAACGCGTTGAAATTTTCTCGCGCGATTTGCGGCGCATCACCAGTCAGTTTCCCGAGCTGGCCGATCAAGCCAGGAACTTCCAGGAAGAGCTGATTATCGACGGTGAAATTATCGCCTTCCAGGAAGATCGCAGGCTCACCTTTTTCGATCTGCAAAGGCGACTCGGCCGCACAAGCGACGGCACAGATCTATTCGCGCGCGCGGCGGCGGACGTGCCGGTCGCGTTTGTCATCTTTGATCTTCTTTGGCTGAACGGGCAGTCGTTGGTGAAAACTCCGTTGCGCGAGCGACGAAGACACCTCGATGGCCTGCGTTTACCTTCACAATTCCAAATTGCGAGAGTGATCCCCGCCCATTCTGCCGCCGAGATTGAACAAACGTTTCAACAGGCTCGCCAGCGTTTGAATGAAGGTCTGATGATCAAAGACCCGGAGAGCTTTTATTTACCCGGCACCCGGGGGATGTTCTGGTTTAAACTCAAAAAAGAGCTGGCGACACTGGATGTGGTGGTGGTCGCGGCAGAGCTTGGCCATGGCAAGCGCAATAATGTCCTGAGCGATTACACCTTCGCGGTGCGCGATGAAGTCACTGGCGACTTTTTGCCCATTGGCAAAGCTTACAGCGGATTGACCGATGCCGAGATTGCAGAATTAACCGAGCACTTCAAACAGAACACGATCGCCGATCACGGGCGGTATCGTACAGTGAAACCAGATGTCGTGCTCGAGGTCGCCTTCAATTCCATCCAACCCAGCACGCGTCACGCCAGTGGACTGGCACTGCGTTTCCCGAGAATCAAAGCTATCCGCCGCGACAAGAATGTCGATTCCATCGACACGCTCCAATACGCTCGCGAGCTTGCCAGCCAAGGCGCAAGTTACCGGCCAGTTTTGGCCGAGGCGCGTAAATAACGGCTCGAATTTACTCAGGCGTAGGCGAAGGAGACGGCGAAGTAGCCTGTACCGCAGGAGATGGAGTTGGCGACGTGGCCTCTGCCGCAAAAGATTTAACTGCGCGAGACATCCTCGCTTTTTGTAATTCTTCCATCCGACGCTGTCTTTGAGCGAGTCTCTCTTGCATTCGGCTGTCTTTGTCAGCTTTGTCCCGCGAGGGGTCGGCAATCAGACCCTGCAACTGAAGCTCGGGTGGGAGCTGTTGTATTCTCTTGTCTCTTTCAGCTTTCACCTGCGCGGGGTCGCGAATCGTGCCCTGTGGCTGAACGTCCGCGGGCTTCACCCGGCGGCTGGCCGTGGCTCTTTCTCTTTCGGCCAACGCTTTCTCTCGTTCATCTAATGCTTTCTCGCGTGCGTCCAGCTCTGCTTTCCGCTGAGCAAGTTGTTGTTCAACCGCCGAATCTTGTTTTTGGCAAGAGCAAACGATCGCAAAAGAGATGAGCATCGACAGGACAAAAAGTTTTTTCATATCAGGAGTAAACTGTAACTGGTCTTCTGTAATTCGGATGAAGAAAACGGACGGCCAAGAGCTAGTCAAAGGAAACTTAACGCGCCGGCGGCGGTGGTGAAGTTGCCGGTCTGACAACGACCGTCTCCACCTGCCCACGCCGAAAACGCTGGACATTGGCGAAGACAGCCAATGAGGCCAGTGCCCCAATAATGATGAGCATCACTACAACAACGCCCTTTGAGACCCGGGATGGCTGGGATTTTTCGAGAGGCGGCTTGTCTGAATTCACGCCTTAGTATCGAAGTCGATCCCACAAGCGCAAGGCCGCGTCAGTTCGGGCGCAGCGCCGCAATTGCATCCACAACGCGCTCGCTTAGTCGCCAATAGAGGCTCTTTCCCGGCGGCCCGACATCGGCTGCCGTAAAAAAAATCGGTTCTCCGATCACGATGGTAATTGGCACAAAGTGCAAACCGCCGCCGCCTCGGGGCAGGGCTTCGTGGGCGCCAAAGATCCGCATTGGCACGACTGGCGCGAGCGTTTTGGCAATCACGAGGCCCAATCCCGGTTCGGCTGGCTGCAACTTACCATCGAGCGTGCGCGAGCCTTCAGGGAAAACCAACACCCCGTTTCCTGCCTTCAGAACACGAATCAAAGCCTTAATGGCACCACGATCCACGCCTTCTTGATTAACTGGGATTACATTCAGCTTTGGCAACAGCCAGCCAAGCAGCGGCGCGTCCAAGAGTGTTCGCCGGGCCAGAAAGTATATCGCCCGATCGCACGTAGTCCCGGCGAGCGGCGGATCGAGGTAACTTTGATGGTTCATGGCGAGAATCACCGGCCCGCTCTGAATCATGCGTTCCCGATGAACTACGCGAAAACGAAAAAACAATCGGCCGACGAGACGAGAAAAGTGATAACCAAGCCAGTAGTAGAAATTCATCTAACGAGCTCGCGATTTAGTGACTGAGCGATTCCTCTTTATTCAATCTCTAAATCTGCAGACCCATTTGCTTAAGCCGTGCGATGATTTTGTTAACGACTCCCTCGATTGTAAGACGTGACGTGTCGATGACATGCGCGTCTTCGGCAATGACAAGTGGTGAAACAGGTCGTGAAAAATCGGCGTGATCGCGCAGCGTGATTTCGTCGCGTTCTCCTTGTGCGGCACGACGCCGGAGACGCACCTCGGGGGAAGCATCAACATAAAATTTGTAAGGGGTCTCGCGAAAAACCACGGAACCAATGTCCCGTCCTTCCACGACCAAGTCGTGGTTGCGCGCATATTCATGCAGTTTCTGCCCGACAATTTGGCGGACCAACGGCAGCCTGCTAACGCGAGCAACACTTTCGTTCACACGATCATCCCGCAAATGGTCCGCGGGATCGACATTATCGATCAGGATCCGCGACTCGCTGTCCTGAAGACAGCAGGTAATCGCTGCTGATTCGAGAGCGTGGGCGATGCGGTCGTTATTTTCTGCACGGACGCCTTTTTGCAGCAGGTACCAGGTGATCGCTCGATAAATAGCACCGGAATTGACGTAGATAAAGCCGAGCCGGCGGGCAAGCTCTCGCGCGACACTGCTTTTCCCAGAAGCAGCCGGACCGTCAATTGCAACTTGCCGATGGAAATCTCGTTGGAGAGGGCGCATAGAGTCGAGGGCCTAACTGTAGTCGCCCATCGCACGGCAACGCAACGCGCACTTCTGGTAGTGTCCGGGCGCTGCGCCGCACAGCGCGGCGTCCCTACCATTTCAGCTTTCCTCAGGCGCAGTGGGACTGAGGGAACCGATCACCGGAGTGCTGATCTGCATCCGTTTCGGATTGGTGAACTCTTCAAGCACCGTTTCGAATCCGGGATAAGACTCGCGAATGCATTCGGCGTCCTGAACAATGGTTTCCCCATCAGCAAACAAACCCGCTATGGCAAACGCCATCGCGATACGATGATCACCGAAGCTCGCCACGCGCGCACCGTGCAGGGGTGCCGGCCCACTAATTTCGAGTCCATCATTCAGCTCAGCTACTTGCGTACCCATGGTGCGCAAATTGTGTGCGATTGCCGCAATGCGATCAGTTTCTTTAACGCGTAATTCCCCTGCCTGCCGAATAACCGTCCTGCCGTTTGCCAAAGCGCCTGCAACAGACAAAATCGGTAGCTCGTCAATAAGTCGTGGCACCTCCTTGCCTTGGATGACGGTTCCTTTAAGCGGAAAACCAGTGACTTCGACAATTCCGCGCGGCTCAAGCTGATCGACATCTTCAACAGCCTCGCGCACCTGCGCACCCATGCGGAGCAAAACACCAAGCAACGAGGTTCGTGTATCATTTAAACCAACGTCGCGGATAAGCAGATGTCCTCTTCGTTGCGCCGCGGCAGCAACCAGCCAAAAAGCCGCTGAAGAAATGTCGCCGGGAATGGCAAAGTCGCGCGACTCCGGCACCTGGTCGCCGAATACGGTGACACTGCCAGCCTCTTCAGTTGCAGTCCGCACCAGGAAATAATTGAACATCTTTTCCATGTGGTTTCGCGTCGGTAACGGCTCTTCGACAGTGGTCTTGCCCCTGCCAAAAAGACCTGCCAGCAGCAACGCACCTTTGACCTGTGCGCTTGCCACAGACGGGCGATAATGAATTCCACGAAGCGAGCCGCCGCGAACACGCAACGGCGCTGTTTGTTCCGGCCCTTCGGCAACGATGCTCGCGCCCATCTCACAGAGCGGCGCGATCACGCGATCCATCGGGCGTCGCGACAGTCCCGCGTCCCCGACCAGGCGACTTTCAAATGTTTGTCCTGCCAGCAGACCGGCGAGAAGCCGCATGGTTGTACCCGAATTACCGCAATTAATCTCGTTTTTAGGTGCAGTAAGGACTCGCTTTTTCCCGTGAACGATTAACGTGGTCGGCTCAGGCTGTTCGATCTTAATGCCCAAAGCGCGCATTGCGTTTACCGTGTGCATGCAATCTTCACTGGGAAGAAATCCCCGCAGAGTGCACACCCCATTCGAGAGGCCCGCGATGATTACTGCGCGATGCGAAATGCTTTTATCGCCCGGCACAGTAATTTCGAGATCAATTCGAGGCGCGCGTTTTACCCGTAACTCCATAGACGAAAGCAAACGAAACCGATGCTGGATGCCAAGTGCTTAAGTTCGCATCCAGTATCCAGAATCCAGCATCTGCGGCAACTTCCCGAACGCACTCGGGCCAGCAAATCTATTATGGCACAAGAAAGATCTTGTCCGTGTACGGATCCTTCACTTCCGTTCCCGGAGGGAATCCCTCCACATCGATATATTTGCCAGGCGAATAGGGACTCTCCACCAGGTGCGGTTTACCAGGAACAGGAATTCCGTACGGATAATCGCCTTTTGCGATCTTCTTCGTCGGCGCAGCCGTGGGAGGAGGTGAAGCTGCTGTGGTCTCGGCCGGCGGCGCACCGGTGGGTTGAACCGGTCCGTTCGGATTGAACGGCTGTTGCGGCGGCGGGTATTCCTGTGTCTGGGTGGGAGGATAATTCGCCGTCCTATGTCGGGTAGTTGGCGGTGGTGGCTCTTCAGCGCATGAGACAAGAAAGAAGGCCGCAAGAAGCGCAATCGGCAATGAAAATTTCATAGATGCAAGTGTTGCAATCGTATCCGCAGTCAGACTCGTTGCCAATCATTAAATCATTTTTTCTTCAACCCGCGCGGCGTTTGAGAAAGAGCGGCATAAATACAATGACGCAGCGCATTTCATCCGAATCCAAAGATGAGATGTCGGACTGTTCTCATGCAGAGATTTTGGTAGTGGACGATGATGCCTTGAGTCGCAGAGTGCTGGCGCAATTGCTCACGACTGCTGGTTACAAGTGTCGCGTGTGCAAAAACGGCTCCGAAGCTCTGGAGATCGTTCACGCTGCGCCGCCCTCACTTCTGCTGCTTGATTTCGATATGCCGGGGCCAAACGGCGCGGAAGTGCTAAGACGCCTCCGTTCGGACCACAATCCGGCAGTCGCCCAAATTCCCGCCATCATGTTAACCGCCCATGGAAGCGAAGAGAGCGAGGTCTCTTGTCTGCAAGCCGGCGCAGATGATTTTGTGACCAAGCCAGTCAATGCCGCGGTGTTGCGGGCACGTATCGAGACCCAGCTTCGCCTCCGCTCCATGCGGCGGCAATTAGAGCGGCAAAATAATGAACTCGAGACATGGCGCCGTGATCTTGAGCGCGATCTGGCAGCTGCCCGTTTAACGCAGCAATCGCTGATCCCGCAAAAACCGCTCACGATGCCCGGCTGGCAGGTCGCGACTTGTTATCGCCCTGTAATCCAGGTAGGCGGCGATATCTATGGATGGCTACGAATGAAGAATGGCAGGATTTTATTCTGGATCGCCGATGGCACCGGTCACGGCGCCGCTGCGGCCCTGCTCACCACCCTGGCAAAACTTCTTTTTCACCACGGCAGCATGGAACACGACATGCCAGCCAGCGTCATGGAAGCGGTGAACCACGACTTTCGCAGCATTTTTGGCGGGCGCTCGTTCATGACTGCGATGTGCGTCGCAGTCGACCCTTCAACCGGACGCGCGATTATCGTCGGTGCCGGGCATCCGCCTCTTTTGATTGCCCGTCGCACCGGCGCCACAGAAGCGATCGCTTCCGTTGCGCCACCATTGGGCCTAGTGGAACATCCGGAACTTACGGAAACAATTGTCGATCTAGAACCGGGCGACACTTTCCTCCTCTACACGGACGGTTTGTTCGGCTCAAGCAAGAGCAAACAACCTGGTCTGAGTCCAAAACGCCTGGAGAAAATGCTCGATCACTCTGCGCCCAGCGCCGAGGCGCTCCTTAGGCGAATATTGACGGAGACGGCGCCATCTAAAGGCGAACAGGCGCTCCCAGATGACGTGGCCGCGTTGGCGGTGCGCCGAACTGCCTAAAAAAAATTTTTGTTTATGCAAAATTTAATGTTGCTCTCTTCCCAGCGAAACGCTAATCAGCGTCCATGCCGAAAACCAAAAAGAAAACTTCCAAACGCAAACCGAACCCCGCCTTTATGAGGCCGGTCCAGCCTGACGACAAGCTTGCTGCCGTTGTTGGGTCAACGCCGCTGCCGCGTTCCGAGCTTACCAAAAAGCTTTGGAACTACATCAAGAGGCGCGGTCTGCAGGACAAAAAGAAACGAACCATGATCAACGCTGACGACTCACTGCGGCCGGTGTTTAATGGCAAGAGCCAGGTGAGCATGTTTGAGATGACCAAGCTCGTTTCGAAGCATCTGCGCTAGATCGAGAATGCCGTTTATAGCCCGGCGTTTCCCCGCCGGGCTATCTGCGGGACATGGATAATAGATTCGCCGCCGCGCGGACGGTTGTTTTGCCGTGCTTGCGCGCGGTCGTGGTCTAGTTAAGGGTGACGATGTGAAAAAGCATCGTTTCATTCTTTTTGCTGTTGCAGCCAGCTTTCTTTTCCATGCGCCGGCTGGCAGCGCCGCCGCGTCCGGCTGGCTCGACGATTACCACAAAGCCCAAGACGAGGCCAAATCCAGCCACAAACTATTGTTGCTTAATTTTACTGGTTCCGACTGGTGCGGCTGGTGCATTCGATTGGACCAAGACGTTTTCTCTCAGTCTGATTTCAAAGATTACGCCAACAAAAACTTGGTGCTCTTGGAGCTCGACTTCCCGCGGCCTGGTGGTTCTCGGTGGCAGGGACAAGCTGCTGAATTGAAGAAGCAAAACCTGGGCCTCGCACGCCAATATGACGTGCACGGCTTCCCCACCCTGATCGTTCTCGATGGCAATGGGCAAAAACTTTGGCAGTTCGAGGGATACCTGCCGGGCGCAGAGCTTATCGCGCAACTGGAAAAATTGCACAAAGGTTGAACGCCTCCGCTTTTTCCGGAAACGCGAAAAGTCTGTTCTAATTCCAATGGTGCCGCACTTTGCGTAGCTGGCGACCTCTGCTAGATACACGCGATTCATTCACCATTTTCGCGCTAATGTTTTTTCTTCGCTTGCGCTTCCTTTGCGTTGCTGTGCTGGTCGCGACGCGCACTTTTGGAGCCGGCCCGGAAACTCCGCTGCAAACTCCAGAAAAGAGCGGGCACAAAGCTCCGGCCGAGCAGAATATCACGTTCAATTCCGTTCATGCGGATGGTCCTTGCATCGCGATGACCTTTGACGATGGCCCAAGCGCAACACTTACCCCAAAACTGCTCGATTTACTCGCCACGCGCCACATCAAGGTAACCTTCTTCGTCATCGGCGAAAATGTCGCGGAGCATCCTGAGATCGTTGCGCGGGCGGCTCGGGAAGGTCATGAAATTGGCAATCACAGTTGGTCGCATCCTAACTTCGGCAAAATGTCGGACGACAACGTTCGCAGCCAACTTCGGCGAACTGACGATGCAATCAGAAGCGCAATGGGCAATCGTCCCACTCTGATGCGACCGCCTTATGGATCGATTACGGCACGTGAAAAACACTGGATTCACGATGAGTTCGGATATCGGATCATTCTGTGGGATGTCGACCCGTATGACTGGAAACGGCCCGGCCCGGCTGTGGTTCGCAATCGAATTCTTAAGGAGACGCAGCCCGGTTCGATCGTGTTATCTCACGACATTCACCCGGGGACAATCGAAGCAATGCCCTCTACTCTCGATGCGCTCGAAGCCAAGGGTTTTAAGTTCGTCACCGTATCGGAACTGATTCGCATGGCCAGGCCGCAACCTTCTCATCCAAGTCCGCAGCCGGGCGGAAACGCTCCGACGAAGGCCACTCCTTCGCCCCCACCCGCTCCGTCTCCAGTATCTTCTCCAAGCGGCTAGATTGCCGCTGGGTCGTCGACGTCTACTTCTTCGCGGCGCTAAGACTTCGGTCAGCCATCCGCTGCTCGGTTTTGCTACGCGCGCTGACCCATTGATTGTTTTCGCCGTAGCTTCGCCACGGTCCGGGAGGCACATCACGCCATTCGACAAATTGCCAATCGGTCACGTCCGTCGGCGCCAATCCCAGATAATCACGCACAGCCGGAGAAACATCCAGCCCGGCGCCGCGGTTAAGGTTGGGCTTGGGCCGCTCGTTTCCAAAGACGTACTGAAAATGATCAGTGCGAAATGGGCCGCAATCCTCCCATTGCGCATAACAAGTGCGATTGCCTTTGCGAATGGCGACCCAGCGGTGCCAGCACACCGACTGTCCCTGGCCCGTATAAGCTTGTTTGAACCAGGGGATAACCAGCGGCGCTTCAGGCTTGAATTGGCCATGCGTCACATCGTTATAGGGAAGCGCATAGTAGAAGGGATTTTGCTTCGGAATAAAAGCGATTGGAATGCAATTCCGCCGTGCGCTTGAATCAGGATTATCGGTTCCGCCGTAATTCGTCGTCCAATTAAAGTCCCAGGCGCTCCTGTAGTTGGGGACTGGGTTATTGCCTCCGGCCTGTTCTCCAACCCAAAACATGGTCGTCACGATGTTTGTCTTCCACGGGTAACGCTGGATTGCCGGGCGGGAGCTGGTGGGGATGAAAACCTGCGGCTCCACCTTGAGCAATGCCTCCTCCCGCAATTTCATCGCGTACTTGGCGAAATCCGCCGCCGTCGCATATGGGGAAGTGGATTGCTCGTCCCCGAACGCTTTTGGGACGACAAAGACCGCCAGACTTAGCCAGACCGCAAGAAGTCTCCTCATTACAAACGCCGCCTCCTTCTATCCGATTCCAGGCGCTCAGGCAAGCCGAATTTTCCTAAGCACTCGTAGCCGTGCCGCTTCGAAGGTGTTCGGGGGACATCCCGTACCTGGAAACCGGCTCACCACCGGCTGAGTACCGTATCGTGCTTGAATTGTCGATCGTCCGTCTGTGAATAGTCGAGGGTGTAATGCAAGCCGCGGCTTTCTTTGCGACACAGGGCTGAATCTACGATCAAGGCTGCGACCGCTGCGAGATTACGCAGTTCGAGCAGGTCGACGGACACTTTGAAATTCCAGTAGAACTCACGAATTTCGCGCTGAAGATTTCGTAGCCGTGCGCTGGCGCGCTGAAGGCGCTTATCGGTGCGCACGATTCCCACGTAATCCCACATCAAACGTCTAATCTCGTCCCAGTTGTGATAAATCACGACGAGCTCATCTACGTCCTGCACATTTCCCGATTGCCATTCCGGCAGCGCGACTTTTTGTATCCCGCCCGGTCGCCTATGCACAGCGGCCGCGGCAGCGCGATGCGCCATCACCAAACCTTCCAGCAGCGAGTTGCTCGCAAGTCGATTGGCCCCGTGCATCCCGATGCAGGCGACTTCGCCAACCGCATATAACCCGAGCAAACTGGTCGCACCATTCATGTCGGTCTTAATCCCCCCGCATTGATAATGCGCTGCTGGCACGACAGGGATGGCCTGCTTCAACATGTCGATCCCAAATCGCAGGCAGGTTTGGTAAATGTGCGGAAAACGCTTGCGAATAAACTCCGGGGGCTTGTGCGTAATGTCCAAAAACACACATTTCGCCCCTGACCGCTTGATTTCGGCATCGATGGCACGCGCAACGATGTCACGCGGCGCAAGCGAGCCACGCGCATCGTAGCGCTTTATAAAATTCTTGCCGCGATGGTTGCGCAAAATGCCGCCTTCACCACGCACGGCTTCGGAAATGAGAAATGATTTTGCTTCGGCATGAAAAAGGCATGTCGGATGAAACTGGATAAACTCCATGTTCGCGATCTCCACGCCTGCGCGCCATGCCATCGCCACACCGTCGCCAGTCGCGATGTCCGGATTCGTCGTATACAAATAAACTTTGCCGCAACCGCCGGTCGCAAGCGCGGTCCGATCTGACCGGATTGTTTCTACCTCCCCGGTTTTTTCATCCAGAACATAGACCCCGAGGCAACGGTCTTCTGTTGCGAAACCGAGCTTGGCGGCGGTGATCAAATCCACCGCCATGTGATTTTCCAATAGCTTCACATTTGATTGCCGGCCCAGCTCGCGTAGCAAAGTCTCTTCAATCTCTTTCCCGGTTGCGTCTCGCACATGCAACACCCGGCGCTTCGAGTGACCACCTTCTTTGCCCAGATCAAGCTCACGATGTCCTGAGACCTCGCGCTTATCGAACTGCAGGCCGATTTCTGCCAGCTCGCTGATGCGCTCGGGACCCTCAGTTACAACCGCGCGCACGACCGCTTCGTCGCAAAGACCGGCGCCGGCCTCAAGCGTATCGCGCACGTGCAGCTCGAATGAGTCTTCGTCGCTGGTCACGCATGCAATTCCGCCCTGCGCCCACGCAGTGTTTGTGTCGGCGCCTTTGCGTTTTGTGATGACGGCTACCGAACCGTGCCTGGCCGCTTTCAGGGCGAAGGCGAGACCGGCGATGCCGCTGCCGATAACAACAAAATCGTATTCCTTCATTCCAAACGGAGATTGTCGATCAAACGAGTTCTCCCGAAAAACACCGCCAACACGAGCACCGAGCCCGGTCCAACCATTTCAACCGGTTGCAAAGTTATCGCATCGACAACCTCAACATAATCGATCCGAGCCAGCGGCGCTTCACCGATTACCTGCCGCGCACGAGCGACGACGTCTCCGGCGGATTTTTTACTGGCATTCGCAGCAGCACATAGCGCTTTGTATAAAACTGCTGCCTGCTTTCGTTCTTCCAAATTCAAATATTGATTGCGCGAACTGTATGCCAGCCCGTCGTCCTCCCGCATCGTAGGCACGGCAATGATCTCGATCTTGAAATTAAGATCGCGCACCATGCGACGAACGATCGCCAGCTGCTGAAAATCTTTCTCGCCAAACACTGCCGCGTTCGGCGCAAGAATATTGAACAACTTCGCCACAACCGTGCAAACCCCGCGAAAATGTCCGGGGCGCGACTTGCCCTCGAGCGACTTCGAAAGAGAGGATTCTTCAACGAACACCGAACGGTCGCCTGCATACATTTCCGCTGCGCTAGGCCGGAACAGAAAATCGACACCGGCATTTCGACAAAATTCTTCATCAACTTTTTTCGGGCGCGGGTAGCACTCGTAATCGCTTCCTGGTTCAAACTGAAGCGGATTTACAAAGATGCTCACCGCTACTTCGCCGTCGCGGCCAGCATGTTCACGTGCCACGCGAATCAACTCGGCATGCGCCTTGTGCAACGCTCCCATGGTGGGCACCAGCCCCCGTGCCTTTGAGCGCGCCAGCGATTGCGCTTCAGCAACCGTAGTCAAAATTTTCATGTAAAACTCCGCCAATTACTTTTTCACGTTTGCTTTTCCAGCCAAATGGCCTGCCGCGCGAATCGAAATTTCTTGTGACCAAAGTGTTTCCAGCCGGCACACAGGGCGAGATCGCGCATTTCTGAAAACGAAAATGCGCGAACGGCAGAGAGTCGGGCGTCGTGGCGCGTCATCGGTTCGCGAAAAATCAGCGCGGTCAAAAGATAGACGCCGGCTTGGAGCAGAAATCCGCGGCGCAAATCCGACACCAGAACAAATCCTCGGGATAACTCGCGACACCGCCGCAACACAGTTACGGCGTCGTCATCGCTGAAATGATGAAGCGCCAGCGTGCAAAGCACGATGTCGTAGGCTTCGCCTGAATTCCATTCGAGGATATTTGCTTCGCGGTAGAAAATTTCCGGGTAGTCCGAGCTCAAATTGTTGGCGATTTCCAGTGTTGCAGGCTGTCGATCTAAGGCGTCGATCTCGACCTGCGCGCCAACGTCCCGAGCGCAATCGGCAATCAATCGCGGGATATCACCGGAACCAGTGGCAAGATCGACGATGCGGGCATGTGTATCCGGCCTGATCCAGCGGCGTATAAAGCCCAAAATAAGACGGTAGCTGCCAAACCAGCGATTGAGTTGCCGAATACGTTCGAGGTCGCGCTCTAACTCGGCCGAAACTGGTTGCGGCCGATCCATCATTTCCAAGACAGCCGGGTCGAAGCTTCGCTTCATCGGCCAAAATTGAATCCGGAAAGCAGGAGAGCAGGAAATCCGAAAAACATTTCCTGTTTCCTATTTTCCTGATTGATCTAAGAACTTCTGCCAGGCTTCCGGCAGCGGCGCGCTCTCGATCTCGCTCGCTATGCGGCCCTCAAATTCCGGATGGAAAACGGTGCTTGTACCGTAAACCATGACCACATCTTCTGCGCCCTCAGCGCGAATAGCGTGCGCCACGCCCGGAGGAACGACGATTCCGACGTTATTGTCGCCCCGATGGTTATCGCCATCGACAAAGAAACGCATCACCCGCTTGGGAAAGCCCGCGCGGATGTCGCACAAAATTATCTCAACGCGACCCTGCAAGAAAAACATTACGTCCCATTGCTCATCAGCGTAACGGCGCAGCGAATAATTCTCCGGTTCGTCGACGAACAAGCGGCGCAACCACTCTGCCGCGAGCTTGTTTTCTGGAACGCTGGGCGGATGCACGTGGAAACCTTTTGCCGTGTTTGCGAACATCCGCGCAGCCGACCATTGCTTTGGCCAGAAGCCAATCTGCGCGAGAATCCCTTCGTCGCGCCGCACAAATTCGCCAAAGAACCCCCGGTGCCGCTGCGCGTGAACCTTTCGTGGGAAAATTGCCACGCCTGGGATCCAGGCTTCTTTGATGTCACGCTGGTTCCGGTCCGCGGTCACAAGTTTAACGGCGTCCAGGCCTCGTCGCGAAAGCTCCTGTGCGAAAGATGCGCTCCGATAATCACGGGCCTTGAGTGCATCTTGCGCGCCGGGGTCGATGCCATGCCAAAGATTTTTTTCGTGCTTGCTCATTTTTAGTCCAATTAGCAGCGCACATTATATTGGTTGAAGCAAGCCGCAGGCAAATCTACCCTGCCGCGCCACACTGCGATACTGGCGGTTCCGCAATGCTCGATTTCGTCGTTTATATCCTTTATCGCGCGGGGTCGGCCATTGTCGCCGCACTGCCATTGCGGTTGCTCTTTGCTGCTGGACAAATCCTCGGCTCTTGTTCGTGGCTCGTTTCAGGGAAATATCGGCGCCTGGCAGAACGCAACGTTGGGATTGCGTTTGGCGACGAAAAACCGCCGGGTGAATTGCGCCGTCTTGTGCGCCGTCATTTTCGGCGCCTGGGCGCAAATCTCTTATCCAGCGTCAAACTCACTCAAATGTCGCCGGAGAAAATTCTACAGCGGGTCACGATCGAAAACATCGAGTCGATGGACAGTCGGTTTCGCGCCGGTATTCCGGTCGTACTGGTGTTAAGTCATCTCGGAATTTGGGAATTATTTGCCCAGCTGATGCCGAAGTTCGTTGGCTACGTACGGAACGCCAGCGTTTATCAAAGACTCGGCAATCGCTTTATCGACGCGCATGTCCGGCGCACCCGCAGTCAGACGGGATTGGAACTCTTTGATCGCAAAGACGGTTTCCAACCCGTGATCGACCTGCTTCGTTCCGGAGGCGGCGTGGGTGTTTTGTCCGATCAACACGCTGGCGATCACGGGCTTTGGACGCCGTTTTTCGGGAGATTGGCGTCCACTTCGCCTCTGCCTGGTTTACTCGCGAAGCGCACTCGAGCGGCGGTTATCGCCGCCGCTGTGTACACAACAGGTCCGGCGCGCTGGCGCATGGTGTTCACCGAGCGCTTTGACCAGCCAGACGCTTCAATTGCAGACCTCACGTCAAAAATAAATAAGGTTATTGAGCAACAGATTCGCGTTGCACCGGAAGATTGGTTTTGGGTGCATAATCGGTGGAAAACGCCGCAGCCCAATTTTCTTCTCGCGCGATATAAACGCGGCGTCTATCTGCCGCCGGGAGTTTCAGCTCACGATCTAAAGCCGTTTCGAATTCTCGTTCGTTCAAGCAACTGGGTGGGTGACGCAGTGATGAGCGTGCCCGCAGTCCGGGCGATCAAGAACGGGCGTCCCGACGCTCAGGTCACAATCGCTGCGCCATCCAAGATAGCGCCGATGTGGAAGCTCGTTCCTGGAGTAGATGCGATTATTCCTTTGCCAAATGGTTCGCTGCTTTCGGCTGTTGGGTTGCTCCGGCGACGATCGCTTTTTGATGTCGCGATTCTTTTCCCAAATTCGTCGCGTGTTGCCCTTGAATCCTGGCTAAGCGGAATTCCGCGCACCGTTGGTTATCACGGGCATTGGAGGAGATGGCTGCTGAATCAAACCGTGCCCGAGCCGCGAAAATCAGGTCCGCCGGAACATCATTCACTCCGCTTCGTTCGGATCGCGCGCGAATGCGGAGCGGAAACATCCACTGTCCAACATCCAACATCCAACATCCAAATTACGGTCGCCGATCAAACGCTCAAAATCGGCCTTTGTCCAGGTGCAGAATACGGCCCGGCCAAACGATGGCTCCCGGAGCGATTCGTCGAGGTGGCCGCAAAGATTAGCGGACAAACATCAGCGCAATGGATTTTGTTCGGAACGAAGAACGACGCGACGATAGGCGAGCAGATCGCGGCTGCGATCGGCGATCATTGCGTAAATCGGATCGGCCATACTACGCTGGATGAACTTATCGACGAGCTGCGGGGATGCCGTTTGCTGCTTACCAACGATACCGGCACGATGCATCTTGCCGCATTGCTGGGCGTGCCAGTAATCGCCATCTTTGGCTCCACTGAACCGCGACTGACTGGGCCGCTCGGCAATAGTCACATCATCCTGCGACATCACGTCGAATGCAGCCCCTGTTTTCTCCGCAAATGCCCAATCGATTTTCGATGCATGAAAGAAGTTAGCACTCAGGAAGTGGTGGATGCAGTGCTGTCGATTCTGGCCAAGCAAGTTTGAGATTTCAAATTTCAGAATCCAATCTCACACTCGCGACCATGACCTACGAAGTCACCGAATCATCCTTTTGCGTCTTACGAAGCAACAGCGTACGAAGTTGCAATCTCAAATTTGAAATTTGAAAGCCTACCATGGCCCCGTTGCAAATCCGCACAGAAGTGCAGGTGATGTTTTTCGACACCGATTGCGGAGGCGTCGTCTCTAATATCGCTTATCTGCGTTTCATCGAGATCGCGCGAACACGTCTCGTCGAGGAACTCGGTCTCGCCCTCACGGAAATGGCAGAAAAGCAAACATACCCTGTCGTGGTGCGCACCGAGATTGATTATCGCCGCGCAGCCAAACTCGGAGACCGGCTGGTGATTGAGGGCTGGCTCGATCAGATGGAACGCGCGCGGTTCTGGTGCGGATTTCGGATTACACGACCGGATGACGACACGTTGATTGCTCAATGCCGTCAGATGCTTGCGCTGATCGAGATGCCGACGGGAAAACTGCTGCGTTTGCCTGAACATTGGCAAGAACATCGGAAAGAGCACTCGACCGATTACGCCACAGACGAATGCCGGATCAGAATTTCTGGAGAGGAATCTGCTCAATGACCGCAGGCGTCCGCAGCCTAAGCCTGGAAGAAACTCTGCTCGAGCCGCCGGCACTACCGGCGCCGCCCACGCGGCACGCGCTGTTTGCGATTCTAATTGCGTCAGCCGCGCTGTTGCACGTGGCGACGATTGGCACGGGCGACCTGTACAGCCAAACCGAGGGACAATATGCAGGAGCGGCCCGCGAGATGGTCGAGACCCATCAATGGCTCCTGCCGACGAACGACGGTATCCCGCGCCTGCAAAAACCGCCGTTGCTCTACTGGCTCATTATTGTCTCGTTTAAGCTCTTCGGCATAAACGCCGCAGCTGCGCGGCTCCCGGGTGCGCTGGCGGTGGTCGCCTCGGTTGCCCTGATTTTTTTGATTGGAGAAAAGCTTACGGATTACTGGCGCGGCTTCATTGGCGGTCTGATTTATCTCAGCTTCTGCGGCACATTTTTGCTAGCGCGCATTGTCATGCCCGAACCGCTCGTAAGCGCGTTCATCGCGGGCGCGATTTTCTGCGGGTTGTGTGGTTATCAGCGCAGGCGTCACCGGCGGGCTTGGTTCGCCGGCTTTTGGATTTGCTCGGCCTTCGCCTGCCTTACCAAAGGTTTACTCGGCGTTGTTTATCCGGCGGCAGTTTTTCTTTTGCTGTCGATATTTTATCGCGAAGCGCGACTGCGATATCGCGCGCTTTTACGATGGGAATATCTGGCGATCTTTCTTTTAATCGTTGCCCCTTGGCATATTTGGGCGGAACTGCATTTTCCGGGTTATTTTCCTCGTTTACTCAGCTCGGAATGGCTAGGTCATCTACGCGGGCTTTCCGACGAAACGCATGATTACCTGGGCGTGCCTGCCTATCAATTTGTGTTTATGCATTTGGCCTGGTGGTTTCCGTGGTCGATCGCGCTGCTCCCCGGAGTGATGTTCGCCTGGCGCCGCGTGATGCGGCCACCTGAGATCAATTTCGCCGACGCACTGCCGCTTTGCTGGATGGGCGTCGTTTTTGTCCCGCTGCTCTTTCTGGGGCAACGGCAGGATTATTATTCGATGAGTATGTGGAGCGCGTTTGCGCTCTGGGCGGCACTCGTATGGGACCGGATGCCACAGAGGTGGCGCGCCGCGGGCGCGTTCGCCGTGGGTCTCACCGGCTTGATGAGCGCCGCGGCGGCATTCTTCCTTGCCAGCGCCGCGCGCGCTTTGAACGGAGACTGGGGCGCGATGGATGCGCGCTGGACCGCCTGGAAGGCATTACACGATATGCCCATTTCAGCTTGGCTGGCATTACGTCCATTGCTGGTGATTACGGGTAGCTCTCTCGTGTTTTTCTCGCTGCTGGCGCTTTACTTTATTTTCAAACGGCGCGAGAAACTCGCTGCCATCGTCCTGGCTGCGTCGATGGTTCCAATTGGGCTCAGCATGATGGATGGGGTCGCGCGAACCGCGCCATATTTTTCACTCGCCGATGTAGCCCGATTTCTAAATACGCGCCTCGAAGCAGGCGGCGATACGATTTTTGAAGGGCCGCTGGATGAGAGCAGTAGCCTAATTTTTTATCTGAACCGGAAGTTCTTTCTTGTTAATCAAAACCGCCAGAGAGCGGCGCCGCTGGGCACGCCGCCGGTCGATATTTTTCTGAATGAAAACGCGGTCTTGGAGAAATGGGCTCAACCCGATGCGGTTTATCTCATCGTGGAGCAAAGCCGGGCGGATTACTGGAAACAGCTATTCACCAGTCGCTTTCACATTTATCACCAAGTCATCACGTCGGGGACGTACGTGGTGCTCGGTAATCAGCTCTAAAGGTGCATCGGGACGCGAGGGACGGGCGATCTAAAGTTGAAAAACCTGGAGGCCGGCTTAATGTGCCGGCTCATTTCGCGAGAGAAAAGAATTATGTCGCAACATCGCAGTTTAAAAGGAGTGAGCACCATAGCTGCCAGACGCAATGTGCTGAAACGCTTCGAGCGCATCGAGCTTTTAAAGAAGCGGGGTCAATGGAAGAAAGGCAGTAAAGTCATCGGCCTGCCGAAAACGAAGCCAGATGTGTGACGCCCTTCGCGCGAAGGTGAACCATTAAAAGAGTGACAAACCTCAAAAAAAACGAGCCTTTGTAACGATCCAACTTTTGTTACTCTTGTAACTCATTCTTGCGCCTCAACCGTTTTCTCGCAGCCGCTGGCGTCGGATCGCGCCGACATTGTGATGAGTTGATCGCGGCGAGTCGCGTCACCATCAACGGTAAAGTCTGCACAAACTTCAGCGCACAGCCCAGCGCGCATGACCACGTCAAGGTCGATGGCAAACTAGTTCGCGTCGCTCCAGCGTTTACCATCGTGCTGCATAAACCCGCCGGATTTGTTTCGACCCGAAAAGATGAGCAGGCGCGCGACACTGTCTTTGATCTGCTTCCCCAAAAATTTTCCCGGCTCTTCAACATCGGGCGTCTGGACGCGCAAACTAAAGGTCTGCTTCTTCTCACAAATGACGGCGAACTCGCGCAGCGCCTTACCCATCCGCGTTATAAGACCGACAAGGAATATGAGGTGATGCTGGATCGGGCTTGGGACCCAGCGCTCGCGCCGAAATTGCTGCGGGGAATTTTTCTCGATGGCCAGCGAGCCAAAATCGCGCGTCTTCATTCAGTCTCGCCCACGCGTTTGCGCGTTGTGTTGCAGCAGGGAATAAATCGGCAGATTCGTCGCATGTTTGAAGCCGTTGGCTACCGCGTCAAACATCTTGTCCGCGTCCGAATCGGAAATCTTCGGCTGGGCGATTTGCCCCAGGGGCATTGGCGCGTGCTGACAAGACGCGAGCTGACGGGACTAGCGAAAACAGACAACTCGCCACTTGCCCACGATGAAGCTCAATGATTGTAGCGCGCTGATCACGGGTGCTTCTTCCGGCATAGGCCGCGAATTTGCGCGACAACTTGCCAACCGTGCGCGCTCAATTGTTCTCGTCGCACGACGAAGCGAACGTTTAGCCGATTTACGCGACGAATTGTTGAACCGAAATCCAAACCTGGACGTCCACGTTCGCATTGTCGATCTTGCCGACAAGGCGCAGATCGAATTGCTGATCGATTCGCTCGCGTGTGATAAGATCAATATCGATCTTTTAGTCAATAACGCCGGGCTCGGCGATAGCGGGCCGTTTGCCACGAGCGATCCAATGCGAAATGAGCAAATGGCACTCGTAAACATGGTCGCGCTCACGTCGCTCACTCGCCATTTGCTTCCGCAAATGATCGCGAACCGCCGGGGTGGAATTCTCAATGTCAGTTCGTCGGCTGGTTTTCTTCCGATCCCTGGTGACGCCGTTTACGCCGCTACCAAGGCTTACGTCACAAGCTTCTCTGAAGCGCTTCGGGCTGAACTCCGAGGTACAGGCGTAAGGGTATGCGCTGTGTGCCCCGGTCCCGTGCGCACCGAATTTCAAGAAGTCGCCAGCCGTCCCGGCCGGGAGGTCAAGCCCGGCCCAGGCCCTGACTTTCTCCAAGTTCCGGTCGCACAAGTCGTGCGCCAGGCGCTGGCAGCACTGGAAGCAGACCGGCCGCTCGTGATTCCTGGATTTGCAATGAAACTTGCAATGTTTCTGACTCGACTGATGCCGATGCCGGTCGTGCGCTTGATACTATGGCTCTCGCCGAGGGGAGGCTGAACTGAACGCCGGTGCGCAAACAAAAGCGGCAGCCACTTTGACCGCCGCCGGTCACTTGCCGCTCAAGTGGCGGGACGGATAGGAGTACGAGCCGCTGGAAACAAAACCAACGAGCAAAACGGAAGAGGAAGCGCTCCAGAGAAAACCTTCAATCTCGCTCAACAAGCCTTATGAACTAACCACCCATCTACCACACTCGCACGCCACACTTGACACCCTTCATAGGGGTTAGGCGACGTTTTCATTCTTCACCATCAAAATAGTCCAGGGGTTGTGAGCGGACATTCCTGCGCTCGGGGATCGGCACACCCCACTTATTACTGTCGGGTTGATAGTATGTATCGCCAATTGGATTGTCGGCCACGACGTAAAGGATCATGTCTTGGGTAGTGTCATTGGTGATCTGGTGTGGCTCACCCGGTTTGAAAATAAATGCGTCGCCAGCCTCAATCGGAGTAGTCCCATCTTTATGGCGGACGACGCCGCTGCCTGAAATCACATGATAGAACTCCCACTGTGCGCTGTGCGAATGATACGAATAGGGAGCCTTCCCCGGCGGAATACGCAAAATCTCGACATCAAAGGGATGCCGCTCGTTGAGGTCGGTGGACTCGGGCTTGCGTCCCAACGCCTCTGAAATCTCTTTGCCCGCACCGCTGAACTTTCCCTTCGGTGAGGACCATGTGAGCTCTGCCATCTTTGTTGTATTTACCTTGTGCATAATTGAAGTCGCCTAACGAGAAAGAGATAAGCCACGGCAGGGTGTCGTGGCAAACACGCCGAAGTTATATCGCAGTGGGGCCGTTGGCTTCATCGATTGGTTAGGGTGCATCGGGTTCATGACAGGAGAAAGTCTGATCCGACGAACGCAATCAAAGCAAGGTAGGAAACGATGGCAACTCTTCGGGCCCGAAGCCCAGCCTCAGAGAAATGGCTCGCGAAGAACAAATGATTAAACGGGCTGCCTAGCGGGCCGCACAAGAGTGGAAGACCAGGCTTGCGCAACTGAATTGCGCGGACACTGAACGCTGCTCCAGAGCAAAAGCACACGAACGTCATCAACATAGAAAAGACGAGCAGCGCGTGCCTCATATCGCAGGAATGCGGCCTAACGAGATGGAGCTGAGCCACCGCTGGCGGCGGCGAGCGCGGCAAAGATTCTGAACTGTTTCATAAAATCAAATGTGGACTTCACAGCGGCCAGCGGTTGGCTCGAGCGATTGGTTAGGTCTCACCGGTGAAATATACCCATTGCTACCGCCGCCAAAATGAAAATAAGCGCGATTGCAACCATGCCGACGGCAAACCAGCGCAAAGGACCGAGGTCTGGTGACCAGCCTGCTGGAGGTCCGTCAGGACTAAAGTACTCGCGGTGCCGCTGCCACCAAATGCCCCAATAGGCGACGACAAGGGTAGCACCAACCGCAACACCTATAACGCCGACCCAGCCATAAGGCTGCGGGAGAAGCATGATCGCAGCCTCGACCACAAACCAGAGAGCGCTTACAAGGAGAGCAACCCACCCGATTGGCCACACAATCGGCGCTCGCCGATAGATGCCCCAAGCGCCAATCCCGCAAACGAGCGCGCTCGCGACGGCCCACAGGCGGTCCCAGCCGGCGAAGTACGCGGTGTGCGATCCGGTCGCACTGTCGTACGAGAACGACTGAACGCCATTCACTGCGGAGGCGATGCTAGCGATACAGCCGAGAACCAATAGCCATTGTAGTGCGCGCATACTCATGAGACCTAACGAGAACAAGATGAGCCACCGCGCGAATTACGAGGGGCGTTTGCGAAGCAGGATAATCTAGGCATAAGGGCGGTCCGCGGTTGGCTCCATCCTCTGGTTAGATGGTTTGCGCGCCATGGTGAAAATACTTCCAAAGGGCAGCAATGCACGCTACACAGGCTAAGAGGAGCATGAAGAAGCCGCCCCCACGGCAATAGCGCTTGAGAAAGGGGAGGTCGCTGAAGGCGCCCGGAAGCAAGATAGTCCCAGCCCACATATCGTGAGACAGTTTGGCTAACCAGCCGCTCAATAGGCCCCAAGCAATAATGAAATACATGGCGACCCACACAAGCATGGCGAACGTGCTTGGCGGCTCCGCTGGTGTTCCTCCAGCGGCAGCAAGAATGTTGAATGATGCTTCCATCTAACATCGTAATAAGCAGAATTTTTTCTGCCTATTTCTTGAGGTTCCCTCTAATATCGGCGGCAAATGCAGAAGAGGAGTCGGCATTTTTCGGGGTTCGTTCGGCCAAAATAGACGCCTTCCCAACGGAAGAAAAGCTTTCGGAGTTGCCAGCAGACGGGACACCCGCGCATGGGCGGGCAAGCTGCGCGTTTCCGGCCAGAACTTCTATGATGATTTGTATTTGACCGAGCAACCGTACGGCTTTGTCTGTGGCGTGGTGACCGGTTTGCCTGCCAGGGACTCATCCAACGCCGCCTTAACATAGTTCGTAGAGCTGGGAATATCCGCCGGATTCGGCGTCGCTTTGCTGTCGATCGCTCCTTCGTAGGCGATTTTTCCCTCTGGATTGATTATCACCATATTCGGCGTGTTCTTGGCGCCATAAGCAAGCCCCGCTTTGCCTTCGGGATCGAGTAGCAACGCGGTCTGATGCGTCTTCCAGGATGCAGTGATCTTCTGCGCCTGTTCAGGCGTTATGTTGCCCTCGGTGCCGGGCGCATTGGAATTGATCGTGAGCCAGACAACGCCTTTGCCCGTATATTCATCCTGCAACTTTTGCATGTTGCCGCCGCCGTAATGCTTCTTCACAAACGGACATTCCGGATTAAACCATTCCAGCACGACATACTTACCCTTGTATTGCGATAGCGAGTGCGTCGTGCCTTTTGCGTCGGCAAGCGAAAAAGCCGGCGCCGCGCTGCCTACCGGAGGCGGGTCGAAGGCAAAGACTGCGGCGGCGATCAATGATGTGGCAATGGTCAAGATTAATTTCGTGTTCATGGATTGGTTAGAAAGCATAGTTGTTAAGATCGTTCAAGGTTCTCGTGAGCAGTACACTGGCAACGAACTGGAGAAATTTCAAGGAGACGCAGCTCGATCCCGGTTAAATTTTTCGGCCAGATTGCGAAGCCCAGCGAGAAAATTCCGATTCATCAAATCGACGAGCTGCGCTTCGCATTCCGGGTCGATCTCAAATCTGGAAGACCATTCCACATAGGAACGATCGCCATCGGTAATCGGCAACACATGAAGCGTGGTCTGGTGGTTGCGCACGGGAACTGGCGAGCTGACGAACGTATACGAGTAGGAACGTTCTGCGTCTGAAAGGGCGACCAGAACTTCGCGAAATACCTCTCCATCTGTCTGGGTTAAAACGCGGATACATCCAACGCGGGTTGGGTCGCCGCCATCCTCAATCGGGCTTGATTTTACAAACGGAAGCCAATCCACGACTGCATCGAATCGCCGGATGACCGCCCACACTTTCTCCGCCGGCGCATTCACAACACTGCTCACAGAAATCCGAGGCATTCCAGTAGCCTTATTGTGAGGCGACGCTGCGCGCGCTGGTTTCGAGTTTCTCCAGGACCATGCTTTTGGTGAGCAGTTCCGGAAAGACGATTGGCTCGTCGTTTTTCCCCGGATAGAGCACATAGAGAGGCACACCTGGCCGGCCAAAGTGCTGCAATAATTTCGTGATCGCCGGATCGCCGTTGGTCCAGTCGGCTTTCATTTTCACGATGCGATGACGCTGAAATGCCTGTCGCACCTCGGCGCTCTCAAGGACACTGGCTTCGTTGAATTTGCAGGTGAGACACCATGCCGCCGTGAAATCGACAAAAACGAAACGGCCTTGCTCCAGTTCCGTTTGCAACCGTTCGGGCGTGAACGCCTGCCAGTCGCCTCGGAGACGTGAATCGGCGGAAGCAATATTCCCAGAGTGAAATTTGTCTCCGATAAAATAAATGCCGCTCATGAACACGAGCACGAGCATGAGCACTAACACGACGCTTCGCTTGAGGACAGAGGCGGTTGGCACAACGAACGCGCCTTTCATCCAGCACGCGACACTGATTACCAGCAGGAAACAGCTCGCCCAGATCGCCCCTTCCAGACCGCGCTGGGCGCCGAGCACGTAAAGAAGAAACAGCAGCGTCGCCAGCAGCAGAAAGCCCATGAACTGCTTTACATGCAGCATCCACGGCCCGGGCTTTGGCAGCAATCGCAACCAGGCGGGTTGCGCGCTCAGGAGCAAATACGGCGCGCTCATGCCGGCGGCGATGGCCACGAACATCGACAGTATGATTGCGGGCGACTGCGAAAAGGCAAAGCCGAGCGCCGTGCCGAGAAACGGCGCGGTGCACGGCGTGGCCAGCACAGTGGCGAACACGCCTTGGAAAAATGAGCCGAGATCGTCTTTGCGCTCGGTCGTCGAAAGCAGACCGCGCGTCATGCTTTGCGGCAATGAAATTTCGAACACACCAAAAAGATTCAGGGCGAACACGAGAACAATCACGCTCAGCGCCAGAACGAAATACGCGTTGGTAAATTGAAATCCGCCCCACGTGACGTCGCGCCCGGCGGCCTTGAGTGCAATCAGGAGCAGCGCAAGGGTGATGAACCAGGCGAAAATGCCAATCGTAAACGCGACTCCACTCCGCAGAATTTTCTGCCGGCTCTGGCCCGCTTGTTGGATGAATCCAAAAATCTTCAGCGAAATCACCGGCAACACGCACGGCATCAGATTTAAAATGATACCCCCGAGAAAGCCGAAGAGCAGAAAAGTGAAAATTCCGCGCACGGGCGCCGGACGAGCCGCGGAAACAACCGTCGGAGTTGCAATCTGCCATGCCGCGCGATCCTCGCCGTTTGGCTGATGAGAAAAAACGAGAAGGCCTGCCATGGACGACAAGTTCTTCTCCGACGACTCAATCGGAATGCGAAAGACAACTTCATTTTTGCTCCGCGATTCGATTCTTGGATGGCCGACAACGGTGCTCTGCTCCGGCAACGGGAAAAAATCGACTGCCGAATAATTTGCCAGGGTTTCGCTCGTTACTTTAAGGCGAAGATCCGATCCAACCCGACTCCAATCGGCTGTCGCCACATTCGCTCCCGGCCAGTTTTGCGGCAGCAAACGCCGATAACGCGCGAAAAGCTCCGTGTTCGCTAACTGGCTGGTTGTCGATGCTGGCAACTCCAACTGCAAGGTTGCGCCGCCAGGGATGCAGATTCTCTCGCAGACCAGCCAGCTTGCGTCGGCGGAAAGCTTTACGGTTGTAGCCGGGATCGATGATCCCGGCTCGTGATTAGCGCGCCCAACATTGCCAGCATCACCGATGCCGGCTACAACGTTCGGCGGTGTGATTTCCTGCATGAGCAGGACTTCGTTTTCGTAGCCATAAGTTTGAATGTCGCCTGGATCGATCGTCTTCAGCGGAATCGGCCACTGAATCTCACCGATTTTCCACCCGGGTGGCAGCTTCCATTTCAATTCGCTGGGAAGTCCAGCGTCGCCGGAAAATTTCCAATAAGTATGCCAGGCTGGAGCCATTCGCAGCAGCAAACCGACAGTAAACGGTTTGCCTGGAACAACTGCGTTCGTGTCGGCGAGCAGCTCCGCCCTAACGAGTTGTTTTCCTTGATACTCCTGGCCGAGGCCGTGCGGCGCAAAAGCGATAATCGACCAGCAGAGCATCCAGCAGGCCGTAAATCGCGATGGCACTCTCATACGATCAGGTAACATTGGCTTGCCTCTGCGGCAATCAGTGGACCACGTCGCCCACAGGGTGACGGCTACAGAAGCGCCGCTTCTATGGAACAAGAAAAATCTTATCGGTCCACGGATCTTTCACCTTGGTGCCCGGCGCAAAGCCGCTGACATCGACGTATCTTCCTTCGGCGTCGAACGGGCTGAAGACGTAGCCCGATTTACCGGGTACTGCTTTTGCTGTTGGAAAATTTTCCTGCGACGTGGAAGCGCGGGACGAACCGGCCCTCGTTGAGGACTGCGCCGTCTCCTTGCGCGTCGTGCGCGGCACTTCGCTCGACGACCGGTTTTGTCGGCGTTCGGCTGCCGTTTGCGGCGGCATCGGTTGGCCAGGCTGGGTGACATCCGATGAAGTTGCCTCTGTCGTTCCAACCATTGTTGGCTCGCTACTGCTTTTTCGCGTGGCATAGTGCACCGGCGCGCTGGCAACACGATATGAACCCACCGCCACAGCTCGAGCTACTTTGTAAGAGCCCACTGCGGCGCCGCGAGTAACGTGGTAGGAAGTGACCGCGACGTTTTTCGTGGTTCCACATCCGGCAAGTAAAACTGCCGCAAACAGCAAAGGTCGTTCCAATGTGTTCATGTCGTTTCTAACAGATGTGCCCTGACCGCGATCTGTTCAATCATTTAATCGCGACAACATCGGCGAGCAGACTTGAGATCTCCTCCTCGGTCGTGGCCCACGAACACATCAGACGATAAACTTCGGGCTCGATAAATTTATAAAAACGCCAGCCGAGCGCGTGGAGACCGCTGGCGAGTCGCTCATCCATCGACACAAACACCGCGTTTGCCTCGAGTGGAAATACGCTCTTGACCCGTGCCTCCTTTCGCAGCCGGTCCGCAAGCCGCCGCGCCGCATCGTTGGCGTGCTGCGCGTTTCGCAGCCACGCGTCCCCCGTCAAAAGACCCAGCCACGGCGCAGCGAGAAAACGCATCTTCGATCCGAGCTGCCCGGCTTGTTTCGCTCTGTAATCAAATTCGCGCGAGATTTTCTTATCGAAAAAAATCACCAAGTCGCCGACAGGCGCCCCATTTTTTGTTCCTCCAAAACAGAGAACGTTAACCCCAGCCTCCCACGTGATCGCTTTGGGCGCGCAGTTAAGCGATGCGATTGCATTGGCGAAACGCGCGCCGTCCATGTGGAGAAACAGTTGGTGCTTGCGCGCCAAGTCGGCGATGGCCGCAATTTCGTCGCGCCTGTAAACCGTCCCAAACTCCGTCGCTTGTGAAATGCTGATCGCGCCCGGCTTGTGCGAATGCAGCTCGTTATGGCGGGCCAGCAGCGCTTCTGCGTGACCAATGTCGATCTTACCATTTGCGCCGTCGATCAGAAGCAGTTTCGATCCGCCCGTGAAAAATTCAGGCGCGCCGCATTCGTCGGTCTGAACGTGAGAACGCTGGTGACAGATCACGCTCTGGAACGATTTGCACAACTGCGCGAGCGACAGCGCGTTCGCTGCCGTGCCGGTGAAAACAAAATAAACATCGCAGTCGGTCTCGAAGATTTCACGGATCCGATCGCACGCGCGCGCAGTCCACCTGTCCTCGCCATAGGATGGTGCGTAATGGGCATTCGCTTCCTGCAATGCGGCCCAGGCCTCCGGGCAAATCGGTGCGACGTTATCGCTCGAAAATTCATGGCGCTCTACGATCATCTCGTCTGTTTGCTACGCGAGTTTTTGCGCCGGATCAATTAGAACCCATCTCATAAATAGGGAATGAGTGCGCTAAGCTCTGGCGGGCGGCTGGCAAGGCGCGACGAAGAAGCATAGCCAAAGCGCTTTGTGACTGAGGAGCAACGCCGCCAGCTGCCCGCCAGAGCTTAGCCCGCAGGGTTGCGGATCTTTGCCGCTGCA
>Ga0209058_1000373_pt1 | contig 37484 bp, 43 predicted proteins | sample GraSoiAngelo_147_FD_185904 | JGI IMG/M metagenome (GOLD analysis project Ga0209058, IMG submission 185904) | Grasslands soil microbial communities from the Angelo Coastal Reserve, California, USA - 14_1009_05_40cm (SPAdes) (version 2) | ecosystem: Environmental > Terrestrial > Soil > Grasslands ... | reverse complement strand
GTGCTGCGTCAGAAGATTTCGGAAGTCGGCCCGCGTCAGCGTGAAGACCACGGTCGGTTGAACGGTTGTTACTGTTGCCGACCGCGGCTTTCCCGTCAAAAGAGACATCTCACCAACCGCAGCGCCTGCCGATAGCTGAGCGACGAGAAAATCGAAGCCGGTCGTCGTATCTTTCTTGCGAACCTCGACCAGGCCCGATTTGATGATGTACATCGAAACGCCCGGCGCGCCTTCCCGCACGATGATTTCGGCTGGCGGAAACTCTGCAGTTTTCAAGCTACTGCCGAGCTTCAGCAGGCTGTCGGTGCTGAGTTCAGCAAACAGCTTGACGTTCTTCAAAAATCCAACGAGCTGTTCTGTTTCGTTGATTACAATTGTGGACATGTCTCCGCCCACTCCCCTGAGAAAGACCGCCGCCCCGGGCAAAAACCGCTTTTGACTCTATTTACACTTCTGCGCTTCACGTGCTTTGGTCTCGCAATGACACTTCTTAGCTCTTTGCCCCGCGGTGCCACATCGGTGCCAACATCATGGGGCATGGTGAGCCCAACCAGAATCGAACGAAGGTATTAGTAAGAAGGTGGTGTCGCGTGCACGGTAGACCTCGCCCATGCCGCCTTTGCCGAGCAAGGCCGTGATCTCGTGAGAGCGAGTTGTGCGCCGATGGTCAGACTCATGGAAATTGCGATGAGATTCTGTAGCGAACTGGGCATGAAGAACACTTTTCGGTCGGTGTTGAGAGGCCGTGTGCCCCAATATGGTTCAAGGATGGCGCGGCTTCCGCCTGCAACAAGAGCTTCAATCTAGAGACGCCGCGATGGCACCGCTTAACTCGTCATGAAGCGGTAGTACGACGTCCAAGACTACGTCGGCGGCGTGGGTTCCGGATACTTGGCACTAAGGCACCCATTCGCGGCACTGATGGTCCATTTCGCTATAACAGGGACCGGCGTAGGATGTCGCGCATGAGAGCATTCCTTCTTCCGTCGTTCGATATGTTTTACATCCTGGCTTGTGGAGCGATGGCCTGGTTCGCGGTTCGGCGACATCTGCTGCGGTAAGCTTGGGAGATGGCTGAGTTCTTTGACACGCATCAGCCCATTTCTCGTGAAGTCAAAACAAGGCTACGAATAGACCACCAGCGCCACGGCGCTAATGATCTCGCCACAGAGGCGAGGCGCCGTCCGCCGAAGTTCCAAATTTCAGCCGGTGCTCTCCGGCGGTAACACGCACCAGAATTTCACCGGTATTTGGTGAAACGTGGATGGGATTTCAGAAGCTTCAGCGCAAACTGGATCGGCCGCGAACGAACGGAGCCGGTGGTGGTAATCATTCCTGCTGTCGGCAGCGGCGCCTCGCCCGACGCATTACCCGCGAAGGCCTAGCGGAAGACATCGTTCATGGCAAAGTTCGGGTGATTGAGAATATTGAAGAACTCCCCGCGAAACTCCAAGACTCCGCTGTCGCCCAGTTGCTTGACGGGTATATTTTTTCCAAGCGAGAAATCCAGATTGAAGTAGCCGGGTCCGGTCAGAACCTCGGAGGCCCCGACCGCTTTCGACGAAATCGTTGTGGGGTTTGTGACGATCAACTCCGCTTCGTTGTCGATTCTCTCCACGTCATCCGCAATCGTTGACGCATGCGAAGGATGTGTTTTTACTCTGTCAGCGATCACGGCCATCAACGAGTCGATCCTCTCCCTCATGGAAACGATGGCTTCCGGAATAGCGGTGATCGCTTCCGGTGCGCCAATAATCGTTTCCGCTATGCAAACAATCGTTTCCATAGTGGAAACGGTTATTTCCGGCGACCCTCAAAACTCAGCGAATGATCGAGTTGCGGACGGCTCTGCCGAAATAATTATTTCCGAATTGGAAACGACCGTTTCCAGAGCCGAAGCGGTTGTTTCCGTTTTGCAAATAACGGTGTCGGAGGCGATGACGGTTATTGCTGAACGCGTCTTCGTTACAGATGGGTCGTACACGGTCGTGCCCGGACCGCAATCGGTCATTTATATATACAAAGCAGCGCTGTCCGTTGTGGAAACGATCGTTTCCTCGATGGAAATTGACGTCTCCGAGGCGGAGACGGTCGTTTCCGCCTTGCCCCCAAGTTTCTTCGCGGCCGAATTAATCATTTCTGCCGCAGAGAAAACCGCCGGCGCGGTGCCGGCGGGTGTGTCCCTAAACCATCAACCAGCGCCGTTGTTAAGGAAATGACCGATAACGCGCATTTCCCGAATCCACCCGTGGATTTGAAGACGCTGGCAACTGCCATCGATGAGCTGAGCGCGGCGATGGCGGCGCAGGTTCAAGGAGGAACCGCCTCGACGGCTCTGAAGAAAAACAAGCGGGCTACGATCATCGACCTGTTAGGCAAGCTGGCGCATTGCGGTAACAATCCGGCCGTGGTGCCTGGGCATCGAAAGAGCGCCATGCCATTCACGACCGGCTTTCATGACAGCGCAGCCGTACCGGCGGGCTGATCGGACTGCATGTCACGCGAACCCGCTCCATAAACGGTAAGGGAGCGCTGGCGTTGTCTGGATCGCCGTATTGCCGAAAGGACACCGTGCTTCCCGCCGAATCTTCGGCAACTTTCCGGTGTCAAGTGTGGGTAATCGTCAGATGAAGTTCAGCAGTTGCGGGGAATCCCCAATGAACGCTTTGCTGGTTGTTACTGAGATTGCCGTAGCAGTTGAAACTTCAGTCCCTTCAGGTAGGCCTTCGTCTGCTTGAGCTTCGCATTGGCACGGATTGCGTGAGCGAGATCCACCTTTGGATCGAGAATCATCTCGTGAACACTCTCTTCCTCTCGCTGGATGGCCTGTTCGGTTCGAACGACTTCTTCAATTACTTCCCGGAGGCCGGATCGTCGTTCGGTTGTCTGGACAGGAGGCACCATCGGAACATCTGTAACGGAAACCGTGTCATTCAAAACATCGTTTCGATAGTCGTCCTGTACAGGTGTGGAACTCAAATCCATTCTTGCCCGATCCGTTTTCGCAGTCTATTCGTAAATCTCCGTCCCAAAAACAATAACGGTTTTGAGATCGTTTCCGAATCGATCAAAAGTGCTCAGAGGCGGCACCACAGTGCTGGCACCTACGCTAGCGGGATCGACAATTCCCCAGGACACGGATAAGAGTCGGAGAGAATATTATTAATTTTTCCCGCCATCAGGAAACTCTCTTTCGTGGCAACGCGCCACCCGAACCTTTGTATTTCCGCTCGAACTTCCCACGTTTACAGGCGCTATAGCACCTTATTACTAACACCTTCGGTCGGTTCCTGTTAGGCCTTACATAACCCATCATGTTGGTGACCTTACCTAACATGCCTAACCGCAAATGGGATTCCGGTTGAGGCGAAGGCCCACACACATCAAGGAGAATTAGAAGAATGAAAAATAATCGGGGTTCTTCACTGTTGGAGTTGTTGATCGTGGTGGCGGAAAACGCGATCCTCCTGACTCCTCTGAACAGGAATCTCGATCCGGTGAAAACCGCGAAGAAGGGGGACCGGGAGCAGCTCCTGAAGGAATTCGCGCAAACCAAGAAGAAACTCGGTGCGACGGAACGCGATCTTGCGTTCCTCGCCATCGACGTTGTGGATTCGACAGGTATGAAACAGGGGGAAGAAAAGGCGATCGTCGAGCACGATTTCAAAGAGTACAAGCGCTATGTCGAACGGGTGCTCACGACGTACGGATGCCTGAAATCCACATGGACGCCCGACGGGGTGATGAGCTGTTTCACGACGGTCGATGCTGCGGTCCAGGGGGCTCGCGAAGTGGTCCGTGGTCTCGGGAAATTCAACAGAGAAATTAAGATCATGCGGGGTGATTTCGCCGTGCGGTGCGGAGTGAACTCCGGTTTTGTTTACTTCCACGAGAGCCTGCCTCTGGAGGAGGTAAGCGACCGTGTGATCGATATCGCCGGGCACATGCAAAAGAACGCAATGCCGAACAGCGTCTGCGTGGCGAAGCCGGCGATCGAACTGCTCAATGAACGTGGGGGATTTGAGCCGTCAAGAAGAACTGTCGACGGGTACGAAGTGTACGAGTGGAAAAACACCTGATCGCTATTTCTCGGTTCCCACCGCATCACATATCACTCTCCGTGCTTGAAATGACCATCCGCTGAAGGTCACACGGAGTGAAGGGGACACCGAAAAGGGTAGCGCGTTGGGGGAATAATCAAGAATGGCACTTTTTAAGAAAAATAAACCGCCGGTCGGATTGGATGGAGAGGTTTTGATCAATGATTAAAGTCAATCTTGGTGAGCGTAAGAAAGCAAAATCCGCCGCGAAGTTTGCCTTGTCCAAAAATTATACGCCCGTTGTTCTGGTGGCGATCGCTGCAGGATTTGTAGGCTATGGCTACTGGTGGTACTCCAGCTTGAACGATCAAATCGCGAACCGGGATAACAAGATCAAGCAAGCCCAGGCACAGAAGGCGCCGCTGGATAATGTCATCAAGCAGGATCAGATCTACGAAACCCGGAAAAAAACGCTCGAGAACCGCGTTAAAGTGATCGAAGGCTTGCAAAAAGGCCAGGTCAGTCCAGTCATGACGCTGGATCAATTGAGCGAAGCTGTCCAACGAACGCAGTACGCTCGGTTATCCAATCTTGATCAAAACAACGCGGTCCTCACGATGAATGGTGTTGGTACCTCGTTGAACGCGATCGCCGATTTCTACACGAATCTGACCGCGACCGGGTATTTCAAGAATATCGACGTTTCCAATGTGCAAGACAGTGCCGGCAATTTCATGTTTTCACTGAAATGCGAATTCTCACCTCCGCGGAGCCCGGCCCCCGCAGGACAACCGGCCGCAGCGGGAGGCAATTAAAATGGCGATCGACTTTAAGGATCTAGCAAAGCTTAGGTGGTACTACCAGGTTTTGATTGTGGCTGGTGTTTGTGGTGGATTGCTGGCGCTTTTTTGGTATCAGTTCCTGAGACCGATCGAGGCGGACATTCAGAGCCGCATGAGCATGCTGGATGACTTGCAGAGGACCATTGCTAAAAGTTTGCAGCAGCAGAAGCAGTTGGCTGAGCTCAAAAAGCAGGCACTTGAACTTCAGGCGAAACTCGACATGCTCAAATTGGTTTTGCCGTTGGAAAAAGAAACCGACCAGATTTTCCGGGCGGTCCAGCAACAAGCAACCACGTCGGCGCTACGAATCCTGCGGGTGACCCCGCGGCCGACAATTGATCACGAAGTTTATACAGAATGGCCGATTGATATGGAAATCATCGGTACGTTTCACAATGTCGGCTTGTTTTTAGACAAAATCCGGCAGTTGCCGCGCATTGTGAATATTAGCGGGTTGAAGATGAACGTCAGAGCCGCGGACGGGGATCAGGCAGCAACCGCGAGCATCGGCGCAACCTACGTCGCAACAACGTTCGTCTATAAAGAGGAAGGAAACGCAGCGACTGCGCCTTCGCCCAGTCCTGTGAAATGATGTGTAAAGCCGCACTGATCCTTATTTGTATCTTCATTCTGGCTGTGAGCTCAAACGGCTTTTCCTCAGGCTCAACCTCGACCAATTTTGGCGAGAAGTTGAAAAGACTGTTCCACGCAAAACGCGAAGCGGACGCGCGGCCGAAGCAACACCACGGCATGGCCCCGCCTCAAGACAAGCGCGCAACCTAAAGAAACGGGTAAAATCGAAGTAGTCCGCGACGCTGACGTTCCCGGCGTCATTTGTTCTCGTCACCGGGATGAACCCCTGCCCCTGCGGCTTCGCCAGTGACTTTCGCCGCGAATGCCTTGGTACTCCGCCCCAGATCCATCCGAGAGATGTCCTGGTAATCGATTGACTGCATGACCGCCTGCGTGCATTCAAAAAAAATGTTAATGCACAGCCGCCGCGTTGCCGATTTAACAAGATAGGAAGGACAGCGTAGGACCGAAGAGATGAAAAAGCGCTTAGGGGATATCCTGGTTCAACAGGGAAGTATTTCCAAGGAAGCCTTGAACCGGGCGATCGCCCTGCAAAGTCAAAAAGAGATGCGCCTGGGCGAAATCCTGTTGCAGGACGGATTCGTTTCCAAAGCAGAGATCGCCGCCGCCCTGGAACAGCTGCAGGGGATTGCTTACGCGGAATGTCCACCGGCGTCAATCGACGTGAAGGTCCTGGAGCGCGTCTCTCATGCGGTTGCGCTACGATGCTGTGCTCTGCCATTGGAGATCCGGGGTAAAGAGTTAATCGTTGCGATGGCCGAGCCGCAGAACTTGACATTCGTGAACGAACTCCGGTTCCGCGCCGGCATGGAAATCTCGAGGCGGTTTAGCTTTCGCCACGACGTTCTTCTCGGAATAAAAAAATTCTACGGCGATGGTGATCTGGACAGCGTTCAGGAATCGGAGCCGGGCGACGATGTCGATCTAAGCCAGCGTGAACCCGGCGTGGCGGATGTAGAATTCATCACCGCCGACGCCCGCGAGGAAAGCAACGCCGCGATCAAGGAGCTGAATTCCTCCAAGCAGCGGACTCCGGCGGTGCGCTTCGTTTCCAATATCCTGGCATTGGCGGCCCAAAAGGGGGCCAGCGACATTCATATCGAGCCGCGCGTCGGCAACACGATTGTCCGCATCCGTGTGGACGGTATTCTTCGCGAGCTCATGACCATTCCTTTGGACATTCAGACGTCCGTGACCTCGCGCATCAAGATTCTATCCAATCTGGACATCGCCGAGCGGCGGCTCCCACAGGACGGCCGCTTCCTGATGGTGTACCGGGGGGAACGCTTCGACCTTCGCATTTCAACGTTACCGACTCATTTTGGCGAGAAAATCGCGATCCGTGTTCTCGATCCAGGTGCCGCAATCATTACGCTCGACAAGCTGGGCTTGCCGGATCATCTAGCCAAGGATATCCGTCGCATATTGTCAAACCCGCAGGGAATGCTGTTGGTGACCGGGCCAACCGGATCGGGAAAGTCCACCACGCTTTATGCCGCACTCAATCAACTGCGGTCGCCCGGGAGCAATATCATCACGGTGGAAGATCCGGTGGAATACATGCTGGAAGGAGTGAACCAGGTCCAGGTCCATCCGAAGGCCGGCCTCACGTTTGCCGGTTGCCTGCGCTCGATACTCCGTCAGGATCCGGACATCATCATGGTAGGTGAGATCCGCGATGGGGAAACTGCGGAGATCGCGCTGAAGGCGGCCCAGACCGGTCACATGGTGCTTTCTACCTTGCACACCAATGACAGCATCGCCGTCATTACCCGGCTCCTGGATTTGGGAGTGCCGGCATACCTGATTGCGTCTTCGGTGACGGGCGTCCTGGCCCAGCGCCTGGTCCGGAAACTGTGCCATTGCCGTAAAAAAGCAGCAGCCAGCAACGATTTCATTCATCAGCTTGAGAGCATCGGCGTTTCCGATCTCCACACCTTTACTTATGAATATCATCCGGCGGGCTGCGCGCTCTGCGATAACACGGGTTACAAAGGGCGCGTCGGTATTTACGAACTGCTGCCTGTTGAAGGACCGATCCGCGAGGCCATCTACTCAGGCGCGCGACCCGAAGACGTTAAATCTCTCGCGCGGGCGGGCAATTTCCGAACGATGCAGGAGGACGCACTCCATAAAGTGCGAGAGGGTGTGACCGCCCTTGGCGAAGTCCGCCGTGTCATTCTGTTCGATTCCGCCAAAGTTGAACGATGCGAAAGTTGTTCTCGGGAGGTTATGACGACATTTGCATTTTGTCCGTTTTGCTCCGCCACCCGCGGCACGGTGGATAGGTCCATAAGTAGTCCGGCAAAAGTCCAATTCATGAGGAAGTATGAAAAAGTTTGAGAATCGTGAGGTCACGCGCCATCAACTGCTTGGCGATCTTTATCTCGTCTACGAAGGCAGCACCGAAGAGTATGAGGTACACCTGCCGGATTTAAGCACACGCGGAATGTTCATCCCCACACGACGGCTTTTTCCCATCGGATCCGTCCTCAAGGTGCGGTTCTTGCTACCCCGATCCGGGTTTCTGGTGAACGCGCGAGCGGAGGTTCGACACATCGTGCCCGATTCCGGCATCGGTGTAGAGTTCGTGGAACTTTCTTCCGAAGCTTTAAGGGCGATCGAAGAAGAATTCGGAAAATAGGATTAACAGTGCCGCTCAACGCGCACTGATGTTCGGTCGCAAATACCCCTCCCCAAAATCCTCGACGTTCACAGCCGATCAAAGACAAGAGTTTTTGATTAGTTCCATCTATCGCGCGAAAATGGTTTCCATGAAAAGCCGGCGGGGCTTGCTTCTAGTAAATACGGGCAACGGCAAGGGAAAGTCCACCGCCGCGTTTGGTATTGCGCTTCGCGCGATTGGGCAGGGGCTTCGCGTCTCGATCATCCAATTCATCAAAGGCAAGTGGAAGACAGGCGAGCTTCAAAGCGCGCAACGCATCGGCCTGGAAATGATTCCGATGGGAAAGGGATTTACCTGGGAGAGCGCAAACCTGGAAGAAGACAAATCTCTCATGCGCGAAGCTTGGACCCTGGCTTCGCAAAAAATCTTGTCAGGCGAGTACGATTTAATTATTCTCGACGAGTTAAATTACGTTTTGGGTTACGGTTATCTTCCGGTTGAGGATGTCATTCGCTGTTTCCAAAACCGTCCGGCGCATGTTCATGTTGTGGTCACGGGCCGTAATGCCCCAGAAGAAGTGATTTCGATTGCGGATTGCGTCACGGAAATGCGCGAGATCAAACATCCCTACCGTAACGGGATTCCAGCCCAGAAAGGCATCGATTACTAGACAACGACGCTGAATGCACGGGAAGGCGGTGAAAATCCGCCACTGCCCCGCAACTGTAAGCGGTACAAACAGCCGCGCGTTCGTCACTGCATAGCAAAGCGCATGTGGGAAGGCGAGCGCGATATAGCAACCGCAAAGTCAGGAGACCGGTTCAGCGGAAAACATGGAAACTCTTTTCCGAGGGGGAGAAGATCATGTCCACTCTCAGCCTCCTGTTCTTTCTGCTTCTGTCTGTTTCCGAACAGTTCGAGGGCATCGTTGAAGATCCAACGGGTGCTCGAATCGCGGGCGCAAAAGTCCAAATATCCGGTCCGAGCTTCAATCGTGAAACCTATACCGATAGCGACGGACGCTTCATCTTCGATGAGACATTGCCGGGCGATTATTCGATTCTGATTACTGCCGCAGCATTCGCTCCGTACAGCGCGTCGATTCACCTTCCCACCGGCACCTTCGCGGTCACGCTGCAGATTGCGCCGCGCGGTGAGGACGTTCTGGTTACGGCGACTCGCGTCGAGACTCCAGTAAGCATGTTGGGAGTTTCCGTTACTGCCATCGATCACGATCACATCGCTCAACAACAATCGCCTCCCGTCTATGAACTGCTGCGGGAAGTTCCCGGCATCGCCGTGGCCCAAACCAGCCGGCGCGGAGGCACAGCAGCGATATATACGAGGGGCGGCGGCAAAAATGCCAATCTGTTGTTGGTCGATGGCATCCAGGTGAACGAGCCCGGAGGCGATTTCAATTACGCTCACCTCACATCGACAAATATCGAGCGTGTGGAGACTGTCCGCGGTCCCCAGAGCGCGGTTTATGGCTCCAACGCAGCCGCTGCCGTCATTCAGGTCATCAGTCACCGGGGCAGCGCAGAAGACGGAATCGCGAGCGGGTTTGGCTCCTTTGAAGGCGGAAATTTTTCGACTTATCGATACCGCACGGGCGTTTCTGGCGTGCTGAAGATGTTTGATTATTCTTTGGGAGCAGAGCGCGTCGGAACTCAGGGCGCGTACATGAATGATTCCTACCGTAATCTGACGCTCGCTGAAAATCTCGGTTATCGATTCAGCGATAGATCTCAGGTCCGGTTCACGTTACGGACAATTGGCAACTGGGTCGGCGTTCCTAACAAGGTCGGGTACGGGTTACTCGACCGCGATGCATTCCGTACCGGCGAAAACATCATCAGCGGAGTGCGTTATGAGCGGAACACGGAAAATTTTTCGCACCGTGTACAACTCGGCCTCACTCGCTTTCGAGACTACTTTCAGGATAACCAGGGCGAAGGTCCTTTCAATATCGGTGCCGTTGTGGAGGGTACGACGGGCGCGCGTGGAACCGAGGGCGTGCGGTTGGTGCGGATGCTGTCCGCTTGGGAGCTGTCGTCCTCAAATTTTGTTATTCCCAACGGCACGCGAGTTGTTCGCCGGACCGTATTCATCAGCGCCTCGGCTCCATCGAAAACCATTACCGAGCGGCGATCGGCGGGATATCAGGGAAACTGGAGTTACTCGTCCCATAATTCGATCATCTTTGGCTACGACTTCGAGCAGGAGCGTGGCATCACGGATATCGCCCCACCGCTCCGAAACAATCATGGCGTGTTCGCGAATCACCAGCACAGCGTGGGCACGAGACTGTTTTTTACCGAGAGCGTCAGACTCGAAGACAACTCGGTCTTCCACAAGAAGGCCACACCGCGATTCGCCGCTTCATATCTGCTTACGTCAACAACTCGCTTGAAGGCGAGCACCGGTGCGGGAATTTCGGAACCCAGTTTCCTGCAGAATTTTGCCCACGATCCCACCTTCATTGGAAATCGCAATCTTCGCCCGGAACGTTCCCAAAGCGTGGAAGCAGGAATCGAGCAGCACTTCTTTGGTTCGCATTTCGTGACTGAGGCGACGCTGTTTGCGAATCGTTTTCGGGATCTGATTGTTTTTGTTTCTTTGCCGGCGCCACAGCCGGGAACGTGGATCAATGTGGAAGCAAGCCGTGCCGAAGGCATGGAATGGAGCACACGGCTCGAACTATCGTGGTTGAGGCTTCGCGGCCAATATACGATTCTCGATACGCGTGTTACCTCAGCCGCCTCACCGGCGAGTGCATCGACGGGAATCGGGCAGGAATTGCCCCGCAGGCCGCGGCATTCCGGCGCCGTCGATGTCACAGCCGTCCTTCGGCGTGGTTTCGTCACTCTGAACACGACTTTTGTCGGTGAACGCCAGGATTCGGATGGAGTGGGCTTTGGAATTGTCCGAAATCCCGGATACCAACGAACCGATCTGGGCGGGAGCTATTCCCTGCGGCCATGGCTCGATGTATTCATTCGGGTCCAGAATCTTTTCAATCGCCGGTACGAAGAGGTACTCGGCTACACGGCTCTCCCTCGGAATGCGCTTGCCGGCATGACCTTCCGTTGGAGGCATCGATGAGACGGAGCCTGATGATTGTCGGAACCGCGTCGCATGTCGGGAAGAGCATCATCGTGACAGCGCTTTGCCGGGTGTTTCGTCAACGCGGTTTGCTCGTGGCTCCATTCAAGTCGCAGAACATGGCTTTGAATTCGTTCGTTTGCCGCGACGGTAGCGAGATTGGACGTGCTCAAGTCGCTCAGGCCGAAGCGGCAGGTGTTGAGCCGGAATCGGACATGAATCCAATTCTCCTCAAACCGGCTACGGATCGACAGATTCAGGTCGTGCTGCACGGCCGTGTCTATCGAACAATGACGGCGTCGGAGTACTACGAGCAAAAACCGTTCTTTTTTAAGGAAGCTCTAGAGAGCTTCCACCGCCTCGCACAGAGATTTGACGTCGTCGTAATCGAAGGCGCCGGAAGCGCCGTGGAGTTGAACCTCAAAGATCGCGATATCGTCAATCTACCCTTTGCGAAAGCCATCGGCAGCCGCGCTGTGCTGGTGGCCGACATCGATCGCGGAGGAGTATTCGCCTCGATTGTCGGCACCTTTACGCTCTTGGAAGACGACGAACGCGACCTCGTTCGGGGATTCATCATCAATCGTTTTCGAGGCGACCTGCGCCTATTCAAAGGAGGGCCGGAGTTGTTGGAACAACACACCGGGCGCCCCTGCTTCGGCGTGTTGCCGTACATCGAATCTCTCCGCATCGACCAGGAGGACAGCGTGTCGCTCGACGAACGGGCCGTACCTCACGGAGCGTTTCGCGTTGGAGTCATCCGGCTGCCGCACATTGCTAATTACACGGACTTCAATGCGCTCGAAACGATCCCCGATGTCGCAGTGGAATATCTGACTGAACCCACAGCTGCCGCCGACCTTTTGATCATCCCCGGAACAAAAAATACGATCAGCGACCTGAAGTGGCTTTACGAACGAGGCTTCAAGCCGTTGCTGTTCCAAACGCTGGAACGTGGGGGATGGGTGCTCGGCATCTGCGGTGGATATCAAATGCTCGGACGAAAGATATCCGACCCCTTTGGTGTCGAAGAGGGTGGATGCCTGGAAGGACTTCGATTGTTGCCTGCCGAAACCGAACTCGGCCGCGACAAGGTGACGGTTCAATCGCAAGGCTGCTCCTTCCTTGGCGCTTCCGTTTCCGGATACGAGATCCACATGGGCAGAACCGAGCCGCTCGAATCTGTCGATCCGTTCATTCGGAAGCAGGACGGAACAGCCGATGGAATCGTTTGCGGCAGGATCGCCGGGACGTACTTTCATGGCCTCTTCGACAACCCGGAATTTACGCAAGAGTTTCTTTCGCTTGTAGCGAAGAGCCGCCGGCTCAACTGGCGCCCTCCGAACTTCCGTTATTCAAAGAACGAGCAGTACGACCGCCTCGCGGCGGTGGCTGTAGACCATCTCGATATTGATCGAATTTACGAATTGCTCCAATGATCGAAGCGACCACAGCCGAATTCGCCATAGCAGTTATGCTGGATCTCATCATCGGAGATCCTCGATGGTTGCCCCACCCGGTCGAAGGCATCGGCTTCCTCGTTCGCCGGTTCGAACGGTTGTTGCGAAGAATCATGCCGTACGAGCGAGCAGCAGGCTCGGTACTGGTATTCATGGTTCTCGCGGTCAGCCTGGTTTTCACTGCCGCCACATTGCGATGGGGAAGATCTCCTGTTGCCGTCTATTGGATCTTCAGTTGCCTCGCCCTGCGCAGTCTCGACCAACACGCCCTTCGAGTGATCAAAGCGCTGCGCTCTGGAGATCTTAATGTTGCCCGAAATCTCGCCGGACAGATCGTTGGGCGTGACACGGGCAAGTTGTCCGAAAATGAAATCACACGCGCCGTCTTTGAAACGGTTGCGGAGAACCTGAGCGACGGTGTCGTTGCGCCGTTGTTTTTCCTCGCCCTCGCCGGCATTCCCGGCATGGTTGCCTACAAGGCGATCAACACGATGGATTCCATGATTGGCTATAAAAACGAAACGTACATTCGATTCGGTTGGGCAGCCGCCCGGCTGGACGATCTGGCGAACTACATACCGGCTCGAATAACGGCGGGACTTATTGTCCTGAGTGCAGCACTGTTGCGGCTTCGATGGCGAAGTGCGGCTGCGATAGTTTTGCGAGACGCCCAGTTGCAGCCTTCTCCAAACGCGGGCTATCCGGAAGCCGCGCTCGCCGGAGCCTTAGGAGTGCAGCTAGGCGGCTTGAACTACTACTTCGGGCGTCCCGTGCACAAGCCGTTTCTCGGCGATCCGACTGACGAACTGCAGTGGAGTCGCTTCGCGACTGTCCGGTGGTTGATGTATGGCGTTGCGGGGTTTTCTTACCTGGCGTTGGGCATATGGCTTCAGTTTTAAATCATGGTGGTCGGGCGCTCGCGTTCGCGCGTGAGCGCAATTTGGATTATCGGGATGTGCTGGATTTCAGCGCCAATATCAATCCACTTGGACCTTCTCCAAAGACCATTGCTGCCCTTCAAGAATCTTTACATACCATCGCAGTCTATCCGGAAGAGATGCCCACTCGCTTTGTGCGTTGTCTCTCCAGTGAACTGGGCGTACCTGTCGATCAAATCCTGACGGGCAACGGCGCAACGGAACTGATTTACTTTTGGTTGAGAACCACGCGCCCACAGAGCGCAACCTTGATTGTACCGGCGTTTATGGAATACCGCCGCGCCCTGGAGAGTGCAGGAGCTCGAATCACGGTTACCACGTTGCGGCCCGAGGATCATTTTCGTTTACCGATCATCCAGCCGGTCAGTGATGTAGTGATCCTGTCGAATCCGAACAATCCGACCGGCGCATGCGTTCCGCCTGAACCGCTATTGGACTGGCTGGGACAGATTTCCGGATCAACCCAGATTTTGCTGGACGAGGCCTTTATTGAATTTACCGGCCAACCTTCAATGGTCCGGTATATCGGAAAATTTCCGAATCTCTGGGTCCTGCGGTCGATGACCAAGTTTTACGCCATTCCCGGCCTACGATTGGGGTACCTCGTCGGGAAAGGCGTGCCGTCGCTTACGCACTCCCGCGAACCGTGGCAAGTCAACAACCTCGCTGAGATTGCGGGTATCGCGAGTCTGGCTGATCGTTCCTATCAAGAGGCGACCCTGCAGCTTGTGCAGCGGGAAAGGATCTGGCTGTGGAAACAACTTCAAGGCCTTGCTCATATTCGCGGATTTCCGACGGGGGCGAACTTTTTCTTCGCGCGTTGTGACAGCGATCGGAAGTTGGACGAACTGATCGCCGCTCTCGCTGAGCAGCACATCTTGATTCGGGATTGCCGAGGCATCGAGGGTGTCGACGGCCATTGCGGCCCTTGCTTTCGATTTGCCATCAAGAAACGTGAAGAGAACATGCGTCTGTTGAGTTACTTCAGGAGAATTTAGATGTGGCTGGTCTTATTATTCGCGCTCGCATCGCATCGGATCGTGTCCACCGCTCCAAGTATTACGGAAATTCTTTTTGCCCTCGGCGCGGGTGATCAGGTTGTTGGCGACACGCTCTATTGCAATTATCCGGAGGCCGCCAAAAGCAAGCCGAAAATCGGCGGCTTTAAGACACCAAACATTGAACTGATTCTCGCGCTCAACCCGGACCTTGTTTTCGTGAACGACAGCCAAACGAATGTCGTGGCGGCTCTCCGCCAGACTGGACGCATCGACGTCATTACTCTCTATCCGGATAGTGTTTCGGGCATTTATCGATCGATCCGGATTGTCGCCGAAAAGATCGGAATGCCGGAACAAGGCAAGATGCTGGTTCAATCCATCGACAACGAGATTCATCAAAATGCCGGCCGCACGAATCGAACCGCCAAGCCGAAGGTGTTGTTTGTGGTTGGCCGTACGCCAGGCACCGCTGCGGGTCTCGTTGTGGTTGGCCGCGGGAGTTACTTGAACGAACTGATCGAATTGGCCGGTGGTATCAATCCCGCAACCGATGCTGTCGTGCAATACCCGCGATTCTCCCTCGAAGAGGTGATTCGTCGTGATCCAGACATCATTCTCGATATGGGGCATGACCACATCGTCACAGAATCCGAAAGACAGGCGGTGAAGCAAGTCTGGCAGAAGTATTTCTTCCTTCGCGCAGTTCGCAACGACGCCGTATTTCCTATATCTGGTGAATATTTTGTGACGCCGGGTCCGCGCGTCGGTGAGGCTGTCCGCGAACTGCGGAGGATCTTCTCGCGATGATTACGCTGATTACTGGAGGAGCACGCAGCGGCAAGACGCGCCATGCGCTCGTATATGCCGGCTCAAAAGAGCCGAAAACGTATATTGCCACGTCGGAAGGTCTGGACGACGAGATGCGCGAGCGCGCCGCGCGCCACCGCGCAGAACGAGGCGCTCAGTGGGACACGATCGAGGAAGCGTACGACCTGCCGGAACACTTGAGAAGACTGCACGGCGTTGTCGTGATCGATTGTCTGACTGTTTGGCTGTCCAACTGGGTTCTGCGAGCCGAAGACCAGGCCGGAAAACAGATTGAATTGTTGTGCCGTGCCCTGCGTGTTGCCGAAGCCGACGTTGTGGCGATTACAAACGAAGTCGGGTGGGCCATTGTCCCGGACAATGCATTAGCTCGCCGCTTTCGAGATCATTCCGGCCTTATGAACCAGCGGGTGGCTGAAATTGCGGACCACGTTTTACTGATGATCTGCGGTATTCCGCTGCAGGTGAAATGATGGGATTTCGTGTGGCCGTGCAATTCCTCACGAGGCTGCCGGTCCGCACAGAAACGGTTACCGCACGCCAAATTGCGTCTTCTTATTACTTCTATCCGGCGATCGGATTCCTCATCGGGCTGGCCGCCGCCATCCTCCGGCGCGCATTGACCTTAATATTTCCGGATTCCTTTTCAATCGTGATCATTCTGGGTTTCCTGGTGTGGGTGACAGGCGGACTGCACGAAGATGGTTTAGCGGACGTAGCCGACGCAGCAGGCGGCTGGACGCGTGAAGAACGATTCCGGATTATGAAGGACGCCCGCATTGGAGCATTCGGCGCCATCGTATTGATCCTCTGCGTACTCGCTAAGTATGCGGCGCTCACATCCATGAATTCCGCCCGGATCGATGCCGCACTCATGACGGCGCAGATTCTTGGGCGTTGGGCGTTTCTTCCTCTGGGATATTTCACTCCATATGCCAACGACGGTCTTGGTTCGGAATTCGCAAAGAGAATACGAACCAGCACACTCATTGTGACGACCCTATTCAGTGGCGCCCTCGTGATCCTGATCTCGCGCGTTTCCGGCGCTGTTGCATTCTGTGTTGCAGGAATCATAGTCGCTATTGCCTCGACATACTTTCGTCGTTGGATTGGCGGGATTACAGGCGATTGTTTTGGAGCAACTTTTCACTTTGTGGAGATCGCAACCTATGCCAGTTTCCTTGCCTGAGATTCAAAGCCCCGATGGTCAGCTCCGCTCTCAATTGCAGCAGCGGCTCGATAACCTCACGAAGCCGACAGGGAGCCTTGGGCGGTTGGAAGAGTTCGCCCGTGAGTTCGGCGTTATGAGGGGATCAGTGGATCTCGTTCTGAATAGGCAGGCGATCTTCACGTTTGCGGCCGACCATGGAGTATCGCGTACAGGCGTTAGCGCCTATCCCCGCGAAGTGACCGCACAGATGGTTTTCAACTTCTTGCGCGAAGGTGCTGCCATCAATGTCTTGTGCCGTCATTACGGCATCGAGAGCGTTATCGTCGATGTCGGCGTCGATTACGACTTCCAAGAGCGGCCCGGCCTCGTTTCGAAAAAAGTACGCCGGGGCACCGAGAACTTCGCCGAGCATCCGGCGATGACCGAGGATGAGGCGATTCGTGCCATTCAGGCCGGAATGGATTGCGCCCAAGGCTACGATCTGATTGGAACGGGCGAAATGGGCATTGGGAATACCACATCCAGTTCGGCAATACTCGCCGTGATTGCCGGCTTGCCGGTTGAAGAGGTCATCGGGCGAGGTACGGGCGTGGATGACGAACGGATGCGCCATAAGGCAAATCTCATCAGAGAGGCGATCCATCGCCATCAACCCGATCCACACGATGCGCTCGATGTCCTTACGAAGATCGGAGGTTTTGAGATCGGGGCGATCGCTGGATTGATTATTGCGGCGGCCTCGCGGCGCATCCCCGTTGTTGTTGATGGTTTCATTTCCGGTGCCGGCGCAATGATCGCCACAAAGTTGGCGCCGGAATCGCGACAGTTTATTTTCTTTTCACACCTGTCGCGAGAACGAGGCCACCGCAGAATGTTGGAATACTTCGGTGCTCGACCGATACTCGATTTGGACATGTGTCTGGGCGAAGGAACGGGCGCCGCCATCGCTATGGGTATCATCACGGCTGCTGTCCGCCTGTATCAAGAAATGGCAACTTTCGAATCGGCGTCTGTTTCTCGGGGCGGACAAACGCCGACTGTAGGGACGCTCTGAGAAAGTGTGAACGAATTACGCTGGATTCTAATTGGTTCACACCATCATAGACCTTTATCGTTTCAGAAATCGGTTTTCAGGCTCAATCAACGGTCTCCGGATACTTCCACTTTGTGATAGTCCCATGCTGCAGGCTGACGTTGTTCTCTTCGCAGGCGTACTCCATGATCACGTCTTTCGCGGGCTTCAAGGTCCACGTTCGTGCGTTCATCCAATCGTGAGTGTAGGCTTTCGGATCATGAACCGTCACCGTGTGCAAGATCGTAAGCGAGTCGGTACGGGTGAACGTATTGATGTACTTCATATCTTTGCTGTGAGGGTGCCCGACGGTGTCGAGTCTGGTGTATCCGTTGAAGCCCGTCGTCTCGATGACAAGCGTGTCACCGTCCCAGCGCGCGGTGGAGACTCCCGTCCAGCTCGGCGGCAAGTCTGCCGGCCATTTAAAATTCGGATCCAATGACATCCAGTGGAACCATGTGTTTTGCTCGAAGAGGAACGCGAAGGCGCTGTTACTGTGGACGATCTGGACTCCATGTGGAGAGTTGATGTTGCGCGACATTCCGAAAGGCAGACAACTTCCGGCGTAATCCCCGTTCTTCTCCGGGTCGTAATCCTTCCACTGCTTCAATCCCCACTCAGTGTACGGAAGATCGTAGGTCTTCGGCTGCCCTTTGGCATCGACCAACGGCTCACCTTTATGGGGCCAGTCGAAGGGCATCCGCGTTGCCGGATCCAAAGCACTGGCTCCCTTCGGGCCTGCCATATTGGGAGTATATGGATTGGCCCAATGGCCGCTGAAGTCCGGTTTGCCGTCTGAAAGTCGCGGCGTCGGTCCGGCCGGCGGGAGATTGGCCCCGCGTTGTGGGCCACGTCCACCACCTTGCCGTCCGGTTTCTTGAGCGGCCACTCCGAGATTCAACACTAAGACGGCAGCGACAGCCGCCACAAATAGGACTGAATTCCAACGCATTGTCATGCTCAATCTCCTTTCGAGAGGCTATTCCCCGCAATAGCCAGAGTCAAGAAGATGCAATTGCCGGCCGTAGGTATAACTGCGGTCTTTTTTGTTATATTCCCCTCCTCGCAGCGGAGGGGAACACTCATGAAGCAACCCGTATTAGGAATCGTGGCCACTATCATCGTGATAGCCGTATCCCTCACCCTCATTTCATTTTTTGATTTTCCGACTTTTGCCGGGTGGATCTCTTACAGCCTGATGTGCCTTATTCCAATGCAAATAGTCGTGGGCGTCACCTGGGGCACGCATCATCCGGGTTTCGCCGCGAAACAACGCCAGCCGCTGAAAGGTATTTTATTGGCGATAACCACAGCCGTGATCGGAGCGATCGTTTTGGCGGCTTCGCTGGCTGTCGCCGGAGGAAATGTGACGCCGCCGGCTCCGATGCTCGTGCATGTGACAATCACGTCGGTTGTTGTGACGTTCTGGGGTGCGATCATCTTCGGCGGCTGGCCCTTCAAGGCAGTCATCAGGAATGAAGTTGCCGCAGGTTTGGTCCTGCTCGTTGCATGCTACGTCGTGAACTACCTTCTCTTCAGGATCTCTTTCGATTACGGATTCATGCAAGGCGCGCCGGTTTACGTTCCGTCGTTAGACCCGCACGGGATGTTCAGTGCTTTGAATATTCTGGTTTTCGAAGTCTCGTTCTTGATCGGGCTTTTCGCGATGGCGAACTTCGACCTCTGGCCGCTCACCACGTTTTCCGGTGTGATGCGGCAGCCCTTGCTGGGTATCGTTTGGACGGTAGTCGCGCTTGCCATTGGCGGCCTGGCATTCTGGTTCGGGGTAGGCATCATGAAAATGGATGTGATGGCATTTCTGGTCACCGCTCCGGTCCCCTTCATCTTCGGCTCAATTGTCGTTATAAACATGCTGCAGAATTCGCTTTTTGGAAAGCTGGCGCAGCCCCTAAAAGGACTTGCTAATGTCATTGCCGTTATCGTTATTGGAAGCGCGCTGGGGCAAGTGTACCGCGCACTCGCACCCGCGATATCCGGAACGCTTCATGCCGGACCACCGGCCTATGAGCTGGAAATCTGGACCGCCTCAGCACTACTGGCTGTGACGTTCCCGTTCCTCATCTTCTATGCCGAATTTTTCAAATTCTGGCCGTTGTCGAAGAGCGAATAGCGACCCTCACCCGGCGCGCCAGCCTGCTGGCTGTCGCGCCGCCCTCTCCCAGAGGCAGAGGGTCAGCCGTCCGTCCTGCCCTGTTCCATCAGCTTCACCAGCGCGTGCAGCGTTCTGTTTACCGGCGTCGCGATACGGAGTTCTTTACCGCGCTGGACAATGTAACCATTGAGCGAATCGATCTCGGTGGGGTTGCCGCGCGCGAGATCCTGAGCCATCGAGGAAGTCGCATTGGCCATGGCATCGCCAAGCTTGAGCGTCGTCTCCACAAGCTGCTCGACACTGGGGAGAGAAACTCCCGACGCCTTTCCCACGAGGACAACCTCCCGAATCAACTCTTCGACGATGCCACTGGAGAGAGGATTATTTTTAATCGCGCCATAGCGCGCTTGGGCCACGGCCGAAATGGCGTTGTAACCACAATTCATGACCAGCTTCGTCCAGAGTTCGGCGGCAATGTCGTTCGAAATCCGGCAAGAGATATGGGCCGCGTCGAACAATCGAGCGATACGATCTAAGTCTTCGCGCCGCGGAATCCCGGGTGAAAGCTCTCCAACAACAAGATCGCCCCGGCCATCGTGTTTCACGCGGCCCGGCCCGCTCATGGCAACAGCGACATAAACAACTGCGGGAATCGCAAAGATGCCCGTCGCACGCCGGATGCGCTCGACATTATCGACGCCATTTTGGAAACTGATGAGAAGAGCGCCTTCCCGGAGATGTGGCGCAATTGCCGCCGCGGCCGTTTCGGTATCGACGGTCTTCACGGACAACAAAACGATGCTTGCCCCACTTGCCCCACCGACTGCGCCGATTTCAGTTTCTGCCCCGAGACGGATAAACTCCTGAAAATCCTTCCGCTCAAGAAACAGACCATCGCGCCGTATGGCCTCGATGTGATGGGCCCGGCCGATTAGCGTCACCGAGATTCCCGCTCTTGCGAGCATTCCGCCGAAATAGCAGCCGACGGCACCCGCACCAACAATTGCCACACGCTCTGGATGCATGACGCCTCTATAATAGGCGGCGAGAACGCCTATGCCCAACGGATTCCCCTCCTCTACGAGGAGGGGAATACCTAAGAGGACCCTATGAAAAAGATAATATTCGTCGTGCTTGTCGTCGCGGCAATTGTGCCGCTAAACGCTGCTGCCCAGGATGCCGCCTCGGTGATTGACGCGTCGGCCAAAGCGATGGGTAGCGCGACACTCCAATCGATTCGGTACACGGGGAGTGGGACCAACAATTCGGTCGGCCAGGCCTTCACAGCCGGCGGCCCTTGGCCGCGCTTTAAAGTTACCAAATACGTGGCACTGGTGAATTACACGATTCCCTTCATGCGCCAGGAGATCGTTCGAATCGACAACGAGAATCCGCCGCGTGGGGGTGGCGCCGGCGGCTACAACCCGGCCACGGGCCAGGGCGGCATCCGTCCGGTTCCCGGCGACATCATCCAAAACCAGAACACGGACGGGCGCACTGAGGCCGGAGCCCTCAACATCTGGCTGACGCCGCACGGATTCCTAAAAGGTGCAGCAGCGAATAGCGCAAAGATATCGGGAACACACGGTAAGGCGAAACTCGTATCGTTCACGGCGTTTGGTAAGTACACGGTCATGGGTACGATCAACGAGCAGAATCTCATCGAGCACGTCGAGACCAGGATCGATGCCGGTTTGGCCGGGGACACACTCCTCGAAAGTGTTTATTCGGACTATAAAGATTTCGGCGGCGTGAAGTTTCCGATGCACATCCTGCAGCGGCAGGGCGGTCATCCGATCCTCGATATCACGGTTGGCGACGTCGAACCGAACAGCTCAACAGCGCGCGAATTCACCGGCAATCCCCAGAGGGGCGGCGGGGCCGGTGCACGAGGCGGCGAAGGCGGTCCGGGCCGGATCCAGTCCGAGAAGATCGCTGACGGCATCTGGTTTCTGAATTTGGGAGCGCCGCAGAGCCTGCTCGTTGAATTCAAAGATTACCTTGTCATTATTGAAGGAGGAGCCGGAGACGATCGAACCATGGCCACGATCGCCGAAGCCAAGCGGATGTTTCCGGCAAAGCCGATCAAATATCTCGTCAACACGCACCATCACTTCGACCACTCGGGCGGTATTCGCGCTTATGCCGCCGAAGGGATTCCGATCATCACGCACGAATCGCACAAGCGCTACTACGAAGAGCAAATCTTCAAGAACCCGCACACACTGAATCCGGATCGTTTGGCAAAGATGCCGCGCGCTGTGATGATCGAGACAGTGAAGGATAAGCGAGTTCTCACCGACGGCAATATGACCCTCGAGCTGCACCTGGTTCGCGGGAATCTGCACGCGGAGGGAATGTTGATGGCGTACGTGCCAAAAGAGAAGCTGATCATTCAGGCCGATCTGTTTACACCGCGTCTAGGCGCGCCGCCACTGCCGGCTCCGAGTCCGTACACGACGAACTTCGTGGAAAACGTCGAGCGTTTGAAGCTCGACATTCAACGCGTCGCGCATGTCCATGGCGGCACCGATTCTTGGGCCGAGGTTTTGAAGGCGGCGGGCCGTTCCGCCGCCGCCAGCCGAGCGGCTCGCTAAATCGGTTTGGTTGCCGACAAGGGGCGCGATATACTCTCGGCTACCTGGAACTTCTACTTTGTATAAGGAGGCCCTATGGCAAGAAAGTTGTGTGTTGCCAGTATTCTTCTCGCGCTCATCGTCGCGGGTGACAGCCTGCGCGCGCAAGACGCTCGCGGCGTATTGCAAGCCGCGGTGAAAGCGATGGGTGCGGACAATGTGAGAACCATTCAGTATTCCGGAACCGGCTGGAATGGAGCCGTTGGTCAGAGCTTCAGTCCCCAAGACGATTGGCCGCGTTTCGAGGTAACCCGCTACGCGCGCACCATCGACTACAATGCCCGTTACTCGCGGGAAGAATTCACCCGACGGCAAGGAAACAATCCCACGCGCGGTGGTGGTGGCACCCCTCTGCAGGGCGAGCAACAACAAGACTTCATCGTCAGCGGGAATTATGCCTGGAACATGAACGGGCAGAATCCGGTCCCGCAACCGGGCCAGTATCTGGCCGGGCTTCCCGTCGCCGAGTACAGGCAGTTCGACATTTTGCTGACGCCGCACGGGTTTCTGAAGGCCGCGATGGCAGCGCAGAACGCGACGGCCATCTCGATCACGCTGCCGACACCGCCGGGTGCCATCACAAACAATGGCAAGGCTACTTTGGTCTCGTTTACGGCAATGGGGAAGTACCGGGTCAATGGAACCTTCAATGACCAAAACATGCTGGAACTTGTCCACACCTGGATTCCCAACCCGGTCTATGGCGACATGCTGTATGAGCTGCGCTATACGAATTACAAGGATTTCGGCGGCGTGAAATTCCCCACCACGCTGCATATCCACCAGGGTGACCCGCGGCTCAGCGTGGCGCATAACTCGATGGAGATCACGATCAATAGTGTCCAGCCGAACGCCAGCATCACCGCTATGGCGGTGCCTGATGCGGTGCAAAAAGCAACGGCGCCGCGGGAGCGCGTCGAGTCGCAGAAGCTGGCGGATGGAGTCTGGTTCCTGGGCGGTGGCAGCCATAACAGCCTCGCGGTCGATTTCCGCGATTTTGCCGTAGTCATCGAGGCGCCGCTCAACGAAGAACGTTCCCTTGCCGTGATCAGTGAAGTCAACAAGCTCATTCCGAACAAACCCATCAAGTACCTCGTGAATACACATCACCATTTCGACCACTCCGGCGGCATGCGGACATACCTCGCGCAAGGCGCCACCATCGTTACGCATCAGGCGAACAAGGAGTATTACGAGGAGGTCCTGTTCAGCACCGCTCCACGTACGTTGCAGCCCGATAGGTTCTCCACCTACTATCCCTACTTTTCGGGTGGGCGGCGGCCGCTGCCGATCGAGACGGTGAATCAAAAATTCGTCATCAGTGATGGCGTTCGGGTACTGGATCTTTATCCGGTGCAGGGATTGAATCACGCGGCAACCATGCTGCTTGTGTACTTGCCGAAGGAAAAGATCCTGGTGAATGCAGACCTGTACTCGCCACCCGCTCAGGGCGCACAACCCCCGCCTGTGAACGCCAATATGAGAAGTCTGCGGCAGAACATCCAGCGGCTGAAGCTGGACGTTGCCCAGCATGTGCCTATTCACGGCACGCCAGGACCCAACGATCAGTTTGTGCGGATTGTGGGGACGAGCAGCAATTGACGTAAGAGTGGCAATTGAACAGTGAACATTGAACAATGAACATTTCCCCAAAAATGTTCATTGTTCAATGTTCAATTGCCATTTCGGAGAGGGAGTTTCACATGAGATTTCGATTCGGTGTTGCAATCATGATCACGATCGCGCTGTCGGCCATACCAGGCGCCGCTCAAACTCCCAAGGCGCCGGCTAAAGCGTGGACTCCGCCGCGCCTGCCCGACGGTCATCCGGACCTGCAAGGAATTTGGAACTATTCCACGCTCACACCAGTGGAACGCCCAAAAGAGCTCGCGGATAAACCGTTCTTCACTGAGCAGGAAGCAGCGGCGTATCAAAAGCGCCTGATGCAGACCCGGAACGTGGATCTGGATCGTGAAACCGCTCCGACCGCTCGAGGTGTCGTGAACGGAAGTGTCGAGACTGCGGACCTCGCAAACGCGTACAACGAGTTCTGGTGGGATCGCGGAACACAGCTCGTCAAGACCCGGCGCACTTCGCTGGTGATCGATCCTCCGGACGGCAGGATTCCCCCGCTCACGCCCGAAGCCAAAAAGAAAATCGCTCTCCTCGATGAGGCCAATCAGCGCCCGGCTCAGGGTCCCGAAGACCGGCCCGTGTCGGAACGCTGCATTGTGAGACCCAACAGCGGACCGCCCATGACGCCAACTGGCTATAACAACAATTTCCGGTTGGTCCAGGTGCCCGGATACGTCGTTATCTTCAATGAGCAGATCCATGATGCCCGCATCATCCCGATCGACGGCCGGCCGCATCTTCCGCAGAACATCCGGCAATGGATGGGCGATTCCCGCGGCCATTGGGAAGGAGACACGCTGGTCATCGAAACCACCAACTTTACCGGCAAAGCGCCCTTCCGGGGTTCGGGCGAGAACATGCATCTCGTGGAGCGCTTCCGGCGGACGGACAAGGACACGCTGCTTTACGATTTCACTGTCGATGATCCTCAATCGTTCACGCGAAGCTGGAACGGACAGATTCCCATGTCTCCCGGCCCTGAGCACATTTTCGAGTACGCCTGTCACGAGGGAAATTACAGCCTGGAAACGACACTCAGCAGCGCTCGGAAGTTAGAAGCTGAACAGGCCGCGGGAAAGAGCTCGCGCTGAACCACAGGCGTCACGCAAAACCTGCTGAAGGAGTTCATCCGGTCGGTGACAACTACTTGACAAAGTCAACGATTGATTGAACAATTTGGCGGCGTGCGAAGCCATATCGACAAAATTCGGCGGTTCAATCGATTCTACACACGAAAAATCGGAGTCCTGAATGGCGGGTTCCTGAAAAGTCGGTTTTCACTGACGGAAGTCCGCGTGTTGTACGAGCTTGCCCACCGCAGGCGCACAACCGCCGCGGAACTGATCGGCGACCTGGGGATCGACGGAGGGTATTTGAGTCGTATCCTGAGCGGGTTCCAGGAGACGGGCCTCCTTCAAAGTCGAATCGTATCGTCGGACGAGAGACAAAGGGAACTAAAGCTCTCACCGAACGGGAGGCGCGAATTTGCAAAGTTGGAAGCGCGTCAGCGTGCGGACGTCGCGCAGATGCTGCAGCCGTTGGGCAGCAAACGGCGCGTCCAGCTGCTTAATGCGATGGGATCGATTGAGCGTCTCCTCGACGCGCCGGCTCTGAAAACGACATTCAGTATCCGCGATCCTCGCCCGGGTGATATGGGTTGGATCATTCATCGTCAGGCCGTGCTGTACAACCAGGAGTACGGATGGAACCAGGAATACGAAGCGCTTATCGCGGAGATCATGGCCAGGCTCATACGAAATTTCGATTCGCGGCATGAGCACTGCTGGATCGCCGAACATAATGACGAAATCGCTGGTTCCGTGTTTTGTGTGCGCAAATCCCCAAAAGTGGCACAACTACGGCTGCTTTATGTCGAACCGTCCCTGCGAGGAGCAGGCCTGGGAACCCGGCTCGTCAATCAGTGCATCGCCTTCGCCCGCAGCCGCGAGTACCGAACCCTCACACTCTGGACAAACAGCGTCCTGAATGATGCACGAAGAATTTATGAGCGCGCCGGCTTTGAACTGAGGGCAGAAGAGAAACACCACAGCTTCGGACAGGATCTCGTCGGCCAGAATTGGGACCTGAAGCTCTGAGCGATCCGGCCAAAACAACTCGACGCTCCAACGTATATTCCCACATCGGCAAGCTAATCCGCCATACGAACCATCAAAGAATGAGCCAGCCGCGTAGTGGAACCGCGAGGTAATTAGTCGTACCACGCTACCGTCTATGGGATCAGGCGGCAGGTTCTGATTTGGCTTTCTTCTGGATCTCAACCGGCAGGATCATTTCAAAATCGATAGCTGCCCAAACAATGTCGAGAGTTGGATGATTGGGGCAATCAGGAAAGATAGCACCCTCTCTGATGACAATCTCCGCACCACAGCAAAGGCTTTTATACACTCCGAAGTTCTCATTGGTCTCCGATTTCACAACCAAACATTTTTCAATAGGAGCAATCCCGAAGGCGGAAACCGCTTCCAAAAACTACCGTGATGTTGAACTGGTATTTCGGCTATTCTTAGGAACTTAAAAAACGGATCGCAAAGGAGTGGACGATGACCAATATCACTCGCCGCGACGTGCTTTGGGGGGCAACCGCAGTTGCGGCCGGCGCTTTCACCGGCCCGGTTCTCGCCCCAACCAAGCTGTTCGCGCAAGCCAGAGCGGGCGCCACCGCCGAAGGGGTGAAGGCGCTCGTCTATGATGTATTCGGTACGTGTACCGATTGGCGCAACGGGGTCGCCCGCGAGGCGGAGCGCATCTTGAAGCCGCTCGGCTACGACATCAACTGGCACGCTTTTGCGGATGCCTGGCGTGCCCTCTACCAGCCGAGCATGGAGGAAGTGCGTTCTGGGCGGCAACCCTTCGTCAAGCTCGACATCCTGCACCGGCGCATGCTCGACCAGATCAAGCCGAAATTCGGACTGGAGAAGCTCGACGACAAAGTCGCGGACGATCTCAACCTCGCTTGGCACCGCATCGATACCTGGCCCGACGTGGTCCCCGGCTTCGTGCGGCTCCAGCGTAAGTTCATGCTCGCGCCGTGTTCCAACGGCAATATTGCGTTGATGGTGGACATTGCACGCCGCAACAAATTTTCGTGGGATGCGGTTTTGGGCTCCGAGATCGCGCGGGACTTCAAACCGAAGCCTGCCGTGTACCTGATGACCGCAGCGGCACTGAACCTGCGCCCCGAGCAAGTAATGATGTGCGCCGCGCACAGCGACGATCTGCGTTCGGCGGCGTCGAATGGCTTGCGCACTGCGCACATCGCAAGACCGGGAGAGAATGGGCCCGGCTCGGGAGAATCGGCCCCGCGAGTGCCCGTTGATTTCGCCGCGAAGAATATGGAAGATCTGGCAGCTCAGCTCGGCGTGTAATCGTAATCGGGGAGGGCAGCCGCACCGGATGTCTCCCAGCGCGGCAACTTTTCGGAACTCTTTACTTGTTCTTGTTCACAGTCGGCATCGGTACAAAACCGGTGAAAGTGAACTTCTGGATGCGTCTGTTCTCGGGCTTCAGCGGCGTTACTTCGGCCGTGTACAGATTGCCTTTCGAATCGACGGACAAGTGGTGCAGCGTACCGAATTGTCCCTTTCCTGAGCCCCATGATCCAAACCCATCGAGGAACTCGAGCGTCTTGCGGTCGAACACCATGATCTGCGCCTGGCTTCGATTCGCCACATACAGATAGCGCTGCTCGGAGTCCGGTGAGAACGCAAGGCCGGCCGCGGTTTGCCCGTTGCCGCAATCCGGTGCGTGGCATTCACGTCCAATGAACACTTGATTGACAAATTTACCGGCGGTCGTGAATACCTGAACGCGCCGGCCGCCACGATCGGCGACGTACACGAGGCCGTCAGTAGAGACCTTCACGGCGTGCACCGGCGGCACGAACTGCGGAGCCCCATCGGGGCCCATCGGCTGCGGCGGTGGCCCCGCGTCGGCGCTGCCTCGTCCCCGCCCGCCTTCAGGTGCGGGAGGATCGTCCATCGGCACGCCGCCGAACGCGCCCCACATCCGCTTGAAAGCGCCGGTACCGGCGTCGAACACGATGATGCGCTTGTTGCCGTATCCGTCGGCTACGAACAGTTCGTTCGTCTTCGCGTAGACGAATACGTCGGCTGGTTCCCAGAGATTTTTCGTGTCCTCGTTGGTCTTCTTCTGACCACCCTTACCGATCTGCATGACGAACTTGCCAGCCTTCGTGAACTTCACGATTTGGTCGTCGTTGCCGTTGCCTCCGATCCAGACAAAGCCTTTCGGATCGATATAAATTCCATGCTCCGTCTCCGGCCAGTCATAACCCGCCCCCGGGCCGCCCCAAGCCTGGATGAAGTTGCCTTCAGTATCGAATTCCAGCACGGGAGGCGCGGCCTTCGCCTTCTCTTCGGCGCTCAATGTGTTTGGCCGCTGCAGCACCCATAGATGATCCTGCTCATCGATCCCGGTGCTGGACACGATGGCCATGACCCACTTGCTGGGAAGCTTGGCCCAGGACCCTTCTGCGCGGAACTTCGGAATTTGCATCACGGCGGCCCCGGCCTGCGCTGATGCTGTTTGCTCCAACCCTCTCTGACCGGCTGCAATCATGGCGGCTATCCCCGCCGACAGGGTCGCAATCGTCAAAAATGTTCTTCTCATGGCGGTCTCCGATTGTGGACAATTGCTCTACTGAACGGGCACAGGCGAAGCCTGCCTCGTATCGGGCGTTGTGGGGTTCGCGGCAACCAGTCTCTGGCCGTTGGGCAGAATGACGTGCAGGATCCGCCCGACCGGCTGGCCGTTCTTGACGGGCTCGATGGTTACGGTGACCTCATCTCCGGCTTTAAACGACGACCGGGACCACCCGCGCCCTGTCATTGTCGTTGGGCCCTGTGTCTCCACAGACCAGTTCCGCACACCGCCGGTGTCGTCGTTCGCACTCAACTTCAGGAAGCAGTGCGGGTTGCTCCAGATCCATTCCGTCACGGTCCCCTTCAACGTGATTTCCTTGCCGGTATCGAGCGCCGCTGTGCCGTGATGGGCGAGGAGCGGAACCGAAACCAGGAGCAGCGCTACCGCCCCCAATATTTCAAACAAAATCTTTTTCACGGCAATCCTCCAATCGATGTTGTTACTGCTTCCTTTTCGCCTGATTGGCAATTTCTTTCTTGTAGGCCTGCGCGTCGGATGCGGAAGTAATCATCTCCATTAGATCGGTATCATTGGGCATCAGCCTCATCGCTAACTTGGTCAGCGGCGTAAATGGCTTCTTATAGATTACAGGATCGTCGAGGGTGACGGTCAGCTCCAGGGTATCGCGGTCGGCGCGGTGATACCGCTCCACGACGCGCATGCTCATGCTGTGCGGGTTGCCCGCGTTATCGAGCCACGTCCGGTCGTCCAGGCCAAAGCTTTGAACCACGAATGTGTAGTCGTCTTCCCAGCGACCCACCGAATAACCATACCACCGCGGATCAGGATCCTTCGGAATCTCCCGGCCGTCGGTCCAGATGACGCGCCACACCTTCTCGAACATATAGAACATCAGTACCTGGTTCGTCGTCTGCACGATCTGAAACGGCCGCAGCTCATATAACAGGATCCTGGGAAAGCCCGCGGGGTCGCCCAGAGTCGACAAGGGATCGTTGTCCTCGGAGACATCGGCGATTCGTGGCCCGTTTCCCGGTTTGTTGGCTTTAGCCATCTCTTGGCCGCGTGGTGTGAAGAGAGACGTAAGGTTGTATCCCCCCGGTTGGACGCCTCCCGGTCCAGGGTCCCAGATGCCGGACAAGTCGCGGCGCGGAGCTGGACCCGCCGATCCCTTCGGCGGTTCGCTGACTCCGTTCAGTCCCAATCCGGCATTGTTCCATGGCTTCGTCTGGGCGTGCGTCCGGCCCGGCACGAGAAGTGTCGCTGAGACAATGATGAACACGATGAAATGTAATCGCAATGAGGAGACCCTCCTGTCACCACGCCGAGCGCGTCAGTTGCGGGTCTAACCTTCAGTTAGTTCCCGTTGCCCGCGGATTATAGCATGCTAGATCAGCAGCTTCGCCGTCCGGCGGCCGTAATCACATACCTGACGAATCAAGCGCGGTGGCAGCCAGGTTTGAAATTGGACGAAGCGAAATCTCAAATCCGAAATTTCGAAATCTCAGGTTGGACCGGTCTAATTTGCAATTTCGGATTTCGGGATTTGAGATTTCGCTTCGTCCAATTTCAAAATCTCCTCCCCGTTGGAGTCGGATTACTCAAGTATATTGTTGCCTCCTATCCATAGGGAGAGGACTGTTTACCTTCCGTTGTTCAATATTCCAGCGAGGGTTCGCACTGCCGGTTGGATGACTTCGAAGGGATGTCCGCAGGAAATCCTGGTGTAGTTGCGATATTGCCGCGTCGGAGAAAACCATTCCCCCGCGAGAATGTGTATACGCTCAGCGGCAGCGCGACGTTGGATCTCCAGGCCGTTGTAGCGATCCGGGAGCTGGATCCATAGAACGAATCCACCTTCGGGGTGGTTCACTCGAGTACCGGCAGGGAAAGTCCGCAGTACTTCGTCCCGGGTAGCTTCAACGGACCGCCATAACGCGACGCGCAGTTGCTTCAGGTGTTTCTCAAACGCGCCACATTCCGACGCTGGCGGACTGTTGGTCGCGAAGCTGCCGAACCGACGGCAACCGGTCACCGACTTTTAAAGTTCCTACGAGTAGCTGCCGTTCGAAACTCTTCGCCAGTTTCAGGTATTTCGGGCAAGGCGGGTTCGATACGGACTGGCTTTGAGCTTCCACGCTTTCCATGGATGAACTCTACCAGTTTCGTGTGCACTGGAACAGGCACACGTATTTACAACTGTTACTGGTACAGATTGCCTCTGGAAGAGAAGGATTGGCGTATGATTGGTTTCTCGTGAACCGGTTTCCGAGGAGAGGGAGGATTCTATGGAAAGGCTTATCAATAGCTTGCTCGCTCAGTACGATCAGGGTGCGCTGTCGCGACGCGAACTCGTTGGCGCGCTTGCCGCGCTCGGCATGACGGGCTGGAGTGCGGCCGCCGCGCAACGAGGCCTGGAGGCGGCGACCATCAATCACGTCTCGATCACAGGCAGCAATTTGCAGCGGACCGTCGATTTCTATTCCCGTGTGTTCAACCTGCCGCGCCAGGGTCAGGGGCAGCCGAACCTCGTGCAGCTCGCGGTTGGCAAGGCCGGGCATCTTTCGATCAGGCAGGGCGCGAAGCCCGGCTTCGACCATTTCGCCATCGGGATCGAGGGATTCAACAAGGACCGCGTCATCGCGGATTTGCGGGCGCGCGGTGCGACGCCGATTGACGGCGGCGACGGGGCCGGCCTGCATGTTGCCGACCCGGACGGCCTGTTCGTTCAGGTCATCGCGAACGGAGGCACCGGTTAGCGCTACCTCTATAGATTCACGAGATTCCGATATTGCTCCATGCCAGACCCATTTGTCTTCGCGCTGGACCCACGTTTCTTTGCGCCGAACCCATGTGGTTCCGGCGGCGAGAAAACCGTCGACGAGGACGGTCTGCAAATTTGCGAATGGCGTCACAACCATCCTCAACCCGCACGCCGTCGGCGATCTGTTGCGCATGAAGTCTGCATCAAGCCCGGGATAAGCCCGCGGTGTCCAATGCTTCGCGCCACTGATCTTGCACGCCGAGAGCTTCGACCCACCGCTCTATGTAATCCCGGTCGAGTTCATTGAACCGAATTCTGAGGATCCCTGCAGCATCTTCGATTTGCCGTTGCGATCCGCCGAGTTTTGCCCACTCCAGTTTCGCGAGCATGACATCCTCTGCGCTGGCCATAAACAGAGATACGCCGTCGAATTCCATCTGAAAGCGGCGGTCAAATTCCGTGAGGCTGAACGGACGCGACTTGCGAATGATGAAATCGATCTTCCAACCACTGGTGAGATCGATCACATTGAACTGCCGCTGGTGCTCCAGCGCATCCAAGGCATCGTCCAGATCAAAATAATATTGGGGTTCAGGCAGGAGCGTCTTCAGGATCCGAAGCTGTTCAGGCGTTGGAGCAATAACGAGGTCAAAGTCATTGGATGCTCTGGGCATTCCATGAGCCGAACTGGCCAAAGAGCCGGTCAACATGTAGGGAATGCCTGCCTGGTTCAGTGCATCGGCTAACCGTCGAAGCACGTCCTGAACGTTCATTTCAGACCGGCGGGATAATCCTCTTCACTCAAGATGCACCGAAGAAATTCTCGCACCAGTTCCGGCCTTGAAATTCCAGGATGCCCTTGTTCGATTCGCGCGAACGCCAGCTTTCGTGTCAACTCGCTCAAACCGATCGCCGCTTTCAGACGTTCGACGGAACTCATCTTTCTAAGGATCTCGGTCTGAAGTTCCTGCGCAACCGGCGATGTGTCCAGCAACATCATTGTTGTGAGTCTAGCAGCACTCGGACATGTCCCGCGAAGATCGCCGGCGGCTCGGAATTTCGGATCGGTTGATCCGGCTCTCCGTGGGCGTCGAGGCGACAGAAGACCTCATCGAAGATTTCACCCAAACGCTCGGCACACTATTCTACTAAGGTGAAAATCTCGCGGTATCCAGATTCGACCAGTGGCGTGATTTTTTGATAGTTCGCCTGCCAGTCTTTGTCAGCTATGAGCCGCGGTGACTCCGTTTCAAAAGCAGAGAGGCTGGGAACGGTCAATTCGAACACTACCGTGTAAAATGGCCCCGTCAGGTCTGTCAGAAGCCGAGAACCAAACTTCGATCCGAGCCGCTTCTGGATTGCCATGCCTTCTTTGAACAGCGCGACTCCTTCTTTTGCCTTCCCGAATTTCAACCGAAAAACATTACGAATCACAACCATGCTGAGTCCTCCTCGGAAAAGAATTTGATTTACGTACAACTCAAACCTCTGCGTCCATCAACTCCTTGAGAATATCGTTGCGCCACGTGCGCTCGGGGCCAAGATCCGGACTGGAGTAAGTGATTCCGCCCGCAACATAGGCGCCCGGCTCCAGAACTGGATCAGCCTCATCAACCAGAACCTGCTCCACAGCGACGTTCAGCATGCAATTCCGGGAAGCCGAACGCATCTCCCGGCGGATTTCCTGGGCTGTGCCCTTGATTGCATATGCGACCCGTAAGTCGAAAATGGATAGCGTCACTATGCCGTTGCGCCGCATGTTTTCGGTGGTGTTGCTGCTGCTATAAGTGGCCAGGCGCAGATTTTTTCGGTCTATTGCCGCGATCTCGAAATAGCTAAGAAGCGACGGGTGCGGCCAACCATTGGCATCGACGGTGTACAACAGCGCTCCGTGATTCAAATATTTGCCGATTTCGCGCCCGTTCAATCGCTCGTACAGCTCGTCGGGCAGTTCGTGGCTAATCAATCTCGGCATCTTTAGATTGGCTGCGAAATCTTAGGGCGTTGCGGCCCTGCCGGACGTCGCGTTCTTCAAATTTTCGTTTGATGTCCAGCACGAGATCGTTTTTCGTGCGATGCCAGTTGGGAGCCACCAGTAATCCTAACGGGGCTTCGCCGAACATGCGTTCGATGACGATATTCGGATCGAGGCGCTCGATAAAATCACACAGTAGATCGAGGTACTCCTCGTAGCCGAGCACGGGAAAAGGCCGGCGTGCGTACTCGGCCGCTAATGCGGTGCCGCGGACGATATGGAGATGGTGAATCTTCAGCGCCTCCACTCCGACGCGGGATATTTCGTCCGCCATCGCCAGCCACTGTTCGCGAGTCTCCCATGGAAAACCTAGAATCAGATGCGCCCCAATGTGAATCGAGCGGCCCTGGGTCATTTCCATCGCCCGCAGAAATGCGCCGTAATCGTGGCCGCGGTTCACGCGGCGAAGCGTGTCGTCATAAATGGATTCGACGCCGAACTCCAGCGATACGTGCGTCCTCTCTGCAAACTCGCCGATCATGCGGATCTTTTCTTCGTCCACGCAATCGGGCCGGGTGCCGATGGCGAGGCCGACGACCTCAGGGTGATCGATTGCGTCCCGATACAGCCGGCGCAGATATTCTGTTTCCGCGTAGGTGTTGGAGAAGGGCTGAAAATAGATGATGAATTTCTGCGCATCGAATCGCTTTCGGATGTATTCAATGCCTTCGCGGACTTGATCGCGAATCGGATCTGTTTTGATCGCGGATGGCGGCCGGAACGAGTTGTTGTTGCAGTACGCGCAGCCGCCGACCGCCACCGTGCCGTCTCGGTTCGGACAGGTGAATCCGGCGTCCACAATGACCTTATAGACTCTCTCGCCGAATTTTTCCTGCAGCCAGCGATTATAAGAACGGAATCTCGTCTCTCCTTCTGGGAGGAGCGGCCGCGGCAGCCGTAAGGCTGACGAGGCGGGTGAGGGTCTCAAGCTCAATTCTTCCAGCGCCGCCATCGCTCTTGATCATCGTCGCGGTGCCGTTCGTTGTAATACACGTCGAATTTACGTCTCAGGCGATTGCGGTGCCAGCGGTCGTAATGCCACTTGAGGTCCGTGAAGATGCGCCCTCCTTTCATATAAATCAACGCGCAAAGCATGCCGCCCAAGTGAACTCGATAGTCGGTGCTGCCCCCGTCTTGTATGGACGACAGCACCGTAAACGCAGCGGTGCCGATCACGAACCATTTCACCTTAATGGGGAAGATGTAAAGGATGATCATGCGGTCCGGAAAGAGAAAGGCGTAAGCAACAAGGATACCCAGGATCGCTCCGGACGCGCCGATCGTACTTTGTAGGCTTGCGGGATTCAGCAGCGTCTTCAAAAGCGCTCCGCCGATTCCGCAAATGAAAAAGAATTTCGTGAATGCCCGGCTGCCCCACAATCTCTCCAGGTCTGTCCCAAACATCCAGAGACCGAGCATGTTGAAAAGAATATGAAGAAAGCCGCCGTGGAGAAAGATGTATGTCAGAAGCTGCCACAGGTAAAACCGGTGGGTTACCAGATAGGGCACCAAGCCGAATTTGCTTGTGAATGTGGTTCCCCCTGCAATGCCGTCAAAGATTTGCAGGAGGAACGTCGTCGAGCAGATGATGATCAGCGTTTTGACAACGGGGCTGATTCCGCCTGGACCGAATCCACTGAATGAATTTCGATAATATCGAGACACTTTTAACCTATTTGTCGCCGCGTGACTGGACAAACCAGCCTACATAAAAAAGCCCGGCCCCAAGCGAGGCAAACTTCAAGAGGCCGCCCATCTCGCCGAAGTAATTCAAGAGGGCTTCCCCGGTTACAATAAGACCTAGCAATTGAAGGCCCTTAGCCGCGTAGTGGCGTATCATGCTTGAAATTCTAGCACGCGGAGTGGATATGGATTTGAAAACGGTTCGCGTTCTGATTCCCGAAGGCGCCAACATCATTCTCGGCCAGACGCATTTCATCAAAACGGCGGAAGATTTGTATGAAATCCTTGCCGGGGCATCTCCTCACATCAAATTCGGCGTGGCCTTTACGGAAGCATCGGGACCGTGTCTTATCCGTTACGAAGGCAATGACGGCGATTTAACGCAGCGTGCCGCCGGAATTCTTGAGAACATCGGGGCAGGGCATGTTTTCGCGATTTTGATTCGTGATGCTTTCCCGATCAACGTTCTCAATTCCATCAAAATGTGTCCGGAAGTTTGCCGGATCTTTTGCGCTACCGCGAATGCTCTTGAAGTTGTCGTTGCCGAGACCGATCAAGGCCGAGGCATCATGGGCGTCATCGACGGATCGTCACCAAAAGGCCTGGAAAAGGATTCCGATAAGGCTGCGCGCAAGGCGCTTCTGCGGAACTTCGGTTACAAAGTGAAATGATTCTGGGTTTGAAGATTCTGGCCGGCTTTCTGATGGGGGCGATGCCGTTTGCGAAGCTTGCAATGCTCGGCACCGGCATCGATATCACCAAGACCGGTTCGAAGAATCCCGGCTTCAACAACGTCCTTCGTGTCACGAAGAACTGGTGGCGTGCCGGCGTGGCGCTTATCGGGGACATCTCGAAAGGTTACGTGGCGCTCCTGCTGCTTAGCCCCGGCGAAATTTCGGCAAGCGCATGGTTCATCGCAATCGCTGCAGTCGTGGGCCATTGCTGGAGCCCGTTTTTGAAATTCAACGGCGGCAAAGGCGTAGCCACCACCGTGGGAGTTCTGCTCTTTCTGGAGCCGTGGATCACGCTGGTCTGCCTGCCTCTCTACCTTATTCTTCGATTTTTCGGCCGCAAAGTTCATTGGCGCCAGGAAGGCGCTATCGCCTCGCTGGCCACGATGTTTGTGATTTCCGCCGTTGTGCTCGGCCTGATCGGCACGCAACCGGGTCTCCTCGCTTACTTGATGTTCACCATTATTTTGGTGAGGCACACGCCTAATCTGCGGGAAATCGTGGCATCCAGACACGAATAGCCTTCGGCAAAATGGAAATTTCGATCGGCAGCTTTCCCACCGATTCTCCGTCGATCTCCACAAATACGGATTCTTTAGACGCCGCGCTGAGGCGGTTCACTCGATACGCCTGCACCTTCGGATGGCTGTAGATACCGCCGCCGTAAAGTTGTCCTAGACCCGTTGCGAGTTCCCGGAGCGATATATCTCGAATGACAGTTACATCAAGCAGGCCGTCATCAAGGATCGCCCCAGGGCACACCCGCATTCCCGCGCCCTGGTACTGGCCATTTCCGGCCGCTACGTTCAAGATCTTCTCTTCGATTGTTTGGGAATTGTTGAGTTCGATCGTGACGAGTTTTCCGGAATAGGACAGGGCCGTTCGAAGCATTCCGGCAAGATAGGCCATTCGCCCGCCGAAGCTTTTTGCCGGCCGATTGACGCGAGCCGCAACCTCCCCGCCGATGCCGAAACTAGTCACGTTGATCGAATAGCGGCTCGGGCGGACCCCATCGATTGCCGTGTAGCGGACCTTCGTGACGTCGATCAGCCGCCTCTCTCCGCTCGGAACCGCATGATTCAAACTTCGGCTGAAATCGGATCCGGTACCCTTGGCGATGACAGCCAACTCGGCATCGGTTGCGATCAACTGTTCCTCTTCAAAGAATCCATTGACGACTTCATTGATCGTGCCATCGCCGCCGACAGCCATGATCGTGCGCGCTCCTCTTCGGATGGCGTCGCGGGTTAATTGGATCGCATGTCCTGGAGCTTGGGTTTCCAGGATTTCGACGCCTCGTGGCAATGCGACGGGTTTCCTGCGACCGGTACTTGGATTAACAATGGCAACGGGTTGCATTGCTAAATGATATTCCCTTACTCGCAGAGAAGGGCGCGAAGCGCCTTCTCCCGAGGCTTCGCCCCCTCCTCACGAGGAGGTGAGTATTATTCAGCTATAATGTGTCCCGCTCTATGAACAAGGCCGCGTTCTACGACCTAGACGGCACGTTGTTGTCATGCAATCTGGTCACGATGCATGCATATTACGCGCGCAACGACCGTTCTCTCATCA
>Ga0209058_1000369_pt1 | contig 37888 bp, 38 predicted proteins | sample GraSoiAngelo_147_FD_185904 | JGI IMG/M metagenome (GOLD analysis project Ga0209058, IMG submission 185904) | Grasslands soil microbial communities from the Angelo Coastal Reserve, California, USA - 14_1009_05_40cm (SPAdes) (version 2) | ecosystem: Environmental > Terrestrial > Soil > Grasslands ... | reverse complement strand
GAGCTTATTCAGCGCTTCCAAAGGTCCCTGCCCGGCGACCGTGAAGTCGGGGTCCTCATATCCGATGCTCCTTGCCGCCAGGAGCGCTTTCTTGACCGCAGCAGGCGTGGAGATGTCGGGCTTGGGCTGGCCCTTTGGGACGTGTTGCGTTCCCAGTGACCGGTCGAAAATCCGGACCATCTGTGAGGGGCGTTCGCCGATGGGTGCGGGCGGCGATCCAGGTAAATCACTTGTTCAGGTTCCTGCCAGGCCACGTGGAGGCGTAACCCAACGGGCCGGCGTGTTTCGTTGTCCAGTTCCGTCGTAATACGTAGCTGGGAAACCGACACACGTAGCCCAATGTCGATGGGGTGCGGCCTGCACAAATTTTCCGGCAGGTCGAGTTGTTCCGGATGCCAACTTTCGGCTCTCAGGCGCCCCGCTTCATTGAGCGTGACGACGCGATATCGCGTTGTGGAAAACGCGACCGTGCGTCGCCGGCGCCGATTGCGTTCACGCAAACCGTTGAAACATCAGGAAGCCCTATCGCGTTAGAAATGGAACGCGGGGTGCCCTATGCGGAGGCATGAAAGGGAAGACGACAATCCAAACCAAACTCGCAGAGAGCTTCACATCAAACACACCTGGTTTGCCTGCCTCCTTTCCTCCCGTCTTCTCTTTCGACGAAATCATTGTGACGATCAACTCCGGTCCGTTCGCGATTATCTCCACCTCATCCGCAATCGTTGACGATTGCGAACGAAGTATTTCTATTCCATGGGCAATCAAAGGAGTCAACGAGTCGATCATCTCCGCCATCGAAACGATTATTCCCGCAACACCGGCGATCACTTCCCGTGCGCAAATAGTCGTTTCCGAGATACAAACAATCGTTTCCATAACGGAAACGGTTATTTCCGGCGACCCTCAAGACCCAGCGAATGATCGAGTTCCAGACGGCTCCCCCGAAATGATTATTTCCGAGTTGGAAACGACTGTTTGTAGAGCTGACGCGACTATTTCCGCCTTGCACATATCCATTTCAGAGGCGAAGGCGGTCATTTTTGAACGCGTATTGGCTATTGAGGGGACGTACACGGTCGTCTCTGGACCGCATTCCATCATTTGCACGTACGAAGCAACGATGTCCGTTGTGGAAACGGTCATCTCCGCGACGGAAATCGATTTCTCCGTGGCGGACACGATTGTTTCCGCCTTCCCCACGAGTTTCTTCGCGGCCGAATTAATCATCTCTGCCGCAGAGAAAACCGCCGGCGCGGTGCCGGCGGCTGTGTCCCTAAACCATCAACCAACCAGGAGGTACGTATGAGTCCACACGTTCGACCTTTGGCCGGCTTCAAAAACCTGGCCGACCAACAACTCGTAACCACCGCCAGCGCCGTTGTTAAGGAAATGACCGATAACGCGAATTTCCCAAATCCACCCGTGGATTTGAAGGCACTGGCAACTGCCGTCGATGACCTGAGCGCTGCTGTCGCGGCGCAGGTTCAAGGAGGAACCGCCTCGACGGCTCACAAGCAAAACAAGCGGGCTACCGTCGTCGACCTGTTAGTCAAGCTGGCGCATTACGTCCACGACAACTGCGGTAACAATCCGGCCGTTGTGTTGTCCAGCGGTTTCCAGCTCGCGGGCACCAACCGTGCGAAGTCACCGCTATCGAAGCCTGTGATCATCAGCATCGATGCCGGCAAGAGCACGGAGCTCGTGCTCAAGCTGAGCCCGGTTACCAATGCACGGATCTTTGACGTCGAGTTTGCACCACTCGGCGCCAACAACACTCCGGGCGATTGGAAGGACGCCGGCTTGTTCACCAATTCCCGCTCGATCACCGTCGGCAACCTGGTTCCCGGAACGACCTACGTGTTCCGTGTGCGCGCTGCCGGCACCACCGGCTATAGCGATTGGAGCGATCCGGTCGCGCATATGGCCACCTAGCTCGGCCCGCCTCTCCCCCCTGGGAGAGGCCGGCGCCGCGAAGCGCGAGCCCGCGCGAAGCGCAAGCGCGACAGCGCGCAGCCTCAGGAGAAGGGCGAAGCCTCAATAGAAGCGCCGGGTGAGGGTCTCGATTAAGGAGACAACCATGAATCTCGAAAACGAAATCCTCGGCATCCGCACATCGCTCGGACGTATCGAAGGCCGGATGGACGAGATCGGCAAGCTATCCGAACGCGTCTCGATGCTGGAGCAGTCGCAAGCCTGGCTCAAAGGCGCATGGACGGTTCTGGCGGCCGCGTGCGCCTACATCTGGAAAGCCATTTACACAAAGTAATGAACGCTTAAAGGAGGACCCATGCTTGAATCTGTTTCCGAACATCAATTCTGGGCCGCAGTGGCGATCTATTGGATCTTCTCGGCCGCGGTCTCGTCCATTATTAAGGCTTCGCCCTGGCGGGCTCGCGCTTCGCGGCCCGATCCTCAGACGGTCCGCAGTCCGGGCTACTTGTGGCGGTACCGCTTCCTGCACAGCATCGCCGGCAATGTCACAACGGCGTTTGCGGGCAAGATTCCGGGACTCAAGACGTTCCTGCTCGTCGTGATGATCCCGGGTCTGCTCGCGGTTTCCAGTTGTGTCGCGCGCTATACGGTACACCCTGGAGCGCTGGATAAAACGGATTCAGCCGCTTACGACGTCTTATCGCCCAATCGACGATCGATCAAGCGCGCATCCTATATCAAGCTGGCCAGCTTCCCGGCTCTGCCGCAGAAGCGCTGAACAGGCTCATCGAGGCGTACAACATTGCACGTGACTCCGATGACCCGGAGGATCGCTTCCCTCACGATTGGATTTTTCTTCGCACGGTCCGTTTTCAGTGCCTTTTCGTAGAATTCGTTGCTTACCTGAAACAGGTTTGCCTCTCTCACGCGCGCAGCTAAATCCCCCAGAGCGTCAAAATTGCCGGTGTCGGTCACGCGTCTTTGCCGCGTTTCATCCTGCTTCGCCGACATGATCCAGACGGTGTACCTCTGCCGATGTGAAGGCGCCAGCTTGTTGAAGTTGTCCCAAGCCTTCGAATTTGTCTTCAACGAGCGGATAACGTCAGGCGTGAGTTTGAATGAATCGAGTCGCGGTCTCGGTTTCTCGCTCTTCGGATCAAGGCCGAGTTTTGCGAGTCCCGCCGGCAGCATTCGCCCTCCTTTGATCAGCCGGGCAACGTGCCTTTTGTTAACGGCCGACCAGTTCTGGTTATCGCTTCGGGGCGTGAATTTCCGCGCGTACCAGTCGTCATCGATCCGTTTGATGAGGCTGTCGATCCAGCCGAAGCACAATGCCTCGTCGAGCGCCTCGCTGTAGGAAACGGACGGTTTGCCCGTATGTTTCTTCGGAAACAAAAGCCAGATCTCGCGAACGGAAGTGTGATTGGCTTCGAGCCAGTCGCGCCAGGCATGATGGTCCGCACAGTATACGGTGGCGGGCATGCCGTGGATTATTCTCCGAATGCCCCAATCGCGCGAGATTTTTTGTAGCGGCAGGATATGAGGTCTTCGGGCTTGACGTTCTCCAGCTCGCGCAGCTGCCGCTCGAGCATGCGGCAAATCCAGGACGTCCCGATTCCCGGTCAAACACCAGTGTGAAGCAGTGCGCACGCGGGTCTTCGGCCAGCCGTTGTTCTTGTTCTGCAGTCTTTGGTGCCAACTGCTCCAACCAGGGAACGACAGGTTGAAATGACTAAAACCCGGAAGAGCCTCTATTGTTTTCCTTCTCGGGCCTTAATGAAGTAGTCAACGATGTCGATCGGCAATGGGAAGATGATGGACGTATTCTTCTCGACGCCAATCTCCGTCAGTGTTTGCAGGTATCGAAGCTGAAGCGCCACCGGCTGGGTGGCAATCGTCGCCGCGGCATCCGCCAGCATCCGGGATGCTTCAAATTCGCCCTGCGCGTGAATGATCTTTGCCCGCTTCTCACGCTCGGCTTCCGCTTGCCTGGCCATTGCGCGCTGCATGTTATCCGGCAAATCCACGCCTTTGATTTCCACGAGCGAAACCTTGATGCCCCATGGGTCGGTATGCTGATCCAGGGTTTCCTGCAGCCGCTGGTTCAATTTTTCGCGCTGGCTGAGGAGGTCATCCAGGCCGACTTCACCGAGCACCGATCGTAGACTTGTTTGCGCGAGCTGCGACGCCGCAAACAAGTAATTCTCTACTTCGACGATGGCACGAATGGGGGCCACGACCCGAAAATAAACAACCGCATTCACCTTCACGCTGACGTTGTCTTTTGTGATGACGTCCTGAGTTGGAACGTCCATGGTGATTGTGCGAAGGCTCACCCGGACAATTCGATCAATCGGCCAGATCACCCAAATCAGACCCGGCCCTTTGGGTTCGCCCATCAATCGTCCGATGCGGAAGATCACACCCCGTTCGTATTCGCGAAGGACATTCAGCGAATTGAAGAGCCAAATCAAAACGATAATCACCGCAATTAACACTAATGGAAATTGCTCCATGGTTGTCCTTTGTGGAACGCGTACCTGGCGAATTGCTAGTTTAGAGGCATTTCTTGGACTTGCGCAATCTTGGTACCGAAATCACTCTCAGTGGTTGGGCCGATGTTGCTTGCAGAAACACCGTCCACGAGTTGCCGGTTGGTCTGACATCCTTATGTATACGGATCCGCTCCAGGGCAGAACTTTTGAGCCAGCAGTTCATCCACGATGGCCACGGGGGGGTGCACCATTCGGAAGGGTATTTCCCCTGCGGAAGGGCCGTCGAAATAGTAATGACGCCCTCGCTTTTGAAACCTGGATCCACGGCGAGGAGTTTCCTAAAGCTGGCGCGCAACAGTCCCGCTCCGATCAGCAACACCCACGCTAGACCACCTTGTGCTGAATGCGAGCAACGCTTCAACAAACGAGGCGAGGATTGGGTATTGGACAATTTCTGGCGAGAGGCGATCCTTGAGCGTTCAGTTGCCACTGCCGCGGCAATTGAAACTTGCTGGCAACTGTGGAATACGACAAGCAAATATTCATCGAAAAACTTTTATGGACCAGAACCGGACTTCTGGGTCATAAGACACGAGTTCGAAGTTTCGCAGAACTATTATTGCCCTACTGAAGTTTTTGAAAGAAAGTTTCATTGTTTCTGCTGGAGTACGGCGGATAAATGAGTGAGCCGGAGGTCGCTTTAGGTAAGCCTCCACAACAACGCACTCAAGGCCAGAAGGGCCGTGACGAGCCCTGTGATCCTAAGGCGTCGCGCAAATCTGACCTTGTCCTGTGCCTCGTTCTTCTTTATCCAGGCTTGCCAAACCCGTTCGTCGAGCTCTGGATTTTTGTCGGTTTGCAGCATGGTTCTTTTATTAACTCCTTTTGGTATATTTTAAGCCACTATTGCGGTTGACGTCACCCACAAATTCACCTAATATGGTTAAGTCCCTGGCGTCTGAAAGGGATTATGTCGCAGCGAAATGGAGACAGGGCCTCGGAGCGGGTCCAACACGGAAGACCCGGCTCCGCCAAAGCAACCGCATCCGGGAATTTCGAAGATAACGCAGCAACACGCCCCAAAGTCGCTCGATTCACATCATCAGCTCAATCGTGCATAACGTCCGGACCGGAAACCGTTCCAGTCCTAAAGGAGATCCAATGATTCGCTCCCGCACACTCGTAACCTCGCTCTTGTTTGGTGCCCTCTTTTCTTCGCTGGGTACGGCGCAGGACCTTTCGAAATATCGTGATTTCCAGTTTGGAATGCGCCTGGAGTCTGTGGCCACACAAATACACATGAATGCCTCGGCCGCTAAGACAACTCATCAGCGGCCGGCAGTGATTCAAACACTCCAATGGGATCAGTTGAGTTATTCCGCTCCCGCGGCGGAAGACAGATCGCTCACGAGCATTCGTTTTGACTTCTATAATGGAGAACTTTTCAAAATGGTCGTCACGTACGATCCTGTGAGAATCGAGGGTCTGACAACCGAGGACATGGTCGACGCGATCTCCGCAATCTATGGGCCGGCCACCAAGCCGGAAAGGACGATCGCGATTTCCGCATTTTCGGCATACCAAGACAGCCAGAAGGTCCTGGCCTGCTGGGAGGACGCACAGTACTCCTACAATCTTTTCCGCTCTCCGTACGGAAACGCATTCGGACTGATCGCTATTTCCAAACAGCTCGACCTTGTGGCGGCCGATGCGAGCAGAGAAGCGGAACGGTTAGACAAGCAAGAGGCGCCGGCGAAAGAGGTCGCGCGGCAGATGAAGCAGGAAGAGGACAAACGCGTAGCGCAAGAGAAAGCCAGACTGGTCAATAAACCCAAGTTTCGTCCTTAGCGTCCGAATCAATGACAAAGAAAGGTTTCCAAGGATGACGAAGATCATGAAATGGCTGTCCATCACCATGTTGCTGCTGGCCGTGCTTCAGCTGCCCGTTGCGAGTCACCCCGTATTGTTGGCAACTGTGGTTTGTGCCTCGAGTCTTCTGCTTGTCGCACAGGCCCTTCGTGCGGGAAAGTATTCCTGGGCTGTAGGATTCCTTGCAATTGCCCTGCTTTTCAATCCGGTTGTACCCATTGCTCGTTCTGGACGAGATATTCTCTGGATCAATGGAGTTGGCCTCGCAGCGTTCCTGGCTGCCGCAGTCGCGTTCAAAGCACGGCCCGCACTCACGGTCCTATCGATAACAAACCGTTTGCCAAGGCGCGAATCTCTCTGAGGCCTAAATCCATCCCGCATACGTTACCCTCTCGGCTTGGGCACGGTCGAAAAGAGTTCTGAGTAACAATCCGGATGATAGGTCTTGCCGCCAACTTCCGTCCGTTCCGCTCTCTCGAGCGACGATCCGGAGCCAGTTTTCACGGTTCAGCTCTGCCCTGAACGATAGGAATTTCCAACGGCAGTCTCGCACACGCGATAGTCGTCTTCGGGTCAGGGTGAAGCGCCGGTAGTTGTCTGACGCAGGCGAAGGTTATTCCGATAAGTTCATTTGAGGCAGGCGCCGCAGGATAGATAATTGATCGAATGATCCGGAAAGTTCTGATTGCGAATCGCAGCGAAATTGCCATCCGGATTTCTTACACGCTGCGCGAAATGGGTATCGAAGCCGCAGCCGTCTTCACTGCACCCGATGAAGGCGCACTGCATGCCCGTCTGGCGAGGGAAGCGCACCTGGTCACGAGCTATCTCGACATCGACGAGATGATCCGGACAGCGAAAGATGCTGCCGCCGACGCAATACATCCGGGATACGGTTTTCTTTCGGAGAACGCCGCGTTGTCCGCTGCGTGCGCCCAAGCCGGCATTGTCTTCATCGGTCCGCTTCCTGAGACGATTCGAAGAATGGGCGACAAGCTGGAATCCAAGCGCGTCATGCAGCAAGCTGGTGTTCCCGTGGTTCCTATATGGGAGGGTGAACCGCCGGATTGTGAATATCCAGTTCTTGTCAAAGCTGCGGGCGGGGGCGGCGGCAAGGGAATGCGCCTGGTCGAACGTCCCGCAGATTTGGCGGGGGCCATGGCATCGGCTTCGCGGGAAGCAGCCGCTGCGTTTGGCGACAGCCGCGTATTTGTCGAAAAATACATTCGCCACCCGAGGCATATCGAGTTCCAAATTCTTGGCGACTCTCACGGCAACTACCTTCATGTCTTCGAGCGCGAATGTTCAATCCAGCGGCGACATCAAAAGATCATCGAAGAAACGCCTTCGACTGCGGTGACAGCCGAACTCCGGGCGGAAATGGGAGCGGCGGCATTGGCCGCCGCGCGTGCCGTCAGATACCGTGGCGCCGGAACGGTCGAATTTATTCTCGATCCCGGGGGCCGGTTCTACTTCCTCGAGATGAACACCCGATTGCAGGTCGAGCATCCGGTGACAGAGCTGACGACGGGACTGGATCTGGTCCGCGAACAGGTGCGGATCGCATCCGGCGAAAAGTTGCCCTACCGGCAGGACGATCTGCGGCAAACCGGCCACTCTATCGAGTGCCGTGTCTACGCCGAGATTCCCGAGGAAAATTTTCGACCCTCGATTGGAACGATCGAAATCTATGAGCCACCGTCGGGGCCGGGCATACGTCTAGATAGCGGTGTTACTCGGGGTTCTCGCGTGAGCTACCACTTTGATCCACTGCTCGCCAAGCTGATCGTTTGTGCGCCCACTCGCGAGTCCGCAATCGATCGTATGAAGCGCGCCCTCGATGATTTCGTGCTGCTTGGAGTTGGAACAAACATCGAATTTCTGCGCCGTATCATTGCGACCGACGACTTCGCTCTCGGTAGACTCGATACCGCATTTTTAGATCGCCACCCCGAATTGTTCACGGCTCCTTCAGAAGTTCCCGTTGAGGCTATCCTCGCGGCGTCGATCCCTCTCCCTCCGGGAGAGGGCAGCCGCGAAGCGCGCGGAGCGCGAACCCGGCAGGGAGAAGCCTCAAGTGAAGGTGAGGGTTCAGGCACGGGATTCCCCGATGCCTGGACTTCCGGTCCCTGGCGCAACTCATGACGTCCCACGAACTACACTGGGAACTCCCCGGCAGAGAAGTCGCCGTGCGCGTCGAGCATTCGAAGGGCAGTGGCACGTTCCACATCGCCGGGCAGGCAATTCCCTTTCGCCTTCTCGACCGCAATACGATTGAAATCCTCGGCCGCCGTGTTCGCTTTTACGCGATACATGATGGCGACTCCTATACCGTCTGGCTCGATGGACACACGTATCACCTCAAGCGCGCCAGCAAGTCTCGTCTCTCCGAAACTTCCGTTCCAGTAGCCGCTAATGAGATCAAGGCCCTGATGCCCGGCAAACTCCTGCGCCTCGAGGTTGCCGTAGGCGACGTGGTTTCGGAAAAGCAGATCGTTGCGCTCATGGAATCCATGAAGATGGAAACCGCGCTTTATGCGCCTCAAGCGGGCCGCGTTACGGAAATTCGCTGCGAACCCGGACAAGTCGTGGAGATGGGCGAAGTGATCATGGTTATTGATTGATGAATTCTGAAGAACGAGATAACGGCGGTCACACGAGGTGTGAATGAATTGGAATGGAGCGTATTCCCCTCCTTGCATCACCGCAAGGAGGGGAATAACGCACCAGCGTAATTCGTTCACATCTTCACAGACCGCCGCTACAGTGCATTCCTCGCTTCGAACCCATTTTTCGCATCCTGTTAGAATGATCCCATGAGCTCCTTGCCGAAGACCGTTCGTATTGTGGAAGTGGGACCACGCGACGGGCTTCAAAACGAATCGGCGATTCTACCGACTCCGAAGAAAGCGGAATTCATCAAATTGCTTGGGACTGCGGGGCTTCAGGACATCGAGGTTGCATCTTTTGTGCACCCCAACCGGGTGCCGCAGCTCGCCGATGCCGACGAATTGGTCCGCCAGCTTGAATGTGTCCCGAACGTCAGGTATTCCGCGCTGGTCCCGAATGTGAAGGGTCTCGAGCGCGCGATTCAAAGTGGAATCCGGCGCATCGCCGTTTTCACGGCCGCGTCGGAGACCTTCAACAAGAAAAACATCAATATGGGCATTCAGGAATCGATTGATGTTTTCAAGCCGGTCGTCGATCGTGCGCTAAAAGAAGGACTATCGGTTCGAGGGTATGTCTCGACCTGCTTCGTATGCCCGTACGAGGGTCCTGTCACCAAAGAAAAGGTTGCCGATGTCGCCGGGGTGCTTTTTCAACTAGGCGTGGACGAGGTCTCGATCGGAGACACGATCGGTGCGGCCACTCCGCGTGACGTCGAAACGACGTGTGGGTATCTGCTTCAACAATTCGCCGGACACAAACTCGGAATGCATTTCCACGACACCTATGGAATGGCGATCGCAAATGTCTATCAGGCGCTCCAAATGGGATTCACGATTTTCGACAGTTCAGCCGGCGGACTTGGCGGCTGCCCTTATGCTCCAGGAGCTTCGGGAAATCTTGCAACAGAGGACCTCGTCTATCTTCTGGATCGTCTCGGCATTAAGTCTGGTGTTTCTCTCGACCTCGTCCGGCGCGCTTCATATTTCATGGCCCGCGAACTTGGGCGCGATCTGCCATCGCGTGTCTTGAAGACGGCCTGATGGCCTACGTCTGCCGAAGCCGCTTTCGCGTACGCTACGCCGAAACCGATCAGATGGGCATGGTGTATTACGCCAACTACTTTGTCTGGATGGAAGTGGGGCGCACCGATTTCTGCCGCGAGTGCGGATTCAGTTATCGGGACCTCGAACGCGAAAAGCAGGCATATCTGAGCGTCGCGGAGGCGAACTGCCGCTATCTGGCTCCTGCCCGTTACGACGATGAGATTCTCGTAGAGACTACATTGAGCCGTGTCAAGAGCCGCATCATCGAATTTTCTTACCAGATCAAGAGCGGCGACACCGTCCTGGCTGAAGGGCGGACGGTCCACGTGGTGATCGGCGCCGACGGAAGACCGCGGTCGTTGCCAGAGCCATACCGGGAGCTGCTCCAATCGAAAACATAGCATCATTCCCCTCCTCGCAGAAGAGGGGTGGCTGCGCCATCAAAAGAATGCTGCGAAGCCACTGAAGCGGCGCAGCCGGGGTGGCGCGAAGCGCGAGCCCGATAGGGCGAAGCCTCAATAGAAGACTGGCGCAACGTTTGGCCGAACTGACCATTATTTGAGGCTTCGCCCTATCGGGCTCGCGCTTCGCGCCCTCTCCCCCGGGAGAGGGTATTATTAAGCTGTATGGATCCGCTGTTGATCGACGGCGAGAGTGTCACGATCGAAAATGTCTATGAAGTGGCTTTCGATCGACGGCGTGTAGGAGTCCACCCGGCTGCGCGTCAAAAAATGGCGCGATCACGAGCGGTTGTTGAGGGCATCGTAAGCGAACGCCGTCCCGTCTACGGCATCTCGACCGGCTTCGGCAAGCTCTCCGATGTTCATATCGGCGAAGACGACATTTCACAGCTACAACACAATCTGCTGCGCAGCCACGCATCGGGAATTGGCGCATCTTTCAGTGAAGAGGAAGTGCGCGCCCTGATCCTTTTACGCGCCAACGTTCTTGCAAAAGGCCTGTCCGGGGTGAGACCCGTGATTGCCGACCGCCTCTGCGATTTGCTCAACCATCATTTGTATCCCGTGATTCCTTGCCGCGGCAGCGTGGGCGCAAGCGGAGATCTTGCTCCCCTGGCGCATCTCGCTCTGGTCCTCATTGGTGAAGGCGAAGTCTTCACTGCTACCACGAGGATTACGGGCCGCGAAGCGATGGAAGGACTCGGGATGGCCCCGTTGAAGCTACAGGCCAAAGAGGGTCTTGCACTTCTGAACGGAACCCAGGCGACTCTGGCTGCAGGCATGATCTGTTGGCGCCGAGCCAAACAATTACTCGACTTGTCGGATCTGGCCGGCGCCATGTCACTTGAAGCATTGAAGGGATCGCCGGTTGCGTATGACCCTCGCATTCACCAGGCCAGACCACACCAGGGACAGATCGAAGTCGCCAAACGCCTGTCGCGATTTCTCGGGGAGAGCGAGATCCGGCAGTCGCACATCGATTGTGAGCGGATACAAGACGCCTACAGCCTGCGTTGTATACCGCAGGTCCACGGACCGGTCCGCGAATCCCTGGAATACGTGAGGAACGTGACAGCTGTGGAATTGAATAGCGCGACCGACAATCCTCTCGTTTTCGCCGATAGCAAGAGTTCCTCCGAAGTTCTCTCCGGCGGTAACTTTCATGGGCAATCACTGGGCCTTGCTTTTGATTTCATGGCGATGGCGCTCGCCACGCTGTCGAATATCTCCGAGCGGCGTGTCGAACGCTTATTGAATCCGGAATACGGGGACCTGCCGGCGTTTCTCGCGGATCATCCCGGGCTGAATTCCGGATTCATGATTGCTCAAGTGGCAGCGGCAGCTCTTGCGAGCGAAAACAAAGTTTTGTCGCATCCCGCCTCGGTGGATTCGATTCCGACATCGGGTAACAGGGAAGATCACGTTCCGATGGCAATGGGGGCGGCGCTTAAACTCAAACAGGTGACTGCGAATCTGGAACATATTATCGCCATCGAATTCTTATGCGCCGCGCAAGGTATCGATTACCTCCGCCCGCTGAAGGCGGGCATCGCCGTCGAAGCGGCGTATCAGCACATTCGTCGAAGAATCTCTCACATCTCAGTCGATCGCGTTCTCTCAAAAGACATTGAGCAGATGGTGGGGATCATGAATGAACGTGAGTTTATGTTGCTGGCGACAACATGAAGGTGTAAACGCGAAACAACCCCCTCCTCGCAGAGAGGGGATTAGCTTAATCTATGACCGACTACACCCCTGTGAAAGCGCCGTGCGGTAAGACGATCTCCTGCAAAGGATGGCAGCAGGAGGGGGCGCTTCGGATGTTGATGAACAACCTCGACGAAGAGGTCGCCGAGAATCCACGGCAACTGATCGTCTATGGAGGTTCAGGCCGCGCTGCGCGAAGTTGGAACGCATTTCATGCGATCGTTCGCGCATTGCGTACTCTAGAAAATGACGAGACGTTACTCATCCAGTCCGGAAAACCTGTTGGCACGTTTCGAACGTTTCCACATTCGCCCCGCGTGTTGATCGCGAACGCGAACCTGGTACCTCACTGGGCCACGCGCGACGAATTCAATCGGCTTGAAGCGCTTCAGCTCACGATGTACGGGCAAATGACCGCAGGAAGTTGGATCTACATCGGAACTCAAGGCATCGTGCAGGGAACGTATGAAACATTCGCTGCGGCCGCCCGCAAGCATTTTGGCAGTTCCCTCGAGGGCCGGATTCTCGTCACGGGGGGTCTGGGAGGCATGGGAGGCGCCCAACCTCTGGCAGCCACGATGAATGGGGCCGCGTTTCTCGGAATCGAAGTCGACGCATCGCGCATCCGGCGCCGCATCGAGACCGGTTATCTGGATATGATGACCGACCGCCTTGAGGACGCCTGGAAGCTCGTCACCGAGGCCCGCGATCAGCGTCGGCCGTTATCTGTTGGCCTGCTGGGAAACTGTGCCGATATTCTCCCCGAAATGGTCCGCCGCGGATGGATCCCGGATGTTCTCACCGACCAGACCAGCGCGCACGACCCTCTGAACGGATACATTCCCCGAGAACTCTCTCTCGAGCAAGCGGCGAAGCTTCGCGAAACCGATCCCAAGACATACACGATGCGCGCGATCGAATCGATCGCCATTCACGTCGCTGCCATGCTCGACATGCAGAAGCGCGGCTCGGTGGCGTTCGATTACGGCAACAATATCCGGACCATGGCGTTTGAGGGCGGCGTAAAAAGCGCCTACGATTTCCCCGGCTTCATCCCCGCATATATCCGGCCGTTGTTTGCTGAAGGCCGCGGACCGTTCCGCTGGGTCGCGCTGTCGGGAAACCCGCTGGATATTCAGGTTACGGATGATCTGGTTCTGGAGCTTTTTCCAGAAGACCGGGTTCTCAGGCGCTGGATCGGTCTCGCGCGTCAGAAGGTGCAATTCCAGGGACTGCCCGCACGGATATGTTGGCTTGGATACGGCGAGCGCGCCGTGTTCGGCGAACGGATCAATCATCTGGTAAAGACCGGCAGGATCCAAGCGCCGATCGTCATCGGCCGTGATCATTTGGATTGCGGTTCAGTCGCCTCTCCGTTTAGGGAAACGGAAGCGATGAAGGACGGAAGCGATGCCATTGCCGATTGGCCCATCCTGAATGCGTTGCTCAACACGGCGTCGGGGGCGAGCTGGGTTTCATTCCATCACGGAGGCGGCGTGGGCATCGGCTACTCGTTGCATGCGGGCCAGGTGATCGTCGCCGACGGCACCAAGGAAATGACGGAACGGCTCAACCGCGTCCTGACTAACGATCCCGGCATCGGTGTCGCGCGCCACGCCGATGCCGGATACGAGGAGGCTCAAGAATTCGCGAAGCGGAAAGGCATCAAGATCTAAACATCATCCATGCCGCTCAACTCGTCACCGTTCGAGGCCCGCGGCGTGCGCGGCGCGGGCCTGAATTGTCGGAACTCGGCATCATCCGTGACGGCGCCGTTCGAATTCGTGACGGTGTGATTCAGTGGATCGGACCAACCGACCGGCTTCCGGACAAGCAGGCGCCGGAATTCGACGCGGGCGGCAAAGTGATTCTGCCGGGTTTTGTAGACTCGCATACGCACGCCGTCTTTTCCCGCACGCGCGCCGATGAATTCGAATGGCGGATTCAAGGCACCCCCTACATGGATATTCTTGCTCGCGGCGGCGGGATTTTGTCGACCGTGAAAGCCGTACGGGAAACTGCGCCGCTTCGCGTGCAGTTTCCAAACCGATTTTTCGAGTTCGGCACGACGACGATTGAGGCCAAAAGCGGATACGGACTGAATCTCGAAACCGAGATTCGAATACTGGAAGCAATCCGTTCCGTTGAAAAGTTAGAAGCCGTTCCAACCTACCTCGGGGCGCACGCATTACCGCCGGAATTCGGCAACGACCGTGATGGATTTATCGATCAAGTGATCCAGGACCTTGAAACGATTCACTCCCGGAAGCTTGCGGAATTCTGCGATGTGTTCGTCGAGCCCGGCGCCTTCAATGCGAACGAAGCACGGCGCATCGTAGCCGCAGCGCGATCGCTGGGTCTGGGAATCAAGTTGCACGCGGATGAATTTGTATCATCGGGAGGAACTGGGCTCGCCGTGGAAGTGGGCGCCACTTCCGCCGACCACTTGGGGGCGATCGCGGAGGCGGACATTCCCCGAATCGCCGCTTCGGATGTGGTGGCCACGCTCTTGCCGGCAACTTTATTCATGCTTGGCAAAAGTCATTATGCTCCCGCTCGTAAGCTCATCGAGAGCGGGGCGGCAGTAGCTCTGGCGACGGATTTCAATCCAGGAACGTCGCCGACGCTGAATATGCAATTCGTACTTTCCCTGGCATGCACGCAAATGAGGATGACGCCCGCGGAAGCGATCGTCGCAGCAACGATCAACGGCGCCTGCGCTATCCGCCGCGAGCAGCGGTTGGGCTCGATTGAACCGGGAAAGGATGCGGATATGGCCGTCTACGATTTATCGGATTACCGCGAGATTCCTTATTTTGCGGCGGTAAACTTCTGTGTGGCGACGTTTAAGCGGGGAGAATTGGTTTGGAGACGCTAGCGTCGCGTTTGCAATTCCCCTCCTCGCAGAGGAGGGGAATGCGCCGCTCGTTAATCACATGACTCCACTTGTTGAGTGTGTTCCCAATTTCAGTGAAGGCCGCAGAATCGAGGTTGTCGATGCGATCGTAAACGCGATGACTTCGGTTCCGCACGTTTACCTTCTCGGACACGAGATAGATGCGGATCATAATCGCGCCGTGGTCACCATGGTGGGATCTCCTGAAACCATCGGCGAGGCTGCGATTCGCGGCGTCGAAACGGCTATACAGTACATCGATCTGACGACGCATCGAGGAGAGCATCCACGAGTCGGCGCCGCCGACGTGATCCCGTTCGTTCCCATTCGCGGAGTTTCGCTCGCCGACTGCGTGGAGATTGCAAAAAATGCCGGCAGCGAGATTGCGAGCCGGTTCAACATTCCCGTTTACCTGTATGAAGCAGCCGCTACTCGTCCTGAACGAAGGAACCTTGAAAATATCCGCCGCGGGCAATTCGAAGCGCTTCGAAACGAGATTGGCACAAACCCCGATCGCTATCCGGACTTCGGTGAACCCAGGCTCCATCCAACCGCAGGCGCCACTGTGGTTGGCGCGCGAAAGCCGCTGATCGCGTACAACATCAACCTCGATACGTCCGACGTTTCGATCGCAAAGGAAATTGCGAAACGCGTCCGATTTTCGAGCGGCGGACTTCCTTTTGTGAAAGCCATGGGCGTTCTGCTCAAAGATCGAACTCAGGCGCAGGTTTCGATGAATCTCACCGATTACGAGCAAACCCCAGTGGAGCTGGTCTATGAAACCGTAAAGACGGAAGCAGAACACTACGGCGTGAGCATCGCCGGAAGCGAAATTGTCGGTTTGATCCCCCAGAAAGCGATCGAGCAGGCCGTTGAATTCTACCTTCGAGTGGAAAACTTCAAGCCTGAAATGATCCTGGAGAACCGTCTTGCGGAAGTGATGTCCCGGGTGCCGGCCCAACCGCCGGCCCAACCGCCGAAGATGGCGGATGCGCTTCGCGGTTTTGTGGAGCGGGTTGCTTCAGCCGAACCGATGCCGGGCGGAGGCAGCGTGGCGGCTCTCGCCGGTGCCCTTGGGGCAGCGCTCGGTCAAATGGCGATCCGAATCACAAAGGAGAAAAAAAACTACCAACAGCATGGGGAACGTTACGCGGACGCTCTGGATCGTCTTTCCCGGCATACGGCGGAACTGCTCGATTTTGTGGATCGAGATTCCGAGGCTTACCAACGTGTGATGGCTGCATATAAATTGCCGAAGGACTCCCCCGACCGCGAACGAGCGATTCAGGACGGACTGATCCATGCAACCGAGATCCCGTCTCGTACCGGGAGTTCGGCGGCCGGAGCCTTGCGCATCTGTGAAGACCTGCGATCAATCATTCACACTAATGTCGCTTCCGATTTTCAGGTGGGCATCCAGATGCTTCAAACATCCGTGCGAGGAGCTGTCGCCAACATGCGCACGAACCTGGCGGGAATCAAAGATCCCGCAGCGCGTAAGCATTACGAAGACATGATCTTGTCATGGGAAAGAAATTCGGGGACAGACGGGTGAATTCCCTATTTTTGAACTGCAAAATAGGGAATTCACCCGTCTGTCCCCGAATTTCTGGCGCGATGCTATACTCCGCCTATGGGGGAAAGTAAGCTGCGAAGTAAGCTGCTGCGAAGTAAGCTGCAGATAATAAGCAGAGAGAGACTTTTCAATTTCTTCCGGTCCCCGCTCTTCAAGATTCTGCTTTCGATCTTCCTGTTCTTTTTCATCGGTGCTTCGGCCATCCTCCTCTATTACTACAACTACTACTCGCGGACCATCGATCGAAGGCTCAGTGGCGAAATTTTCAAGAATACCGCTCAAATCTACGCAGCGCCGTATCGTGTCTACCCCGGCCAGAGACTCGTTTTAGACGACGTTGTTGTGCGGCTCCAACGAGCGGGATTCGAACGCGCCGATAAAGCGGGAACCGATGACGATGGCGCGTATGAAGTCAAAGGAAACAGGGTCACGATTCTTCCGAAAATTGGTGATGCACTGCGTCTCGACTTCGCAAAGAATTCATTGACGAAGATTGTGAAAGATCCCGGCGGCGAAGCGGACGAGGCGTGGCTGCCCGCTGAATTGGTGACGAATCTTTCCGATCAAACTCGCGAAAAACGCCGGCTGGTCGAGTACAAGGACTTGCCCAAGATTCTAGTCGACGCTTTGATCGCGGCTGAGGACCAGCATTTCTTCACGCATTGGGGAATCGATCCCGTTCGCCTGGTAGGCGCGCTCCTTCACAGCGTGCACCGCTCGACGCGCGTCGGCGGCACCAGTACCATCACGCAGCAGCTTGCACGAAATTTCTTCCTGACGCCCGACCGTTCTGTCCGGCGGAAAATCACCGAAGTTTTTCTTTCATTCCTGCTCGAGCAGCGGCTAACGAAACAGCAGATTCTTACCATGTACGCCAACGAAGTCTACATGGGCCAGCGCGGTTCGTTCAGCGTTAACGGCTTCGGTGAGGCGGCGGCGGCCTATTTCGCAAAAGATCTGGCGGGAATCACATTGCCGGAGGCCGCCACGTTGGCGGGCATCATTCCTGCACCCAACGGCAGGTTCTCTCCAGTGAAGCATCCCGATGAAGCCAAGCGGCGCCGCAACGCGGTCCTGCTTGCGATGCGGACAGTTGGCTCGATCAACGAGAAACAATACGAGGATGCAAAGAACGCCGAATTGAAAATAGCTCCGATCAAGATCGATGTAAGTGATGCGCCATATCTCGTCGACTTCGTTCACGATGAATTGCTGAGAGACTACACCGAGCAGGAAATCACCAACAGCAGCCTTCGCGTGTACACTTCACTCGATCCCGCTCTTCAGAGGGCAGCGGTTGAAGCCGTTCAGAATGGCTTGAAGTTTGTGGAGGCGCAAATTGCAGCGCGGAAGAAGAAGCAGCAGTCCGACGATTTACCCGGCCCGCAAGCGGCGCTGATCGCGCTGGACCCGCACACCGGGGAGATCAAAGCAATGGTCGGCGGTAGCGATTACGGCGCCAGCCAATACAACCGGATCACTCAGGCTTCGCGGCAGCCCGGCTCGATATTTAAACCCATCGTCTACGCGACGGCGTTCGAGACGGCGTTCGATCGAAACCCACCTTCAAACCCCGCTGACACAACATCGACCGGTGAAGCGGCCAACCCGGAAAGCATATCTGCAAATCCGCGTCAGTTGGAATCATTCCGCCATGAGGGTGTAATCACGCCGCTCACGACACTCATGGATGAGCGCACAACATTCATCTATGACGGTGCCCGCACTTACGAACCCAACAATTACAAACAACAATATCGGGGCCTGGTGACTGCACGCGAAGCGCTGCAGAATTCGCTGAATGTACCGACGATTAAAATCGCCGAACGCGTGGGATACGAGCGGGTCGCTGGGATGGCGAAGAGGCTGGGCTTAAATGCGAAGATCAAAGGCTACCCCTCGGTGGCGCTTGGGGCCTTCGAGGTCACGCCCATTGAGATGGCCGGAGCATACACCGTATTTGCCAATGAAGGCCGCCTGATGCAACCTCACGCGCTCCTTCGAGTCACGGCGGATCGAAAGACGGTGAAGACCTACAAATACGAACCGCAGGACGTCATGCGGCCGGAGTTGGTGTACCTCATGACGTATCTGATGGAAGGCGTGATCAACTCCGGAACCGGCGCCGGAGTCCGCGCTCGCGGCTTTAAATTGCCTGCAGCCGGCAAGACCGGCACCTCTCGCGACGGATGGTTCGCGGGTTATACGAAAGACTTTCTCGCCATCGCCTGGGTTGGATACGACGATAACCGCGATCTCAATCTTGAAGGTGCTCGCTCAGCGTTGCCCATCTGGACCGAGTTCATGATTAAGGCCACACAACTGCATCCGCCGCCGGACCCGGACAAGATGTATTTCTCGAAACCGTCGGGTATCGAATTTGTTCGCATCGACGCGGAGAGCCTGCTCCTGGCAAATCCTTCCTGTGAGAAGACATTCGAGGAAGCCTTCATCGCCGGCACCGCCCCGAACTCTTTCTGTCCTCTCCACGGTTTCCGCCTTTCCGACGTCGTTGAGGACGGTGTCGTTGAAGCCGGAAAAGGAGCCGGCAAAGCCTTTTCGGGCGTCGGCAGATTCTTCGGGGGCCTCTTCGGCGGCGGAGACGACAAGAAGCCCCCGCAGTAAGGCCCGGCTCACTGTAGGGCACAAATTTCTTACGATTTCTGCGTATTTGTTACCACGTAATTCGTACATGTGCACTTGACTGTGACGGACGTCGTAACGCCAAATCTCGGGGACGCGCAAAGTTGAATAGATTCCAAATTTGGATAGCGATTCGTTGGTCGCATCGACTTCGACGACCACGTCAGGCGGCGGATCGACACTGAGATCGATATCGCGTTTGCCGATAATCCGGTTTGCATTTTTGACGTAGTAACACGTATCCGCTTCCGCACCCTCACCCGGGAAGCCCGTTCTTCAACACGTTCTGCATGGCTTCCACAAACGTGTCGATCTCCTCGAGGGGAGTGTAAATGTTCGGCGTCACCCGCAAGCCGTGGTAGCTCAGGTTGGGCTGCTTGGGATTGTCGTGGCCGATGGCGGTGATCACGATGCGGTATTTATCCCAAAGATGCGAAACGAGCTTGTTGGAATCCATACCGTTGACCGAAAGGACGGCCAATCCCCAGGTCTGGCCGGGTTCGAGGCTGGAATGCAACCGGATCCGCTCCTGCTTCTTGAGCTCGCTGGCCCAGCGCAGCGTCAGGTAACGCAGGCGCGCCGCTTTGCGCTCGATACCGACGGCTTGCTGGAATGCGATGGCCTCATTGATTGCGGCTTTGGGGGCGGGAGAGTTGGTGCCGATCTCTTCGAACTTCCGAATGTCACTATCGCGGCGGGTAGGCGCGGCCTGCAACGGCCAGGTTGAGGCAATACGATCCTTGCGCACGTAGAGCAAACCCGTTCCGAGCGGCGCCAGCAGCCACTTGTGGAGACTGACGCCATAGTAATCCATACCGAGATCGCTTAGCTTGAACGGGAAATGTCCCAACGCATGCGCGCCGTCCACGATGGTGATGATGCCCCGCCGTCGCGCCATCGAGGACAGCTCGCGGAGGGGGAAGAGTTGTCCGGATTGGTTCGTGATGTGGCAAAAATGCAGCACCTTCGTCTGCGGCGTGATGGCGGCCTCGAATCGCCGCAGCAGGTCCGCTTGCGTTGTGGGGCATGGAAAATCCAGCCGCGTGACCTTGATCTTGTCCCGTCTTTCGCGCTGATCCCACGTGGTCAGCATTCGAGGATAATCCTGCTCGGTCGTGATGACCTCGTCGCCCGGTTTCAGATCGATCCCCATTTGGGCAATCTGAAGCGACTCGCTCGCGTTGCGCGTGATAGCAATTTCCTCCGCGTCTGCGCCGAACTCGGCGGCCAGCCGTCGCCGCGCGGTCTCGATGTTTCTCTCGATCAACGCGCGGTGATACGCGGGCGCCTGATTGGCCCAATCCATGTATCGCTTGCAGGCCTCGTGAACGACCGTGGGCGCAGGGCACTGATTCCCGTTATTGAGATTGATCAGCGTGCGATCCAGCGAGAACGCAAATTGAATCTCGCGCCAATACGACTCGTCGGCCGCGACATCCTCCGGCTCCCGGCCGGCTACGGCGGCCGTTGCCGCTCTGATTTCCTGAATTCCTGCCGGACGCAACGCAAATGCAGATGCGCCTCCTACCATTCGCAGAAACGAACGCCTGCTCCACATGTGAAAACCTCCTCTAGTACGTCAACTTCAATCCGAACTGGATCTGCCGCGGCCGGGTCACAGTCGACGAGATCACTCCGGCAGTCGAAGACCGCATGCCAGTGGCATTCGTGAACGCCGTCCGCAACGAAGGCGCGGCAAAGTTCGGGTGATTGGGCATGTTGAATGCTTCCGCGCGGAACTGGAGCGACTTCCCTTCGGCGATATCAAACGACTTCACCAGCGATAAGTCGACATTCACCAAATTTGGACCGATCAGCGTGTTCCGGCCGAGATTGCCGCGCTGATTCAGCGGCCCCAACTCAAATGCCGTCACATCCCAATAACCGTCGGGTCCCCCAAGAATGGGGTTGTTCGATCGGCCGGGTTTGAGATTTGGTCTTTCATTCAGCGAAAAATTCGTCGTATTCAGATTACCCGACCGGTTGTAGCCCGAGATTTGCGCCGTGAACGGTGCCCCGCTATTGATGAATGTAATGTTGTTCATCTGCCATCCTTTGAAGAGAGCGCTCACGACACCGCGAGAATTCTTCGCAAACGGCAGATCGTAAGTCCAATTGAACGTCAGGTTGTGCTTCATGTGAAACGCCGAAAGCCCGCGATCATATGTGCGATCGTAGAAATCCGCGACATATTGGATGTTGTTGCTGAAATCCTGCGAGTTGATCCCGCTGGCATCATCGATGGATCGCGAGAACGTATAGGACACCTGCGCCCGAAAACCACTGGAGAATTGACGAATCCCGCTCACCTGAAGCGAATTGTAGAATGATTGCGCATCCGTCACTCGCTGCCAGACGCCGACGAAATTCGGATTCCTCCGTCCCAATTGTGGCTGGAAGACTTTCACACCGTCCACTACAATCCACGGCGCGAGGTTGATATCGCCCACACGAATCAGGTGATTTCCGCGCGAGCCGGCATAACCGACGGTCAAATTCCAGTTCCACGGCAATTGGCGCTGGATGGCAAGGTTGTACTGCATGATGTACGGCGTCTTGAGATCGTTGCTCACGACCTGCAGTTGCGGCTTAACCGTATTCGGATCGAAATTGGCCACGACGTTCGGGAATGGAGGATTGGTTAGCGACGTCCTCGTCGTGAACGGTGGATTCAGGCTGCCGGTAAAGAAATAGTACTTGGGCAGGATCTCATCGAAGAATATTCCGAAACCGGAACGTACCGAAGTTTTGCCTGTCTTGAACGGATCCCACACCAACCCCACACGAGGCGCAAAATTTTTCAACGATGGATTGTTATGCCACGGATCGCCGACGGTCGTTTGGCTATCGTTCACGTTGCGCAGATTCGAAATCTTTCCATTGACTTCGGTGGGGACAGTAATGAATTCGTAACGCAAACCGAGATTCAACGTGAAGTTCGACTTCACACGGACATCATCTTGCGCAAACATCGCAAACAGCCACTGCCGGTATCCGCGAACCGGATCCAGCTTGCCCGGCAAAACGAATTCCACCGTGCTGGGTGTACCAGCCAGGAAATTCGCCAAGGTCGGAAACGTCACGATGCCGCCGCGCTGGCTGGTCGTGTTCTGATTGAAGTGAATCCGCTGGCCCTCGAATCCAAAACGGACAGCGTGGCGTCCCCGGGTGACGAATGCCGTGTCGTTGAGCGAGATATTGTTAAGCCGGTCAAAGCGGGGGAGCCTGTAATCGCCTCCGTTCTCGGTCACGACTCCACTAATGGTGAAATAACCGAACTTTTCCCCGGGAATCCACGACATCGAAGGCGGTATGTCGATCGTCCGCACATTATCGGCCAGCGACGTCGAGCGGTTCACGCCGAATCGAAGCTGGTTTAAGAAAGTCGGAGAAAACGTGTGCCGCCATTCCGTAGTCGAATACTGGTTGCGCGAGCTCTCCCCGGTGTAGGCGATGGGCGTCTTGTTTATCGGTATCCGGTTCACATTGCCGTTATCAAACGTATATCTCGTGAAGATCGCATCCTTGTTGGAGTAGTGATGGTCGATGCGTCCCTGCACGTAGTGTTCGTCCGTAGGCTGGGAGCGCGAGAACAGATACTCACCGATCCCGCCCGTGAAGGTCCGGGTGCTATTCGGCAGCGGGAATAAATCTAGATACGGACCGATCTGTGGGTGCAGGGGAACCTGGATCCCGTTGATAATGCCCCGCCGCGCATTCGCGTCGGGCACGAATGTTGCACCGCTCACGCCGAGCCGCTCGATGAGTCCCTCGTATGCGAGGAAATAAAATGTCTTATCGCGCTGAACGGGACCACCTAGCGTCGCACCAAACTGATTTCGCTTGAACGGTGGTATAGGCTTGTCCTTGGGATCAAAAAAATCCCTCGCATCCAGGGCCGAATTGCGAAGGAATTCGAAAGCTGATCCGTGGACGGCATTTTCGCCCGACCGCGTCACCGCATTAATCTGACCGCCGGCCGATCTCCCGAATTCCGCCGAATACGCGTTCGTCAGAACCTGAAATTCGAGTACCGAATCCACGCCAAGCAGCACACCGGCGGAGGAACCGGGCGTCTTGTTGTAGACATTGTTAATGTCGGTCCCATCGAGCAGGAAATTGTTCTGCTCCGGCCGCGCGCCGTTGATGGAAATTTTCGGGGTGCGCCCGCCGACGACGTCATTGCCTGCAGCCAACGCGGCGTTCACGCCGGTTTGCAAAAGCGCAAGTTGCTGGAACGATCGTCCGTTCAACGGGAGGTCACGAATCTGCTTATCATTGACGAGACCGCTGAGTGCGGCAGACGTGAGATTGATCGGATTCGCGTCGGCTACAACTTCAATTTGGTTCGTAACCTGCCCGACCTCCAGTTTGATATCCACGACTGCATTCTGGCCCACTGCTAAACGTATGCCGCGCCTGGACACCGTCTGAAAACCGGGCAGCGACGCTTGAATCTCGTACTCACCCGGCTGCAGTACCGGCGCGAGATATCGTCCCCGCTCATCGGTCACGAAATCAACCGATGAGCCCGTCCCAGAGTTCTTCACATTAACGTTTACGCCCGGTAACACCGCGCCGGTGGCATCGCTGATCGTGCCTTGAACGCTCGCCCCGCCCTGGCCATAGGACATGCCGGCGATTAAACACAGGAATAGAACCAGACTCACACTTGGTTTCATCATCGATTCCCCCACCTTTCCAGTCTTGTTTTGCGGCCAGTGTACCGGTGGCTTGCGCTATGCGCAAGGAGTTTGGGACAGCTTGTAGCGCTGTGAAGATGTGAACGAATTACGCTGGTGCGTTATTTCCCTCCTTGCGGTGATGCAAGGAGGGGAATACGCTTGATCCTAATTCGTTCAGACCTTCCAGAACTAAAACGTGCGGTAATTGGTGAATTGCAGCTCCAGGCCGAAATCGGATGCGCGGAGCAACTGGATAACTTCCTGAAGCAAGTCGCGGCTCTTGCCGCTGACGCGCACGAAGTCACCCTGAATCGAAGCCTGGACTTTGATCTTGCTGTCCTTGATCTTCTTCACAATCTCTCTACACTTTTCGACAGGTATACCGGACTGAATCGTAATCTCCTGCCGCGCGGTTCCGCCGGCGGCCGGAGTGATGGGGCCATAAGAAAAGTTTTTGAGAGGAACCTTGCGCTTGGCGAGCTTTTGCTGCAGGACATCGACGACAGCCTTGACTTTGAAATCATCGATGCTTTGAATGACGATTTTCTTGTCCTTCTCGTTCAGTTCGATTTGAGACTTCGAGTCCTTCAGATCAAACCTCGTCTGAATCTCTTTTCGGGCCTGCTGAACGGCGTTCAGCACCTCGGGCATGTCGACGATAGAGACAACGTCAAAGCTATTGTCGGGCATGAACAGAGTATATCCGCTTTCGAACATTCCCCTCCTCGCAGAGGAGGGGAATGTTTCTGCTGATAAAATGGGGCTATGAAGCTCGGCGCGCTCCTGCGATTGCGATGCCCCATATGCGGCAAAGGCAAGCTGTTCCGTGGTTACTTCGATAGTCCGGAACGATGCGCGAGCTGCGGTTATTTTTTCATGCGCGAGAGCGGCTATTTCCTTCCCCATGTCGTCATCGGTTACGCATTCACGGTGCTGGCATCGCTGGGGTCCTGGCCTGTGGTGCGTTACGCCTTCGGGATCAGGAATGCGGCGGTGACGCTGGCGATCATGATCGCGGTCGCCGTTCTGTTCGGCGTCTGGTTTATCCGTTACTCGAAGGCATTGTGGATTGCGCTGGACCTCACGTTGAATCCCCCGGGCTCTGAAGATTTCGAGTCCCGCGGCCGCCGTTCCTAAATAAGTATTCGTTGAGCCGCCGGCTCAGGTATGATTCCATCACTTCCAATGCCTTATCGCTGGATCATTCTTATTTTCGGAATGCTGGCATACACGACCAGCTACTTTGCGCGGAGTAATTTCCAAGGCATCGCCAAATTTGTGTCGGCCGACTTCGGTCTGGACAAAGGCGCCATCGGACTGCTGGGATCGGTGTTTCTGTACTCGTATGCCTTGTCACAACTGCCGTGGGGCGTGGCTTCGGATCGATGGGGTAGCCGGAGAGCGGTCGGCATCGGCGTGTTTTTGACGGGGGCTACGCTTTGGGGATTTGCCAATAGTACAAGCTTTAACCAGCTTCTGTTTTGGCGTGCGGCCAATGGTATTGCGGCGGCGGCTGTGTATGTCGTGATGGCCGGGGCGCTCGCGCGCTGGTTCTTGCCGAAAGAACGGGGGTTCGGTCAAAGCGTTTTTGCGGCCGTCGGTGCGACAGCGGGTGAAGGAACGGCAAACCTCATCGTTCCGTACCTTGCCGTGAACGTTGCGTCGGGCTGGCGGCAATCGACCGAGATTCTGGCAGCGATCATTGCGGCGGTCGCCATTGCGTGCGTTGCCTTTCTGCGATCGGCTCCAGCCGGCCAACAAGCCACGGAACGTAAACCTTTTGATTGGAAGTTGGGGAAAAATGTGCAGCTGTGGTGCTTCATTCTGGTGTACTCCGGCTCCATTATCTCGATCCGAATTCTTCCACCCTGGCTTCCGATTTACGCGGCTGACATCTACATCAGCAGGGGGATGCCGCTTGAACGAGCGGTGATTGCGGCGGGTATTTTGAGCACCTTGTATCTAGCCGGGCGGGTCGTCGGCGTGCCACTAATCGGATTTATGTCGGACCGTCTGCTGGCTAGAGGAATTTCCAGAAATTCGCTCGCTATCGGCTTTCTTTTGTTGACGGCCGTCCTTTTTCAACTTATGCCGCTGGGTATTCGTTCAACTGTTGTCCTCGGCGGTATTGCCTTCCTGATGGGCATCTCCATCAACATGTACCCGCTGGTCACGACAGCGGTTTCCGAGACGTTCGGCTCGCAGAGGACGTCATCCGTGATGGGCTTCCTGAATACCTTCGCGCAATTCTCGGGAGCGTCGGCACTGCTCGTTAGCGGTTATCTTGGCATTGCTTTAAGTTCGGCACCTGGAAATGCCTTGGCCGAATACCGCGGGATCTGGCTGGTCGGCATTGTGGGTTGCGTGATTACCGCGTTTGGCGGCATTGGCCTCTCCCTCTGGCAGAGGCCGCGCGAAGCGCGGGTGAGGGTTGCAGGTCTCGGCGAATCTTGAAACTCTTGCCTTTAATGTGAAGATGCCTGACCGAGGCACGACGATTGACTCTCTCATGATGGGTCAGGCTGATTCAGGATATGTATTCGAAATCCGTCTCGAAGCCGCACTGCTCCCGAGGCTGAAAGTCCAGGTGCTCATCGTGGACGCAAAGTGCGTCGGCGATCAGCTGGTTGCCGGAGTGGTCGTGCCCCTGCACAGGCAGCTCCGACGACATGTCGCGGGTCGCACGAATCTCCACCCAGGAGGATGCACGCTTGAACCATCGCCGTGGGCTGTGATCGAGTTCGATGGCGGCTCGCCGAACAGCGTCGATCTCCCCGATGCTCGCTGCGAAATGCTGAAAGACAGTACCGCCGGCTCGGCCCCGAAAAATGTCGCTGAGCGCGGCAAACTGTTCGCCAGAGCTCCGTTCGTCGACGTACAGGATGACATGCCATGGCTTGTCCGGCTCATTCGCTCGATACGATCCCGCCATAACCACGAATCGGTCGGACATATCAATGTCGGCGAACGCGCCATTCACGATACGCCACGACAAAACAAAATCGCAGACGCCCACCGTCATACCACCCTGGTTTCGACATGGACAGATAACTTCGCAGTTGCACGCCTCGAAGTACCTCCCCGACACCTTCCACGTGGTGGCTTGCTTCACGTCCGCGTGTTGATGAACGGTTTTAGAGAGCTGCTGACAAACTGTTTGCCTTGAAGAACCGCATCCATTGCGGACAGAAGCTCGCCGGCTGCATGTGACTTAACTACGTACCCTTGCGCTCCCAGCGCGAGGGCTTCTTGCACCACGTCACGCGACGACTCCAGGCTAAGGAAGAGTATCTTTGAGTGGGGGCAAATTTTGCGAATTCGCCGGCCGGCTTGAATTCCGTTTCTTTCACAAGAGAAGCTAACGCGCTTTTGTACGACCCATCTGAAGAGTCTGTGAATCCCAGTGCTGCCACAGCTACTCCAAGCAGCTTGGGAAAGTTGCTTGGGAAAGTTGTTGCGGTCGTTATAATCAGCGTGCTATATCTCAAGGCCGACCCAGCGAGTCGTGTAGTGCCGGTACGGTTCCATACGGTTCAAGACGGTTCAAGACGGTTTTACTGAAGACGAACCCGCTGACTATGGGCGAAACAGCACCAATCGAGACACCCGACATTCGGCTTTTCCGGGATGTTTTCAACGCAAGCCCCATCGGAATTGCTGTGGAGAACTTGGATGGGCAGCCGCTCTTCGTAAATCCCGCCTTCTGCTCCATGCTGGGCTTCAGCGAAGAGGAATTGCGTAGCAAACACTGTGTAGATTTTTCTCCTCCCGAAGATGCAATAAACGACTGGAGTCTGTTTCAGCAATTGCGTGCAGGTTCGATAGATCACTACCAACTAGAGAAGCGTTACTTTCGGCGAGACGGCTCATTGGTCTGGGGGCGCTTGAGTATTTCTTTGTTGAACTGTCGTCCATCTCCACTGGTAGTGGCAATGGTGGAGGACATTACAGACAAAAAAAGGGCGCAGGACGATCTCCAGCTGGAGCGAAAACGGTCGGAAGCGTCACTGCGCGACAGCGAGGAGCGGTTTCGGCTCGCCGCGCAGGCCGGAAGGATGTTCGCCTATTCATGGGATGCTGCCACTGATGTCATCGAACGCTCTGGAGAGTTCGCGGAGATTCTGGGCGTCAAGAAAGAGGAGGCAGCTACGGGTGCCTCAGTATCGGCAATGGTTCACCCTGATGACAAGGTAAGACTCGAAGACGCTTTGGCGAAGCTGAGTATCGAGAACCCGACCCTTCAGATCACCTACCGAGTCATCCGTCCCGATGGAACGGTTATTTGGGTGGAGCGGAGTAGCCGCGCATATTTTAACGCACAGGGCAAGGTAAAACGCATCGTTGGCATGATCGTCGATGTTACCGAGCGCATAAAGGCAGAAAGCAAGCTCCGAGAATATGAGAGAGCAGTCGAAGGTTCGGAAGAGATGATCGCGGTTGTCGACCGAGAATACCGCTATTTGATTGCGAATCGTCAGTTTTTGAAGATGCGGAAGATGACGGGGGAACAAGCTGTGGGGCGTTTCGCCCACGAGGTATTGAACGAGGGGGCTTTTGAGGCTGCTGTTAAAGCAAAGCTGGATGAGAGTTTCCAAGGCAAGGTTGTCAGATACGAGATGAAATATACGTATCCTGAGCTTGGCGAGAGAGACTTATTGGTGTCGTACTTTCCCATCGAAGGTCCCAGCGGTATTGATCGAGTCGCTTGTATTTTGCAGGACATCACTGATCGCAAGCAGATGGAAGAGGCGCTCTCAAGAATGAACCAAAAATTAATTGAATCGGAGGAGCAAGAACGCGCCCGGATTGCGAGGGAGCTTCACGACGACATCAACCAGCGACTCGCGCTGTTGGCTCTGCAACTCGCACAACTCCAAGAGAATCCGTCTGAGGTCCAGAGCCGTTTGCGAGAACTCCGAAAAGCGACGACTGAGATTGCGAATGACGTGCAAGCCTTGTCGCACGAGTTGCACTCCTCAAAGCTTGAGGTTCTGGGTGTCGTTGCGGGGATAAGAAGCTGGTGCATGGAGTTCGGTGAACGTCAGAGAATGGAAATCAATTTCAAAAATGATGTCTGCAGTGCTCTGCCACTGGACATCGGTCTTTGCCTCCTTCGAGTTCTCCAGGAGGCGCTGCACAATGCCATCAAGCACAGTGGCGTGAAACGGTTCGAAGTGCAAGTAGTGGAGCACTCGGATGAAGTGCACCTCATTGTCAGTGATTCAGGCCGAGGGTTTGACATCGAAGCAGCAAGACGAGGTAGAGGATTAGGTCTCACGAGCATGCAGGAGCGAGTCAGACTCGTCAATGGAACGATTGCGATTGATTCGGCGCCGATGGTCGGAACAACCGTCCATGTTCGCGTGCCGCTGGATTCAAAACGCGGCTCCCAACGGGCGGCTGTGTAGCTGATTCGGGCGCTACTCTATCGACGTTTGCGCAGCCCCCGAATCAGACATTTTTTCTCGGCCCTGTGAATTCATGACCGCGGGGCATTAGGAAAGTCGTATCCTGGCTGTCAACATCGTGCCCTGATTGTCAGATCGAATTTCAAGGTGCCCGCCGATCTTCCGAAGGCGCTCCTGCATTTCGAGTAACCCGAATCCGCCTGTGTGCGTGCCGTTCAACACATCGGCAATGGTCGTTGCGGACATGCCTCGGCCAGAATCTTCGATCTGCAAGATCACTTGGTCTGCTTCTCGGCGCAGACGAACGATCGCATGGAGACTCCCCGAATGGCGACGAACATTCGAAAGTCCTTCTTGCGCGATACGAAAGAGATGAGTCTCCGTGTCGGCGGGCAGGCGTTCAATCTCCGCCCCTGTTTGAAATTCAACGTGGATGCCGCTCTGCCTCATGAATTCTTCGATGTCCTGGCGCAAACAGGCGGCAAGTCCGAGTTCATCCAGTGTCAAAGGGTGGAGTGACTGTGAGAGGTTGAGGATTTGTTGCAGGCTCTGCTCACACAGCGTGCGGCACTTCGCGAGTATGAATTTGACCGCCGAACGGCATGATCTCCTTCGCGGCAAACCAGAGAGGTAAATGCCGATCGCGGCGAGGTTCTGGGCAGTCACTTCATGAAGTTGGGTAGCAATCCACCGCAACGTTTCATCCTGCTGTTCAAGAACGTCGGCGGAGAGCTGCTGTAACCGCTGGGATACGGAAGTTTCTATGCGAACGGGCTCAATCGTCTCCCATTTCCCGGCGATTCGCGTTAGAGCGAATCGATGATTGCGGACCACTTCCAGCATCGCGTCCGCTTGACAGCCCTCCAGGGGATACGTGCAAAGGCCGATGATGCGATGTTGCGGAAAAACTCGATTGACCTCGGATTCATACATCATGAAGTCCGGCCAGGTTCGTTTATCCAGCCAGGCTGTATCCCCACTAAGACGCAATCCTTTATAACCGGAGTCCACCGACCGCCTTTGCTTATCCACCCATTGTCCGAATACCCGGTCCGCATCGAAGTATCCGCCGTGCAGGTACCAGTCACGGTAATCCCAAATCTCCATCTGTCCCGAATCGAGATACCTCTCCATATACGGCGCTGTCTTTCTCAGTCCGATCTTGGCTCCTTCTGCGCCCGACGGATCAGACGTCACCCAAAGACAGAATTCGTCTTGTTGTAGCCCTGCTGCGAAGTAGGGTATAAGGGTGCCGCGAAGCTCCTCGTGGGTACTGTAGAACTCACATAAGTGAGTGCCCCACGGAAGGTTGCCGATGCACTCGATCCCGCTCGGGCGGTTGCAGGTCACCAGTCCTCCTAAGCAACTCAGAAGATCCCCGGATTTTTGTTCCAAATACTTGTTGCGGGCTAGATAACTTCCAAATTCAAAGCATCATCGGGAACCTCCTGTTCCTGTCTTGGCTATCGAGTTTGGATGGTGCTAATCCACCTGATGCGCAGACGAAGACTTAACAGAATGTAATTGAACCAGGCATTTTTACACCGAAAGAAGTCGCAGCACAACTATCTTTTGCGTTCGAGGAGTAGAACGCGAATTGTTGCTCCGCAGCAAGTCCCCGCTTGCTTCCTTCTCTTGAGGCTTCGCCCTATGGGGCTCGCGCTTCGCGGGCGGCCAGCCTCTCCCAAAGGGAGACGGTTAGATTTTTCCTTCCAAGGGCGACGATGCCGTCGCGTAGAGTTTGCGCTGAATTCTACCGGCTTGGTAGGCGAGGCGTCCGGCCTTGATGGCGTGATTCATGGCCTCGGCCATCGCGCCGGGATCTTTGGCGCCGGCGATTGCGGAGTTCATGAGCACGCCATCGGCGCCGAGTTCCATCGCGATGGTTGCGTCCGATGCCGTTCCCACTCCGGCGTCGACGATGAGCGGCACTTCGGTGATCATTTCTCTCAGAATTCGAATGTTGGCGATATTTTGGATTCCCATTCCGGACCCGATCGGCGCACCCAGCGGCATAATTGCCGCGGCGCCCGCTTCGATCAATTTGCGGGCCACCACGAGATCGTCATTTGTATACGGCAGGACGATAAAACCTTCTTTCGCCAGTATGCGGGTCGCCTCGATCAGTGCAGCCGTATCCGGAAACAGCGTCCGTTCGTCGCCAATCACTTCCAACTTCACCCAATTCGAAAGACCGGCCTCGCGCCCGAGCCGAGCCGTACGGACGGCGTCCTCGGTGTTGTAGCAGCCGGCGGTGTTGGGGAGAATCATGATCTTTTCGCGATCAATGAAGTCCAGCAGCGACTGCCCTTTCGACGCTTTCAGGTCAATACGCCGGACAGCCACAGTCACCATATCGGTTCCCGAACGGCGATGAGCTTCGGCCATCACCTGGTTGCTCGAATACTTGCCTGTACCCACGATCAGGCGCGATTTGAACGTACGTCCCGCGATTACCAAAGCGTCGCCGTTCCCCGATCCGCCGCCGACGAAGTGAACCACTTCGAGTTCGTCTCCCTGCGTGAGCGTAAGGGATTCCCACTGTTGTTTTGGAACAATCGATCGATTGCGCTCGACCGCAACGCGATCTTTGGGCAAGTCGAAGCGATCCAGAAGCTCCGCGATGCTCAACGGCTCGGGAATTTCACAGGCCTCACCATTCAAGCGAATCTCGATCTTCATAACAGCAGGATGTTAGCACAAATGTAGATGGGCTTATCTTGTGAGGCCGTGGGCTGGGGTGCGGCCAGCAGGGGAAATTTCGAAATCGGACGAATCCTGCATCTTAAATCCGAGATCCGAAATTGCAAATTGGACTATCCGAACTGCGACAGTCCAATCTGAGATTTCGAAATTTCGGATTTGAGATGGGCTTTTGTCCGATTTCACAATTTCCCCTCTCGCTAGGTTACTCAAATATGTTGATCCCCTCTGCGAGGAGGGGAATATGTGCCACAGTTTGACAGTCTGTCTCGCGCCTGACTATCATCATAAGTTTGAGTCATTGCAAGCGTAGTCAACAGAATCCGCACGCCCCGGGAGTCCGCTAGCATGCTCGCAAGCTGGGTGCCAGTTCTGGTCTTCTTCATTCTTGTCGCTGGATTCGGCACCGTCTCGCTCATCCTCTCTTACGTCTGTGGCCCGAGGAAACCGGATGCCCGCAAGCTCTCGCCCTTCGAGTGCGGAATGCATCCGGTCGGCACGGCGCGTGAGCGTTTCTCCGTGAAGTTTTACCTCGTAGCCATGCTGTTCCTTCTCTTCGATATTGAGGCTGTGTTTCTTTTCCCCTGGGCCGTCGTGTACCGAGAATTGAAGCTCTTTGGATTCTTCGAGATGCTGCTGTTTATTGCAGTTATCTTCGCCGGCTACATTTACGCCTGGAAGAAAGGGGCCCTCGAGTGGGAACGCTAGATGTTCTCTAAAGAAACGGAGGACCAATTCAAGCATCTGGTCTCGATCTACCCCAGAAAACGATCGGCATTGATCCCAATGCTGCTGCTGGCTCAGAAGGAGGACGGCTACATCAAGCCGAAAACGATCGAGTATGTGGCCCGGTACCTGGACTTGAATCCTTCAGAGGTCGACTCGATCATGTCGTTTTACACGCTTCTGCGGCGGCGTCCGGTTGGCAAGTACCACATTATGATCTGTACGAACCTATCGTGCCTGTTGCACGGATCAGATGAAATCGAGGCGTGTGTGAAACGCAAACTCGGCGTAGAACTGGGCGGAGTCACGGCTGACGGTCTGTTTTCGGCAATCGAGTTCGAATGCCTGGCTTCCTGCACTACGGCCCCGGTGATGCAGATCAATGGTGAGTTCTACGAAAACCTGGACGTGAGCAAGACCGAACAGATCCTGGATGAATTGCGAAGCCGCGCGTGAGGGATATTCCCCTCCTCGCAGAGGAGGGGAGGCGCGAAGCGCCACCCCGTCTGCGCTGCTTCGGTCGGCACAGCTTTTCTTGAGGCTGCGCCCTATCGGGCTTGCGCTTCGCGCCCTCCTCTGCGAGGAGAGGAATATCGCACGATCAAGATGATTGAATACTTGACTAGCTCCGACTTCCTGATCCTCATGATCAAGATCATCCTGATCTTTGGCGGAGTCATGGGCGCGCTTGCGTACCTGACGTGGATCGAACGGAAGGTTATGGCGCGAGTCCAGATGCGGCCTGGTCCGACACGCGTCGGACCATTTGGTCTTCTTCAGCCGATCGCCGACGGCTTGAAATTTCTCTTCAAAGAAGATGTTATCCCGGCGAATGCCAACAGGTTTTTATATGTAGCTGCCCCTGTCGCGTCGCTGATTCCTGCGTTGCTGTCGTTTTCCGTCATCCCTTTTGGTCCGTGGTTACAAGTAACGGATCTCAGTGTCGGACTGCTCTTCATCTTCGCGATGACGTCGCTTGGGGTGTACGGCATTGCGCTTGGAGGATGGGCATCGAATTCGAAGTATCCGTTGATGGGCGCGATGCGATCGTCAGCTCAAATGATCAGCTATGAGCTGAGCCTCACGCTTTCCGTTGTCGGCGTGCTGATGATCGCGAACACGCTCAGTCTGCAGCAACTTGTTATCTCGCAGCAACGCACGTGGCTCGGTTTCATTCCCCGCTGGAATATCTTTCTCCAGCCGGTGGCATTTTTGGTTTACCTCGTTAGTGCCGTGGCTGAGACCAACAGGTTGCCCTTTGATCTGGCGGAATCGGAGCAGGAACTGGTGGCCGGATGGCACACAGAATACAGCTCGCTGAAATTCGCCATGTTCATGCTCGCCGAATACGCCAACATGGTCACCGTTTCGGCGCTTGCCACAATCATGTTTTTCGGCGGCTGGTCGGGCCCTCTGGCAGGCCCGGATTGGCTGCAGGCGGTTCTGCCGACGGTCTGGTTTGCTCTGAAGATTTTCGTCTTCATCTTCTTCTACGTTCTCTTGCGTTCCACGGTTCCGAGGTTCCGCTATGACCAGCTTATGAAGTTTGGTTGGAAGGTTCTGCTGCCGCTTTCGCTGGCGAACATACTCGCCACGAGTTTCGTCGTAGGCATCTCATGATTCAAATACTGTTTTTCTTCTTTGCGGCACTCGCCGCCGGAGCAGCCATCAACGTGCTCGCGCAGAAGCACGTGCTCTACAGCGCACTCTCGTTGATTCTCATGCTCACCGCGATGTCCGGTCTGTTTATCCTGCTTCGCGCGGACTTCCTTGCAGTGATTCAAATCATCGTGTACGCGGGCGCCATCATGGTTCTGTTTGTATTCGTCATCATGTTGCTGAATTTGCCGGCGGACGAAGATGGTGCCGACCGCCTTCGGTGGCTGAAATTCATCGGAATCCCTTTGGGTTTGTTTTTTCTCTTTCTGGTTGCCGCGACTGTATGGAACGTCGAGGCCGGAAGCGGCACGCGGTCGAGTTTTACCGGCAGTCCGCAGGCGATCGGGCAGAGTCTGTTTACCGATTACGTTCTGCCGTTTGAAGCGACCTCGCTGTTGATACTGATTGCACTCGTGGGTGCGGTGGTTTTCGCGAAGAAGGATTTATGATTCCGGCGAGTTGGTTCCTGATTCTCAGCGCAGTGCTTTTTTTGATCGGAGTGTTGGGTTTCTTCCTGAAGCGCAACATTATTGCCCTGCTGCTCTCGGTGGAAATCATGCTGAATGCCGTAAACCTCACGTTTGTCGTGTTCTCGAATCAACACCGTCAGATCAGTGGCCAGATTTTTGTCTTCTTCGTGCTGGTCGTCGCTGCAGCGGAAGCCGCGGTGGGACTGGCTCTAGTGATTGCGATATTCCGTAATCGGGAAACGTTGAATGTGGATCGGAGCAATTTGCTGAAATGGTGAAGGGGGTGGCGACATTCCCCTCCTCGCAGAGGAGGGGAGGCGCGAAGCGCCGGGGTGGTCAGTTCGGCGAAAACGTGGTCAGCCGATCTTCTATCGGGGCTTCGCCCTATCGGGCTCGCGCTTCGCGCCCTCCTCTGCAAGGAGGGGAATGATGCTTTGGCTCATACCGATCTCGCCTTTGCTTGGCGCGGCACTCAACGGCGTCTTCGGAAAACGTGTATCCAAAGGCATCGTCACGACCATCGCAGTCGGAACCGTCGGGTTCTCCTTCCTGCTTGCCCTTCGGGAATTCGCTGCGATGCTGCGTCTGCCGGAGAACCAACTCCCCATTCTTAGGGATTACTTCACATGGATTCAGGCGGGGCGCTTCCAGGCACAGTTTGGGTTCATGTTGGATCACCTTTCGGGCTTGATGATCCTCGTCGTCACCGGCGTTGGATTTCTGATCCACGTGTACTCCGCGGGTTACATGCAGCAGGAGGAAGGTTTCTACCGGTATTTTGCCTATCTGAACCTGTTCGTCTTCTTCATGCTTACGCTGGTCCTGGCCAACAATTACCTCCTCATGTTTGTTGGATGGGAGGGAGTCGGATTGTGCTCCTACCTCCTTATCGGTTTTTGGTTCACGCGGAAATCCGCTGCAGACGCTGCAAAGAAAGCATTCGTCGTAAATCGTATCGGCGATTTCGGATTCATCCTCGCGATTATGCTGATCTACTGGACTTTCGAGCGGATCGATTTCGCCGGGGTGTTCTCGCGGCTCGAAAACTCCGGCGATTTTGCCGTCGAACCTTTGGGATCTGTCGGAGTCTTGACCGCCATCGGCCTTCTCCTGTTTGCAGGAGCTGCCGGCAAGTCGGCGCAGTTCCCTCTTTATGTGTGGTTGCCTGATGCGATGGAGGGTCCAACGCCGGTTAGCGCCTTGATCCACGCCGCAACAATGGTAACGGCGGGTGTCTACATGGTGGCGCGGTCCGCTGCGCTCTACAATCACGCACCGGGAGCGCTCTTGGTTATTGCAGTCGTGGGCGCCTTCACAGCTATCTTCGCCGCATCGATCGGGCTGGTCCAAACCGATATCAAGAAAGTTCTCGCATACTCCACGGTAAGCCAGCTCGGATACATGTTCCTCGCGTGCGGCGCCGGAGCCTATGCTGCCGGTATCTTCCACCTGATGACCCATGCGTTCTTCAAGGCGCTCCTTTTTCTTGCCGCCGGTAGTGTCATTCATGGAATGGGAGGTATTCAGGATGTACGAAAGATGGGCGGTCTCGCTCGCCTGATGCCCTGGACACACAAAACATTTCTCGTCGGAACATTGGCCATCGGCGGTTTTCCCCCGCTGGCCGGCTTCTTCAGTAAGGATGCGGTTTTGTGGGGCGCGTGGAATTACGCCAATTACGGCAGAGTGCTTTGGTTCGTCGGCGTTCTCGCGGCAAGTTTCACGTCGTTCTACATGTTCCGCTTGTTGATTCTGACTTTCTACGGAACACCCCGGTACACGGAGCAAGAGGTTCATCACGTTCACGAGTCGCCGAGTTCGATGCTGATACCGCTTGTCATTCTTGCGGTCTGTTCGATTGTGGCGGGGTTCGCCGGCGTTCCACCAGTATTCGGCTACGAAGTGAAGAGCGAATCGCTCGGCACAACGGCAATCGAATTGATACTGATGGCTGTGTCGACCGGTGCTGCGTTAGCCGGCGCGGGACTCGCTTATTTGTTCTACATCGCCAGACCCACACTGCCGGAAACGCTGAGTGCTAAGGCACAGTCGATGTACTCGATCCTGCTGAACAAATTCTATGTGGATGAGATCTACGACTCCGTCATCGTCTGGCCTGTCGTGCGTATGTCGAGTGAGTTTCTCTGGAAATTCGTCGACGCGTTCATGATTGATGGCGCGGTGAACGGCATCGGTCAACTCGTGCGGGGTTCTGGATCCGGCCTCCGGTACATGCAGTCCGGATATGTTCGAACTTACGCCGGCTGGATTTTGCTGGGCGGTGTGTTGGTGATTGCGTGGTTTTTGAAATGAGTTCCTCTCCCTCCGGGAGAGGATCAAACATATGGACCTCTTCACATCCAACATCCTGACGATCGTCACCTTCACGCCCGCAGCCGGCGCGCTGTTGCTCTTGTTCTATGACCGGGAGCACGCGCGTTCGATCCGAACCTCTGCCCTGATATTCACACTTCTGGCTTTCGTTTTTTCGCTGTATCTCGTCGCACGCTTCGACTCGAGCAATCCCGATTTTCAGTTCGGTTTGAAAGTGCCTTGGATCCGCTCTCTCGGGATCGACTACTCGATGGGTGTAGATGGCATCAGCCTGTTCCTGATCCTCCTGACGACACTGCTGACACCGCTCTCGGTATTGGCTTCATGGTCGATCCAGAACCGCCTGAAGGAATACTTCATCTTCCTGCTGTTGCTGGAATCGGGGATGACCGGAGTCTTCGCTTCGTTGGACTTCTTCCTCTTCTACGTTTTTTGGGAAGTGATGCTCGTCCCGATGTACTTCTTGATTGGGGTCTGGGGCGGAGAACGGCGCATTTACGCGGCGATGAAATTCGTCCTCTACACGATGATCGGATCGGTACTGATGCTGGTAGCCATCATCGCGCTGTACTTCATTCATGGCAATGCGACAGGAATATTTACGTTCA
>Ga0209058_1000368_pt1 | contig 37948 bp, 34 predicted proteins | sample GraSoiAngelo_147_FD_185904 | JGI IMG/M metagenome (GOLD analysis project Ga0209058, IMG submission 185904) | Grasslands soil microbial communities from the Angelo Coastal Reserve, California, USA - 14_1009_05_40cm (SPAdes) (version 2) | ecosystem: Environmental > Terrestrial > Soil > Grasslands ... | reverse complement strand
ACGGAATGTACTTCATGATTTTCTGGCTCGGCAGTGAGATTTGAACTGCCCCGCCCAGTCGATAACCTTCCTCAGGTCTCTGCGACTGCTCCTTCCCGGGAATAATCAGCGTTCGTCCATCGTGGAGTGCAAGCTGTACGCGGCCGCTGGAAAGCGTTTCCCTTCCGGTTATCCTGCAAATCTTGTATGCGGACTCTCTCTCCTCAATCTGAATCGGGGATAAGCCCCGTCGAGGCCTTGGCAGCATTCGGTATGCTTTGCCAACACCGGAAATATTGACCACGTCCATTAGTCCGACGGAGAATCTGTGGTCCCTTCGGATTTTCCCGTCAACCTTGACCATGGACCGTTCCACGATCCTCTCAGCTTCTCTCGACGTCCTCGCGTGTCCAAGCAACTCCCGTAGAAGAATCACGAGCGGAACGCTCACTTGTCTGGGATGACCCCCTGGACGGGGGCTAGGCGCCCATGTGAGTTCTTTCCGGTGTAGCCTCCAAGACCGCGGCGCCGACTCCCGTTTTAGCTGTCGCGGGCCGGATTTTCGAGCCATGGCTAGTCTCCCTTCCTCCCCTTTTCGCTGAGCAACCCGCTACGCCACTTGTCCGAAAGGTTGAGGTTCGTCAACAAGACCTTGCTCACATGAACAGGCAGTTTTGACGCAACTCCAGCAGCCTTTTCGCGTGTCATTCCCTCGACATACAACTTCCCAGAGGAGTAATCGATAGTCTCAACCTTCCCTTCAAGACCCGCAAAGTCACCTCTGACAATCCGAACGCTGTCGCCAGTTCTGACCGACAGCTTTCTGACTCGATGCTTCTGATAAAGGTCATCAGAGACAGGCGACACTAGCATTTTTCTCTTAACATGAGCTGAAGCGAAGACCTGACGCTTTCGTTGCTTCCCCGGTTTCGACGACAACACGAGTCAAATCACCGTGCTCGCCAAATTCGCCACCCGAGGCCACCTCTCCGCAGCTTCCCTTGCCACTGGACCCCTTACCTCGGTACCTTTCAACTCTCCCTCAGGTGTCATTATCACGGCCGCGTTGTCCTCAAATGACAGCCGGGTTCCGTCGGGCCGCCGAAATGCTCTGACCTGCCTTACCAAGACAGCCGGAAAGACCTGTTTTCGGAGGTCTGGGGCCCCCTTCATTACCGAAACCATTATCATGTCTCCGACAGCCGCGGAGGGAACCCTTCGCAAGCGTCCATGGTATCCTTGAACTTGGATGACTTTCAGCTCTTTGGCTCCGGTGTTATCCGCACAAGCCAGGCGAGACCCGACCGGGATCCCTCTAGAAACCCTCGGGCGATATTCCACCATCCCGCGAGCGCTGACAGCTCGGGTCTTTGGCGCGGGCAATTGTTAGGCGGACGCTCCCGTTTTCTCGACCACTACGAAGGACACTTCCTTGCTCAATGGTCGACACTCGGCAACGGTCACGGTTTCTCCAACAGATGCCAAAATGCACGGAGGATTGTGTGCAAGAACCTTGCTGGTTCTTCTCTCGTACCTGCCATACTTCCGATGGAAATGGAGGTATGCACGTCGCACTGACACAGTTTTCGGAGTCCGGGAACTTGCGACGACTCCCTCGAACACTCGACCTCTCACTGAAATGTGTCCGTGGAACGGACAGAGTGGGTCGTTGCAACCGGCTCTTGGAGGCTTCACGTCGATTCCTATGTTCTTCACTGCCAATTTCCGATACCCCGCTTCACTCGGTCTTCCGGCCTGACTTGGAGAAGCTTCCCTTCAATGATGACCTCGGAACCTCCCGGCAGAGCAAAAGCAAACTCGGAAGAAGCCTTCGGAACAATAGATAATCTCGAACCCGAAAGAATCGATAGAGTATTCTTGGTCTCGAAGCTGACCTGGCCTTCTAGTTCGCTCAGGGTCGGGTCTGAAGACCTTGTGATTCTGACGCGGAGCCCTGTCAGCTCGTGGGCAACTAGGTTCGTCTCGGTTAGCGGCGTCTGTTTCACTCTCCTGTGTTGGGGATCGTGTTCTTCACTGTAAGAAGTTTCGCGATCGTTCTCCTTAGTTCGCGTATTCTCGCAGGGTTCTCCACAGTGCCACCAGACTTTACGGCCGTTCTCACTGTTGTCAGCTCCGCTCGGAGCTCGACAATCTTCTTCCTCCGCTCTTCGGGGAGGAGTTGTTTGATCTCACGCCTTCTCAGAACTGGGAACTTTGACACTCTCCTTCTCAGGTTGAGCCTCAGACACGGCTGGAACTTCGGATTGAATCGGAGCCACAGCGGGAGGCCCGACTTCGGTACTAGCCTCTGTCGGGATCCTCTGGGGCTTCATGAGTGGTTTATCGATGAAGCTAATGTTCGGAGGCAGGATCCGCACGTTTATTCCGAAAAGTCCTTGTTTTAGCTGAACGTCGGCCACGGCAGTCCTCAGGCTCTTTAGAACCGGGTCTCCTACTCTAGGAAGGTATCCTGCTCTGAATTTTTCATACCTAGCTCTTTCCGTAGTGAGCTTTCCCCTTATTGTGATTTCTACCCCGAGAGCCCCTGACTCCATGACTCTTTGAATTGCCCAGTAAGCTGATCTACGAAAGTGGACTCCTCGCTGAAGGGCCATGGCGACTTGTGAGGCCACAACTTTGGGATCTTGGTCAGGAATCTCTATTGCTGCGACTGACAGTTGAGGATTCTCTATGCCGAATTTTTCCTCTAGAAGTTTCGTCAAGTCTCGGATGCTCTGGCCCCGCCGTCCGATCACCATTCCCGGTTTTGCAGCGTAGATGACTACTCGCGTTCCGACTGGGCTCTTTGTCACTTCGACTTTACTGTACCCCGCTCGTTTCAATTCGAGAGCTAGGTGCTCGTCAATTTCGAGGCGACGCGAGACATCCTTGATGAAGTACTTGGTGACGGACAATACTACTCTCCCTCATATCCAACCAACTCAATGTGAGTAAGGGTTGCCTTCAGAAGGTCGGACCGGCCGAAGGCCCTAGGACTCCTCCTCGGAACGCCGGGCCCGCGTTGGGTTGCGGCGTGGATTATCCGGAGACTTTCAACGTTCAAGTTCCGATATTCTGCATTAGCCTCCAGTTCTTCCAGGAGATGAAGCAGTTTTCCAGCTGCTTTCTGGGGAAAACGTCCCGCGAAGAATGGCTCCGGGAGCTGTCGGCGGTGTGGAACCTCTTTCTTGAATCGCCTATAGCTAATCGCCTGTTTCTTTTCAATAACCCGCTCTAGGAGTTTTTTTGCATCGGGAAGCTTCATGCCCCTTATTGTTCTGCAAAGTTCTACTGATGCTTTGGGGGATATCCGGAGTTCCCGGCCAGAACACTTCACAGTGCGGTCTGGGTCTAAGCCTGTGACTGAATATCCGAACTCAGGCATTCATTCTTCCCAGACTTTTGGAAGGCGACGGGCCTCCCCCTAAAAAGGTTGCCAGATTCATGAAGGCGAAAAATCGTAACTCGAGACTGTGATCATAGGTTACTCTAGAGTTATCGAAGCTTCGGGGAGCCCTTCGTTCGGTCCATTATGGAAACTGCTGCTATCGAAAGGGTCCACACCGGGATACCGGGTCTGGACCATGTACTCGAAGGCGGCTTTCCAAAGGGTGCGAGAGTACTACTTTCAGGAGGCGCAGGCTGCGGCAAGACCATCTGCTGCGGCCAATACCTGTACAAAGGCGCAACCAGGTATGGGGAACCAGGCGTGTACGTGAGCACCGAGGAGCCACCCTCTGAGTTCAAAGCGAACATGTTGCGCTTCGGCTGGGACTTCAAGAAGCTAGAAGAAGACAAGAAAATTGGCATCGTAGACGCTGTCTACCAGCGCGTAGAATCGGAGATTGCTGAACAAGAAAGCCTCCAGGCTATTCTCTACAACCTTCGGTCGAAGTTGGCAGAGGTCAAGGTGCTTGTCGAGCAGCTGGGAGCAAAGAGGCTGGTCGTGGACTCGCTTCCAGGCTTCGGCTTCAGGGTCACCGACCTGAACACTCTTCGAGAAATCTTTCTGGAAGTCGGCCTTCTGCTGAAAGATGTAGGCTCGACGACTCTGATGACTACTGAGATCGTGGAGGGATCCGGTCTGATAAGCCGCTATGGGATCGAGGAGTTTCTCGCCACAGGGGTGATGGTCCTGTCTCTGGTCAAGCAGAGTTCCCCTTTGAGAAAGATGTTCGTGCGAAAGATGCGAGGGACAAGCCACAGCCTCAACGATTTCGCGTTCACGATTGGACGAGAGGGTCTAGAAATCAAGGGTCCGATCGGAGTTCGGAGCTTGAGCAGGGGACGAGGGCGCCTCCATTCCTTGGGGAGAAAGCGCCGGGTCAACTGACTCGGGTTTCGAAGAAATCGTGACGAGGAGCATTTCAGTATCCCAGGATGGGCAGACAGTGGAACAAGGAGTTCAAACGGCGGACAGAACATCCGAGCATTCAAGCTTGGAGCAAGCGCTGGACCAAGAGTCGGTTGAGAATCGTCGAAGTGAGAAGGTATAGTTAATGGCGAATCTAACAAGCGGCATACCCGCGTTTGACGAGTCACTAGGTGGGCTTCCAGCGGGAAGCATCATACTGTTCATAGGCGAGGCTGATACGGGGATGACGACCTGCGCTCAGCAGATCCTCTACCAGGGACTGCGTGACGGTAGACCAGGAGTCTATTTTACGACCGGTCGCTCCTGGGAGGACATTGTGGGGGAGATGGAAGGGTTCGGATGGGGGCTTGACGCTTTCTTCCAGCGTAGAAAGATGTGGTTCATTGACAGTTTCGGTATGAAGAAGGAGCGGACTGCAGGGGAGGTGTCTTGGGACATTGGCCCAGCGAACTTGTTGGTGAAGGAGTTTCCGCGGGTCGTTGCGCCTCTGGGGGCATGCACTCTGGTCGTGGATAGTTTGAGTGATATGATTCGTTCAGCCTCGTTTCCTGCTGTTGAGCAGTTGCTGAAGACTCTTCAGGCTCATGTCCGGTCGACTGGGGGGTTGTATGTTATGCTGGCGTCTAAGGGGATTCACTCTGACCATGTGGAGAATACTGTGAAGCATTTGAGTGATGGTGTGATCGACTTATCCTCTGAGGCTTTTGGAAGCGAGGAGTTTGCGCGTAAGATGCGTGTGTTGAAGATGCCGGGGACCATGACCGACTCGAAAGTGTATGCCTACCGGGTGGGCTCAGGTGGCATTGAGATGGCTGCGTTGCACAGGGTGAGATGAATTGAACGGGGCGGAGCTTCAGATCGAGGTCGTAGTGTCGTTGTTCACCAATGTCTGGTTCTTGCTCTCGTTGCTCATCGCTAGTTGGGGAGGGATGGGTTACTGGACGATTCACAAGCGCTCGCGTGGACCCAAAGCGGGGCCCACTCCGGCGGGCTCGGTTAATTTTCCGGGCCGGCAGCGGCTGTCCGAGGAGGATATTTTCCGTATATTGACGACGACCGAGGTGAATATTCAGATTGTCCGCGTCTGTGAGACGCCTAGGACTGCTCGGGAGATTTCGAAGGCTCTTGGTGAGATTTACCCAGGGCACCGGGAGAAGGGTTTTCCGCCGGACAAGCTTGGAGAGCACTTGGCCAACTTGGAGCGTTTAAGCGCTGTGAAGTTTAACGGGGAGCGCTGGTCTGCGACGGACGTGGGCGTGAAGATGGTCCGGAAATACTTCGGATAGTCTCCAAGGCCACAACTCGCTTTGTTGGTTCGCGGACGACCAAAAACTCAGTAGGCTGAGTCCGTTCGCAGGTCTTGTTCGGATTCAGCCCAAGTTTTGTTCGGGCTCACGCGCGGGAGATTAGGCACCCCCGGGCCCTCAAAAGAGTGTTTTAGATTTGTCTCAATTATTCGCTGTTTCCTGCTCTCGGGAGAGAGAGGAAGTCTGTGTCTCGAGGAGGCCATAAGATTACGAATTTTTTCTAGGAGGGCCCGCTGTCTGGGCATAATTCTGGGCTTATTCCTTGATGATTAGCTGATTTTGTGCTTGTCTGGTGTTTTTTGACCCTTGTAGTTTCCCCATAAGGTTATGCGTGAAATAGCTGTGTCCAGAAATCGTGGGCTTGGATTGGCAAACGGGGCTTGTTTTGGGCTTTTCCAGGTGGCTTACCGGATTACTTTTAGTGCTCTCTGCTCATCTTATACGTTCAACCAGACACCTTGAGAACTTACGAGTGGAAGTATTCCATGATTGAAAAACCAGCCCTCGCGCCCCCTGCCGAGATAATACGCGACACCCTTTCCAAACCCAGCATATTCGAAGACGAACAGCCCCTAAGCCTAGAGTACCTGCCGACTAGGCTGCCGGGTCGAGAGACGCAACTCCGGTTCCTCGCGGAGCTCTTCAGGTCTGTTGTCGACAAGCCTGGAACAACTAGCCCCAAGGTCCTCATAACTGGCGACATTGGAACTGGTAAGACAGTGCTGATCCAGCGGTTCGGAACAGACATGATTCGAACCGCTAAGCCGTTGAAGCTGAACCTGCGCTACATTCACATCAACTGCCGCGAGTATCGGGGGAGCCTCTTCATGATACTGAAGCGAGTCCTCCAAAACTTCACCACAACCTTTCCCCAGCGAGGCTTCTCAAGTGAAGAACTTTTACAGATACTCTTGGACCAGCTGGAAGACAAGAACCTACACGTCATCCTAGCCCTAGACGAGGCTGACATGCTGATCAAGGCGGAAGGCGGAAGCCTCTACAATCTCACCCGTATACAGGAGGAACGCCCAGGCCGACCGACGAGGCTCTCACTCATAGTTGTGGTGAGAGAACTCAAGCTTCTAGAAGGACTAGACAGGAGCACGCAGAGCACGCTTCAACGAAACATCATACGTCTAGACCGTTACAGCGCGCCGCAGCTGGAGACGATACTCCGAGAAAGGGTCGACTTGAGCTTCAAAGAGGGAACAGTTCCGGAGACCCTTGTCAGCTTTATCGCGGACATGGCCGCATCACAAGGAGACGCCAGGTACGCCATCGAACTGTTATGGCGCGGGGGAAAATATGCTGACGCTGAAGGAGCACGGGAACTAAAACCGGACCATGTTAGAGGAGCAGCCAACAGCGTCTACCCCATCCTCCGAGCGGACTATGCGCAACACCTCAACCTCCACGAGAAACTCATACTCCTCGCCCTAGCGAGAGTTCTAGAACGGAGCAATGAAAACTACGCCACTATGGGAGATGTGGAGATCGCCTACCGAATGGCCTGCGAAGAGCACAAGATCACCTCCCGGGCCCATACACAGGTATGGAAGTACGTCCAGAACCTCGGCGCTTCGGGTGTGCTATCGACCCAGATTTCCACCGCCGGTTACAGAGGCAAGACCACTCTCCTCGGAGTAGCCACAGCTCCTGCCTCAGCTATACGAAAATGGCTTGAATCAGGCTTCAAAGCCACCATGCCTTGACCGGACAAACCCCGGCGCTAGACAAGATACTATCCAGCAGCGGCAGAGTCAGAATACTCAGTCTCCTCGCAGAGTCGAAGAAATCCACCTATCAGAAATAGCAAAACGAACAAAACAGAGCTATAGCGCCACGGAAAGGCACCTGAGAGACTTAGCAGACTCCGGAATCATAGACGAGAGACTACGGACGCGTGAGAGTCTTCAGACTCAAAGGCCGAAAAACCCCATGCCAGAATGCTCCGAGACCTCATCCTCCAATGGAACAACAAACCCCGACAGGAAAGCAGCCAAGGCTCAACCTTAAACCGTGAACGACACCAGGACTTGACTGGCGAGTAGAGGACCTTGGTTGAGCCTTGTGCCGAGTGCGGCCGGAAAACCCCGCTGAACAAGAACTGCGAGTTCTGTGGCAAGACATACTGCGACGACCATATGTCGCCGCATATGGCTTGGGAGAGACGGCACGAAGACCTTGCTGGGGAGACGTCGAAACTGTGGAAGAAGCGAACCGGCGGATAGACAACAAGCCCGGCAAACTCTGGAAACATCCCCAAAAACTGCCTGACATTTTTCAGTCCGGAGGAATATTAAGCAACCTCGTACGAGACTTTGGGGCGGCGAAGTTCGCCTATGAAGAAAAAATCTAAGAAATCTTCGAAGAAGAGCATGTAGAGACGATGTACCGTCCAGCTTTCAGACTGGACGAGTGACTTGTCCTTCTTCTAAACTCCCGCGGGCCTTTTTTTCCGCAAGGATTTTTTCTACGCACTCCTTCTGAGTTCCGTACAAGATTTTAATATGAACCGGTCAACTTCAAACGGGTCAAGCTAGAGTAACAAGATGAAAACAAACAAGAATTCCGAGCCGAGCCCAAAGAACTCGTCTCCATCTCACTCTTCGAATATTCATTTCGCTCCGCGCGGCGACGCTCTCAAGAATCCTGTGAATCACTTTGATGTTGCAAAGATCAGAAGTGTAAGCGACGCGCTGGACGCTTTCAACTCAACCTCCTTCCAGAGCCGATTGCTCGGCCGCTGCTACCGGATCTGGCTTCAAATGCTCAACGATCCTGAACGCCCTCTGATATTTTTTGGATTATCAGGAGCGATGATAGCTGGGGGAATGCGGCGGGTCATACGGGACCTAATCGCGTTTCACGCCATCGACGTCCTCGTTTCTACCGGCGCGAACCTTAGCCACGACCTCTACGAATCCCTCGGCGGCCGTCACTACATGGCTCACCGTCACATAGCCGATCCTACGTTGAGGGAGATGAGGCTCGATAGGGTCTACGATACGTATGCCGACGATGTCAAGTTCACTGAGACAGATGAGTTTGTGGAGAATTTCGCCGAATCCCTGGAACCACGTTCCTATTCGAGCCGAGAACTATTCCAATTGATGGGCGAACGGGTCAAAGACGAACACGGCATCCTGGCGACCGCAGCAAGGGAAAAACTTCCAGTCTTCTGCCCTGCCCTAGCTGACAGCAGCATCGGAATGGCGTTGACCGTCTACAGAAACGAACGGAGGAAGCAAAGCAGAGCACCGATGATCTATGACCCGATGGTTGACAACTTGGAAATCATGAACCTAAAGAGACGCTACGCAAAGTCGGGCGTGGTCTTTATCGGCGGCGGGACCCCGAAAAACTACATCCAGCAAGTGGTTCCCATGGCCGAGATTGCGGGCCTACCCGTTTCACCGCACAGCTACGCGATTCAGGTAACCACGGATGACGCGAAATGGGGAGGGTTGTCAGGCTGCGAACTCCCCGAAAGCCAATCCTGGGGAAAGCTCCACCCGAACGCAGAACAGTGCACAGTCCATGTCGACGCCACCATCGGCTTACCGTTACTCTTCACCGGAGTAATGGAGCACTATGAGGAGTGGAAGTCTAGGAGAGGGTTGAAGGTGGACTGGGGAGAGGTTATGCAACCCATGTCAGTAAGGTCCGGAAAGCGAGTCTAGCGCTCTCGCGTACCTTTGATGAACTCCTCGACCCACTCACGTGCCTGACCATCAGGAATCTTGACGGGCGGGTACTTGAAACTGTATGATGAAATGCTGTTCAGAGCACCGCCAACTCTCCGGTCTAGAGCAATCTTGACCGCTCTAATGACATCGGCCACAACGCCAGCACTGTTGGGGGAGTCCTCGACTGCAAGTTTCAGGTCGATTTGAAGGGGAATGTTTCCCCATTTCTTGCCTTTGAGGTAGATGTAGCAGATCTTCTTGTTCTTCAAAGCTGGGACATAGTCCGACGGCCCTATTCTCGTTGGAACTTGATACGGAATCAAGCTGGCCACCGCTGTTGTCTTGCTGATTCTCTTCGAGTGAAGCCGCTCCTCAACCGTCATGTTGAGAAAGTCCGTATCTCCACCTAGGTTGAGCTGGTAGCTCTCCTCAACACGTACTCCTCTTTTTAGAAAAAGGTCGACGAGCGCTCGATGGACTATGGTCGCGCCAACCTGACTCTTGATGTCATCGCCAGCGATAGGGAGTCTCTTTTCCTCGAACCTCTTGGCCCAATCGGCGTCTGTGGCGATGAACTCTGGGATACAGTTGATGAAGCCGCAGCCCGCGTCCAACGCTTGTTGAGCATAGTACCTAGCCCCTTTTTCGCTGCCGACGGGAAGGTAGTCGACCAGCATGTCGGCCTTGGCCTCTTTGAGCTCCTCAGCCACGTTTACCGGCTTGACCCTGGACCGGCTGTAGACATTGAATGGGACGCGCATGTGTGGAGCGACGCCGTCCAAGATGGGACCTGGCTGAACATCGACGTCCATGTCTGGCACATCACTGATCTTCGGAGCGCAGTTGGGCCCGGTGAATATGGCCTTGCTCAAGTCCCTGCCAAGCTTCTTCCGGTTAACGTCGAAGGCCGCGACGAAGTCGATGTCCTCTACTTTGTAGGGCCCAAATGTTGGATGCATGAGGCCTGTTGTGTTTCCTGTTTTCTCGGGAGGGTTTTTTCTATAATACTCCACTCCTTGAACAAGGGCACTGGCGCAATTTCCGACGCCGGCGATGGCCACGCGTATCTTTCCCGTCGCAAGCTACCTCGAATGTGAGCGAGAGCGTCGTCTGTCCGTGATTATAAGGGTAAACGATTGAGACGATTCGTCAACCGGACACTCTTCGGTAGTTCTACTCGGTATCCTCGTAGTCCGTAAGCATGACTTGTTGTTCAACTTCGGAGGCCTTGGCGCTCTTCGCCCTCTCCCATTCGTCGGCCTTGATCAGCCCTCCTGCCTTCTCCTTGATGCGTTTGGCCAGGGCTGGTCCGATCGTGGAAATGCTTGTCAGCTCGGTAAGACTGCGTTCTTTGATGTCTTCAATCGTTTTGAGACCCGAAGCGAACAGCATCCGGGCACGAACCCTTCCCACCCCTTCAAGCCCTACTAGCTTGACTAACTCCGGTTTGACTCCCTTGGAGACTCGGACTCTCAGGACACCGAGAGGTGGAAGCAGGTCTTTGTGCCCAAACAGTTTAGCTAACTCCTGGGCAGCGAAGACAAGCCATTCTGACCCTTGGACAAGCCTCAGCAGGTCGCCAGGCTCAACCTTGCGAGCTTCAAGAATCTCATCCTCGGTATGTTCTTCGATCCAATCCTCGAGCACCTGAGCTGCTTTGAGTTCTGAGAGGAACTCTTCGTACGCCATTGGGTCTTCGAACTCCTCTGGAACATCGAAGGTAAACTCCCCGCCATGTTGAACTGCTAGGAGACCGAGACTCTCGGTTTCCTTCCCTCTGGGACGAGGCCTGGGCGCGAGGTCTGGTGTCTTCGCGATAAGATGGAGAAGGCTGAAGTCAGTTAGCCTCTTGGCCCGGTTATAGAGCCCATCACGCAATGTGACTGCAGATTCCGGGTCGATGTAGAGCTCGGAGACTCGCTTTCCGAACTTGGTGGCCACGAGCTCCTTTCCCTCCATCAACACCATCTCCTCATTGCAAAGAAATCGGAGAATGTCACCAATCTTGCCCTTGATCAGTCTCGGCCCGTACTGGTGAGCGTAGAGAGTTCTTGAGAAGAACTCGTAGAGCCCCTCCTCTGTCCGAGCGTAACCGGCGGCGACCGTTGAGAGGACGTGTGGGCGCAGGACTTTTTCAACCGCGAGCTTCGACCAGAGCTTCTCTGGCTTTGCGATAATGTAATTCTCCATCAGCCACTCGGCCTCGTCGGCGTTTCTAGCGATGAGAAGAGACTCGCCGAACTTGTCGTACCTCGGTCTCCCAGCTCTCCCGCAAAACTGCTTGTACTCAAGCACTGTAATGGGGTAACGGCCAAAGCCAGCCTCGTACCGTTCGTAGCTGCTAATTACCACGGTCCTTGCTGGAAGATTAACACCGGCGGCAAGAGTGGGTGTGGCTGCAAGTATCTTGACCTTCCCACTGCGGAAGGAGTCTTCAACGGTCTCGCGATGGACCCCTGTCAGACCTGCGTGGTGAAAGGCGGCCCCGGTGAGAACCTGGCCGGCGAGCGCCTCGCTAAGACTGGTCTTCTCTCCGGACGAGAGAACTCTTTCAGAAAGGAGGGCCAAGGATCTCTCTTCCGGTTTGGAGAGACGACCTTTGAGGGCTAACGCTGCCTTGCGTCCCATTTCGACGGCGGACCTGCGGGTTTCTGTGAAAACAAGTGCCTGTCCACCTGCTCCGACAACGTCCAAGGCAATGTCGAGAACTGGTGAGTTTGTCAGTCCTTCTATGACACGGCTTGTCCCATCGCTAAACTGAACTTGTCCTTCGTGATAGATTCCTTCGCGAAGCGGAACTGGCCTCCATTCTGTGGTTACCGAACCCGCATGGAGCCATTCGCCAACTTCTTGGGCGTTGCTGACCGTAGCGCTGAGTGCCAGAACCTGTATCTTCGGGTTAATCTCGTTGAGACGTGTTAGTACGACTTCGAGAGTCGGGCCTCTCGCGTGTTCGGTCAGGAGATGCACTTCGTCAGCAACAACGAGTGAGAGCTCGCTCATCCAAGGTGCCTTATGGCGAAGGAGGGAATCCGCTTTCTCGTTGGTGGATAGGATGACGTCATTCCTTCCGAGCCATGGGTCAATGCTATCAAAGTCTCCTGTGGAGATTCCTATGTGCAGTCGTTCTCCGTTGGGCTTCTTAATGGAAGAGTACCGCTGGAACTCTCGATATTTTTCGCTGGCGAGCGCTCTTAGGGGCGCCAAGTAGATGGCTTTTCCATTGCGTTCGAGGACATGTTTCAGAATGCAGAGCTCGGCAACAAGTGTCTTGCCGCTAGCAGTCGGACTTGCTAGTACAAGGTTCTTTCCGTCAAGGATTCCAGCTTTGACAGCGTCCTCTTGTGGAGGATAGAGCTGGTCGAGACCCTCTTCTTCTAGGAGTTGGATTACGCGCGGGTCAATAGCGAGGTCACGTATCCTCAACAGACTTGATTACCAGTTAGGGTTATACTCGTTTTAGGCGTCCGGCTTTGGGAACGTAGAGAATACCGTCCTTAATCAACTGACCTATCAGACGCCTTGCCTCAGGCTCTGAAATCTGTGATTCCTCCAGTTTTGAGAGCACGAGTGTCTCTTCGGCAGTGCCCGATTCCTTCGAGAGTTCCCTTACAAGCTCAACAACCTTCTGCATCGAGTCACGGTAGCTGCGAGGGATACCGGTCATGATTACGTCAATGTCAGTGGTGCCTGTTTTGACGTCGATACCGACATCTTCGAGGGACACGTTCATGATGCGTATTGCGCTTTTCGCGTCCTCGACAATTACCTGGTCTCGTAAGAAAGCCCTGGCGCGGGCTTCAGCGAGACGAACCAGAGCTTCGAGCTGACGGGGCGTAATAGCGACAGCAGCGGATTTTCCGCCCTTGATTCTCATCTTGAGATAGAAATCTTGGAGCTCTTTGAGGGCTTCAAGTGAGAGTACTGGATTGAACCTCTTCGAGTAGCTGATGTACTTTCTCAAAAAGTCGGGGGGGAACGGTGCTGCTTCAGGGTTAAGCTTGGTCTTGTGTAGCTCAAGAATATGTGTAGCCATCCGGGAATCGTACTCTTCATCAGGCTCATCTTTCAACAGGAAAATCAAATCGAACCTGGACAGTATGGTCACGTCAAGGTTGATGTTTTCGTAGACATTCATGTAAGGGTCGTATCGGCCGTGTTTAGGATTTCCGGCAGCTAGAACTGAAGCCCGGGCGTTCAGAGTAGCCACAATCCCGCCTTTTGCAATGCTCACTGTTTGCTGCTCGAGGGCCTCATGAATCGCGACTCTGTCAATTGGAAGCATCTTGTCTATCTCATCAATACAATTGTGGACGCATATGCCGTCCGCCAGAAAACTGGAGCCCTCAGGTACGCGTAGATCATAAACAGGTCCTTTGTAGAATTCCGTCTTGACGGAGACAACCTCGTCCATGGCGTAGTCGGAGGCGCAGAAAGCCTCAAGGGACACCGCTTGTTCTGGCGACAACCATTTGTCGAGTGCATCTCGTAAGCGGCGAACTCCTGATTTGAAGGGTCGCCTCGTTCCCCTTTGAAACGCCCAAAACGTGCTCCAGTCTCCAACTCGAAGAAGCTCGCTGGGAACGGGCCGGATATTCTTCAAAAGACTCGCAAGCAAGCGCTCCGGGACCTCTTCGTTATCCGAGGATACGGCGGTCGATCGAGTGGGAATCTCTCGCTGCTTGATCGAGTATGGAGTTAGGACACGAACGAGCCTCGCCGCGTCTTGGCGGCCAGTAGTCTGAACGATCTTTACTCCTTTTTGCTGGCGAATTCTTGCGTATACATCGAATCGTCGCAGCACCAGAAGCAGCATTCGGTTCTCGGCTAGATCATCTGAGAGCGAGAAAGTTATTTCGACCGTGCAGTATTCCCTACCACCTTTACGATAGCGCTTTGTGGAGATGCAGCCGTCTGAATCCATACATCCGGCGAGAAATCCGGCCAGGGCCTCCTGACCAAGGCGAAGCAGGTTTTGCAAGGCGTCGCGAGTCGTCCAGTCGTACAAGGCGAACAATAGGTTCGAGTCGTGTCGCAGGTCGTGGACTGGGAATGAATGCTGACCTGAGCCTAGCTTTCGGCCATCATGCCAAGGGGCGTTGAGAGTCGCGGAGGAAGCTTGCTGGAGGCGGTCAATTTGTCGCCGGTGCAGTTCGCTTTGCGTGATTCTGACGATCGATTGTTTCGAGTTGGATCGGACGTAGCCGTCGCCGTAGATGAAACCTAGTATGTAGGCTAGGTCTGGCGTGATCTGGGCGACTCGGAGCCGCTCTGTTTCCTTGCTGCGGCCGTAGGCAAACGTGCGATCACGCCACTCGTTCAGGCCAAAGTCGGAGAGTAAGCGTCGAAAGGCGTTCAGACGAATGGCGTCTCGACTTCTCGGTGAGAGGGTTTCGCGCCGAAGACCGTAGTGTCGGTTGGCGGCAGCGATGCTTCGAAAATGCTGGAGCGCTCGTTTGCGGAGTTCCGCTCGTTCTTCCGGCGACGGCTCAACAATCCAATCGCCTGGCAAGATGTCAATTATCCGAACCTCATCGTCATGCCCGGGCAGGCGTTGGACAGTCAGAAGACGGTCGCCAACGCGAATCTCCTCCGCCGCCCGCCAACTGAAGCGCGGACCGTCGAGCAACAGATGGTCCGGTGTCACACGAAGCTCAAATCCCGACTTCATACGGAGACATTGCAACGGACCGTCATAGTCGCGACGGGTGACAAGAGTAGCTGTTGCTTCACGTGCCCGCATGCTGTCCAAGTCGAGGGTGATCGTTCCGCGTTCCAGCAGCGACACGTCCAAGAGATGTCCCGCCTTCGTCCTACCCGTTTTCGCCATTTTGACATCGAAAAGATCACCAATGCGAGTTGAGGTCCCCTCGACTATCACTTGGCTATCTGGATGGAGGCATGCAATTCCTTTGTCAGCGAGAACCAAGGCGCCTGCTTCCAATACCATTCCACCCGTTTTTTCTCGAAGGACGGCGGCCGTGAGTCCCGCGGCCGAAGAGCCCCGACCAGAGGTGTAAAGACCGCGTGGTGCTATCCGGGACACGTACTGCAACAGCTGACTCTTGGCCGTGTTATGGGAGACTATGCCATTTGCTATGAACTGGTGAGTCCTCGGAACCTCAATGTCGAAGACGTCTGATGGCTCTCGAAGTTTGATCGAGAATACTCGCTCGCTGCGCTGCGGTTTGAGGCGTTTCAGTCTACGAGCTCTTTCAGCGAGTTGAACGAGCTTTCCCCGTTTCTTGAGTGAGGCGAAGCCTATCTTGGTCGCGAACTTTAGTATGCTCTCGCCCCTCTTGATTAGGAGGGCATTCTCGATGATTCGCGAGTGGATTGCGAATCGCAGGAGAAGGACTTGGACATCTCTTAGCAACTCGATGTTCTTTGCCTTCAATCCTATAACCCCACAACCACGGGTAGCTGAGAAGACGGTTCCATCGGCCTCGAACAGCCATCTGAGGAACGAGGAGACCGCCTTGTTGCCGGACTTGAGGACCAAGTCTGGGATCCGCTTTTCTCTGAGAAAGGCTAGATTGTGTGCAATATTCTGACTGTGAATACAAGCCTCGTACAGGATTACCTTTCGGCCTTTTCTGTGTCCAGACAGAATCGCCGGTTCTATTCCAAAGAGCTTCTCGGCAATCTCGCACAGTGGTTCCAAAATATCTTTCTCGCCTTCAGCGACGGTGAATCCGACCCTGTAACGTTGAACCCAGCCGTCTCCCAGAATGTATCCAAGGAATGCTGCCAATTGAGGCGTAAGTGTCTTAGGCAATTTGCCGTGGAAGCGTGGCCCTCTTCGGTATGGTATCTGCCGCCATCCAGTCTTGACGTGTCGTCTTATTGTGCATGGTATTTCCGTTGCAACCGCAACTCTGTCACCAACTTTGAACTCGTCCAGTCGTTTCCAACCATACACAGGGGTTCGATTGAACGAATCAACGGCAAGAAGCGGATGGTTGAAGGTGCCTCGAATGCTCTTTCCACTCTCCGTCACGATTTCGATTGTAGGTTGGCTGAGATAGTGGTGGAAGCGTGTTGCCGCATCCCGAGCCCCAGTTTCGGCCCCCGTGAGAACTTGTGCATCGATGTCCTGCAAGTGTTCGTCTCCTAGGTCCTGAATCTTGACTACCGAGCCATCGCCGAGTATGACGCGTTCATCTCCAACCAGGCAGCCAGGGTCCCCGATGATGAGTGTATGGCTATCTCCTCTGATGTTGACGCCGTCGGGGAGCTGTTTTGCTACTCCAGAGCAGAGAAGGTACAGGATAGCTTCCTTGACATCTTCATAACCGTAGATAGAGGGGGCGATGCTCTGTATGAGTTTTCTGTGTATCCAGGGGTCTTTGGAAGCCTCTAGAATGGCCTTTTCGTCTTCTGATGTGATTTCGACAATCTCTGTCTCTTTTCCTACGACCTCTACGTAGTTTGCTTCAAGATACAGGTTGAAAGTTCGAGCGCGTCCTTTCTCTCCAATGAATTGCTTCTCGGCTCTGATTATTGATGTGAGGCCTACCCTGTCGCCGGGACGCGCCGTATCCACCAAGTCTTCATCGAGTCTAACGTCTAGGTATCGAGGGAGTTGGCCCGGTGGGAGATCCTCGGGACGTTCTTGAACGCGGGCTTCTTGTGTATTTTTGAACTGTGACTGTTCTTCCAGCAGCTCGAACGCGGACTTTTGTTTGCAGAACGGACACGTCGAGCCCGGTCCACGCATGAGTTCTCCAGACTGTTCCTCATGCATGATTTCCATGCACTTTCGGCACCGGAACGTGGCTCGAACGACTGTCGGTCTAACCTGGCTCGCCCGAACCACAATGCCCTCGACGAGCGCCATCTTCTTGAGATTTTCAGCCCCAACTTTGCGCAGAGCTACTTTTTCTGGAAGACGCCTGAAACGGGCGAAGATTCGGCCTGCATGCTCAGCATATTCAGGGTCTTCTACTCTCATTTGAGACGTGGCAGCTGACTGTGCGTATTGGACGAAATCGTCCGGGTGTTCCACGACGTTTCGGGCTAGTGCTGGGTCGAAGGCGATTAGATCTTCAAAGTCGATAATGAGAGAGCGTCCGTTGCTGACCGCTACTTGGGCGAGCCGCTTCCTGTACTTGGAGCCCACGGGGTCGGTTTGAAATGAGCGAAAGAAGTCTTGAAACGCGTCTTCAGGGCGTGTAGTTTCCGACTTGAGGATGGCTGTCAACTCGCTTCCTCTCGTCCGAGAATATCCTTTCGCCAGCTCTCGACGGCGAGTCGCATCCTTTCATAGAGAACCTGCTCCTCAGCCGTCAGGTTGGAAGTCAGCTCGGTCGTTTGCTCCCCTGAAGCACTTAGAGAGGCGATCTTCTTGACTCTGATGTTCACTATATCTCGCGCGAGCGCCAGCGCCTTGTCGAGGTCCCGAGCCTTGTTTCTGTCCTTGGCTTCTTGGCTCTTGAGTTCTCTCAGGAGGCGTCGGACCTGAAAGTAGAAGGAACGGGACAGCTTGGGTACCTGACGTGAAGCGGGAAGGGTCTCCTTGTAGTGAGTGGTGGAGAGGACGTTCAGGGTGAGTTGCTCGTCCTCTCGGAACTTGGCATACCCCATCTTGACCAGATGCTGGGCAATCCAAAATGGCAGCTCTACTTCATGCCCGATTCGATAGGGTCCCAGAACTCGGTCGACGATTCTTGTTTCAGGAAAGTCTCGTAGTATGGTAATCCTTGAAGGCGAGTTTTCGAACTCTGTGTCGATCATTTCGACTACGGATGGTTCTTCTTCCAGTTCTCTCGCCCCGCGGTTCACGTCAGACCGTGGACCATTCCATAAAGGAATTCTGACGAATGAATCCGTCCCAATACTTGGAATAATTAGTGTAGAGAGGTGCGCGAAAGAACTATTCTATAAGCCAGGGGCTCCTGAACATGGCTGAAACTGATGGAAGCCGCTCTGTGGACAGAGAAGTACCGGCCCAAGACTCTAGATGAAATCCAAGATCAAGAGGAGATTGTCGCTAGGCTCAGGGAGTTCATCAAGAACGCCACGATGCCCCACTGTCTGTTCGCTGGCCCTCCGGGAACAGGTAAGACGACAGCCGCTCTTTGCCTCGCACATGACCTCTTTGGTCGGAGGTTCCAGGACGTGTTCATGGAGCTCAATGCAAGCGATGAGCGAGGAATAGATGTGATACGCACGACAGTCAAAGAGTTCGCCAGGATGGCTTCTCTCAGCGCGGTTCCGTTCAAGATCCTAGTTCTCGACGAAGCAGACAACATGACTGGAGACGCCCAACACGCATTGCGGCGGACGATGGAGAAGTACACTGACACATGCAGGTTTGTTCTCTGCTGCAACTACTCAGGCCGAATAATTGAGCCAATCCAGTCTAGGTGCGCACTATTCCGATTCACACCTCTGCCTGAAGAGAAAATCTTGGATTATCTTGGTGACATTGCCAAGAAGGAAGGTTTGAAGATCTCGCCAGACGGGCTCAAATCGATCGTTGAGGTCTCTGAAGGAGACCTTAGGAAGGGTATCAACACCCTCCAGGCCGCCTCCTCATTGTCAAGAAGTATCTCTGAGGAAGCAGTCTACCAAGTAGTTGGAAGGGCCAAGCCAACAGATGTTCAAGCCATGCTTAACCACGCCATTAAGGGCGACTTCATCAAGGCGAGGGAAGAATTACGCGCTCTGCTCGTCAAGTACGGGATATCCGGGTCCGAGATAGTCCGGCAGCTACACTCAGAAGTATTTCGCCTGGCTATTCCTGAGAGACGCAGAGTTAGCCTCATCGAAGCGATAGGAGAGACTGACTTCCGACTAGCCCAAGGAGGCGATGAAGAAGTTCAGTTGAGCGCTTTGCTCGCCAAACTAGCAGCCGAGACGTCGAGTCAGAAAGGCAGCATTGAGACCCATGTCAGAACCTTGGACCGTGAAGCATAGACCGAAAACGACACAGGAAATAGCCGGGAACAAGCTAGCGATAGACAAGCTCAAGCAGTGGCTTGATTCGTGGAATAAAGGAAAGCCCACTAAAGCTGCGGTTCTACTTTACGGGTCGCCAGGTGTGGGAAAGACTGTCGTTTCGGAAACTGTTGCAAGGGAACGGGGCTGGGACCTAGTAGAGATCAACGCATCGGATAAGCGGAGCGGCGAAATACTCTCCAAGATTGCAGGCTTAGCATCAACTCAGTCCACGCTAGTGGGAAATGGCAAGCTAATACTACTCGACGAAGTTGACGGCATCAACCTTCGAGAAGACCATGGGGCCGTCGCTGCTATACTGCAGGTCACTAGAGAATCCAGGTTCCCTATTATCTTGACGGCAAACGATCCATGGGACTCCAAGATTCGACCCTTGAGAGAAGCGTGTTTGCTGATTGAGTTGAAGCCCATCGGCTTGCGTGACGGATTGGTCCTGCTCAAGAGCCTGCTCAGCAAGGAACGAGTGACAGCCGACGAGGAAGCGCTTCGGATGCTGATAGAGAAAAACCGTGGCGACATGAGGTCGACAACTAACGATCTCCAAGTGCTAGCCCGGCCTGGGAAGACTCTTGGAACGAGCCAAGTCGAGTGGCTGTCGTGGCGAGATAGGACAGAGTCTATTTTTGACGCCCTAAGAGTCGTCTTCAACAGCAAGACAGCGGCCTCCGCAAGGAGAGCAACAAACATGTCTGACGTGGACCATGAAATGCTGTTTCAGTGGATATTCGAAAATGCACCATACCAGATTACGGATCCGAAAGAGTTCGGAGAGGCCATGGAGGCGCTTTCCCGGGCAGACCTCTTCTACGCGAGAATCAGGAAGACTCAGTCATGGCACCTCCTTTCTTACGCCCTCGACCTCATGACAGCAGGAGTGGCTGTTGCAAAGCGGACACCCTCGAAGGGCTGGGTGGCCATGAAATTTCCCCAGCGTATTTCTGCCATGTCCAGAACCCGTGGAAAGAGAGAACTCAGGAAAGGACTTGGCAAGGCACTCGGCTCAAAGTGCCACCTCTCATCTCGGCGTGCTGCCGGCCTCTACTTGCCCGTAATAGAGTTCATTCATGAGCATGATGGGAAAGCATACGAGAAAGTCGCAGATTGGCTTGACCTTAGGGAGCCGCTAGACGACCTCTTCTCCCAAGAAGAGTATAACCCGTAGCGGTGATATTATCGGTTTCGAATAACCATGTAGCCGCCGACGAAGGAGATTATCGTCGCAATCACTTCGACGTAAAGAAGCTGAAGCAAGGTCGCCGAGGGTATGTTCGCCCGACTGTTCAGAGTCGAACCTGCGATGGCCATGAGTGCCCCCCCGAACAGCAGAAGCATCCCGACGGTCAGCTGTGCTTCCCTCAAACACGATCACTTAGGTTCGCGCAAGGGAAAGCTGGTAAAATAAGACTTACCCTAGAATTGTTGGGACCACTCCTCTACTTTCGAAGGGCCATTCCGATTAACCGTTGGGTGACTCCGAGATAGGACTCGTAGTCGAGAGCATCGCTAATCTGAGCGGAGGTTAGCCTTTTTCCGACGATTTTGTCCTCCTGCAATACTTTGGCGAAGGAAAGTTTCTCGTCAAAGGACCTCATCGCTAGCCGTCGGACCCTTTCGTGGGCGTCTTGCCTCGGCACTCCTGCTTCGACAAGCTGGTTCACGACTCTCTCAGCGAGCAAGAGACCCTGAGAGAGCTCAAGGTTGCGCTTCATGTTGTCTGGAAAGACTTCGAGGCCGGATAGAATCCGGTTCGTAAGCCGAAGCATTTCTTCAGTTAGGATGAACGACATTGGAAAGATGAAACGCTCGCTGGCTGAGTTTGACAAGTCGCGTTCATGCCATAGTGGAATGTTCTCTAGGGCAGGAGTAACCAGGCCCCTTTCTAGCTTGGCAAGGCTTGAGACTCGCTCGCTAAGCTCCGGGTTGCGCTTGGAGGGTAATGCTGAACTTCCGACCTGCTTGTCCCTATCGAAAGGCTCCATGACCTCGCCGATTTCCGTCCTTTGAAGGTTCCGAACCTCCGTGGCAAACTTGTCAAGACTCGCCGCCAGGAGAGCAAGGGAGCAGACGACTTCCGCGTGAATGTCTCGCTGGACCACTTGTGTTACGAGACCCGCAGGCTTTAGGCCCAAGCCTGCTAACGCTCTTTCCTGAATTTTGAGGGCGTTCTTGCCAAGGCCTGCACCGTTTCCCACTAATCCGAGAACTTTGCCGACAAGAGCCCGCGACTTGACCTGTTTGAGCCTCTCTTGGTGCCTTCTAGCTTCTTCGAGCCAAACGGCAAGTTTGAGGCCGAAGGTAATCACGCCAGCGTGACGGCCATGGGTCCGCGCGACCGCAAGCGTGTTCTTGTATTTTCGAACCATTTTTTCGAGATTATTCTCTAGCTGTTCAAGCTCCTTTCCCAGGAGCAGAAACGCTTCCCTGAACAGCAATCCTGTGGCTGTGTCTTCGATGTCGTAGCTTGTCAATCCGTAGTGGACGAACCTCCGTCCCTCGCCCGAACAGGCTTCGGAGAGAGCTCGAACCATCGACATCAGGTCGTGGTGAATCTCCTTCTCAATCTCTTTACACCGTTCAAGCGTCACGGTCCTCGTGTTCGCGTTTCGAGCTATTTCTTCGGCAGCAATCTTAGGAATGTCACCTACGTATGCTTGAGCCGCGGAAATCGCGGCTTCAACATCAAGCCACTTCTGAAGTTTGTTTTCCTCATCGAAAATACGCCTCATCTCCAGACTACCGTACCGGCCACTGTCAATAGGAAGTATGGGCAATCTCTGAACCACAGTGCAGAGAGCGCGTATCATATTAAACCGCTTTTGCCCTCTTCGACGAGCGCTCGGAATTGACAGGAATCTGCGGTCTTACGGGACCCAACCAAGAGGAGGTGGAGGATGCGGTCGAGAAGATGCTCTCAGCCATGGAAAAGCGTGGTACTGTGACCCACACTATCACGTCAAAGATTAGCCAATCCCAGAATGTTGCTATGGGCGCCTGTGAGCATTCATCGGACCTACCGAAGGTGCATGAGGAGCCGGTGGACGATTCAATCCTTGTCGACGGCAACTTCTGGGGGAAGGAAGAGGCCAGTAGATTTCTTCAAGCTGAACCCAAGAGGCTTGACGCGCTCCTTGGGGTTCCAGGGGCCTTCTCCTTCTTGGCGTTCAGCCATGACGGGCTTGTTGCAGGACGAGATGTCCTAGGGCAGAAACCGTTGTACTTTGGCACCGACGAAAAAGGACGATACGCGTTTGCGAGCCTGAAAGTTGCTCTGGCTAGAATCGGCGTGCTAGATCCTCAACCAGTCCCGACAGGTGAACTTCTCAAAATTGAAGGCTCAACAAAGATGGTCTCAGGACTCAACAAACTCGCAAGACCACCATCAGAGAGCATCGCTGAGGAGATTGCCAGTGAAAGAGTTGGCCAGCTTTTTCTAGAATCGGTCTCAAAGACGGTTCCAGAAGGGTCAGCAGTCTCGTTCTCTGGAGGAATAGACAGTGGCCTTACCGCCTACACCATGAAGAAAATCCGACTTCACACAGAACTCATCACCGTGGGCCTACAAGGACAGCCAGAGCTGGAACATGCGACCCAGGTCGCTAAGGCAATGGGACTCAAGATTAGGACTCGAGAACTCGCAGAAGAGGAAGTTCTCGACGTATTGCCCTCGGTCGTAGAAACGGTGGAGAGCTTCGACCCCATGGTCGTGTCCACAGCGGTCCCATTCCATTTCGTTTGCTACGAAGCACGGGAACTTGATGTCGACACGGTGGTTGCGGGACAGTTGAGCGACGAACTGTTCGGGGGATATGCGAGATTTGAAAGAAGAGCAATCTAAGGCCCCTTTGAGTTGGTCGGTGAGGAAATGTGGAATAGCGTCTTAGCGGCAAGTAACAATGACTTTGAGCCCGGTGACAAGGTCGCTGTCTCGCTGGGTCTCGAACTCGTCTGCCCATTTGCGTATCTCCCGCTTGTGCAGTACGCCCTGAGTCTCCCAACGTCGCTGAAAGTCAAGGTCGAAGGAGAAAACGTCGTTAGAAAGTACATTCTCAGGAGACTTGCAGAGAACTGGGGGCTCCCAAGGAGTATTGTTGAGCGGCCAAAGAAGGCCTTCCAATACTCAACAGGGATCAACAGAGTTCTGGTGAACGAAGCGAAGCGTCAAGGCATCACAGTCGTGGAGTTCCTACGAAGATATCTCCCTTCCCGACAGGTTTATTCTACGCCAACCTAGTAAGCGATGGTGAAGGAATTGGTCCAACCTAGTGTGCCAAGGCATCATAGGGCAATACTATCAGGAGCTCTCGGCATATTCGCCAGTCTTCTGGCTATAGCCTGGGCCCTCTTCGGGTACAACCTTCCCGCTGCGCTAAGACTTAGCGCGACGCAGGCGCAGAATCTAATGCTAACTCAAGTTACAATCGCGTTCGTGACGCTAGTTGCTGGAGGACTCATGATCAGCCGATACCCTAGAGCCGGTGGCGGGCTTCTCATTCTTGGAAGCATGGCAACGTTCATTATCGGAATATTCTACACGCGAGCATTAGAGCTCGCCGCAAGAGGGGAGAACCTTTCTAGGATACGTTTGGAGTCGCAATTCTTTACCGCTACGTTGAACATTCCGGTCGACAGAGTTGTGTCGTCGTTGCTCCTTTTCCCTGTCTTCCCTATCTCGATTCTCCTACTCGTAAGTGGGCTCGGCGGTCTAGCGGCCTACGCAAGACAGCCCCACTGAGCATCGGCCGGAGTCAATGAACCAGCATCGACAAAGATTGCAAGAGCCTCCTCTCCCACAGTAACTTTCCAAAGATTCGAAGACGCCAACCGGGCGTGATTCTCGGTGGCAACGTCGAGTAAGAAAGACAAAATTATCGTCGAATGACTGCAGGTGGATGAGCGTTAGAGGCCTGCGAACGGCACTATGCAGAACCCTTGGCAACCTGACGGTTCAATTGAAGAAGTTAGATTCTGAGGGAAAGGTGAACGCCCACCCGCTCTCGTCCCAAACAGTAATCTCATGTTCTCCTGTCTTGCTCTAACTCTGTGCCGTATGACAAGCCACGAGTTATGGATAGCCAGGCTAAGGCACCAGGAGCGACTATCAAAGGTGGACGTATGACCAGCTCAAACATGTCAATAGAATACCTAACGATTCGGAGCCCTTTCCGGCCATGATTCCTGATGTAGAGGAAGGCAGTGTATTTGTTGAGCCGTGTAGCACCTTCAAAAGACGCATCTGGGACTACGGCCTCAAATGCCGCTTCGAAGGCCTGTGCCGCCAAGCCCATAGCTTCGACCCGCATTTTTTCACAGCCCAATTAGAAATCTCACCTGCCAGCCAACCCAAGAACCAGTCAGTCGGAGAGAACCGTATGTCATTCGTAAGAAAGTGATTCCGAACGCTAGTCCGAAAGGAGCAGCGAGCCGACGGAGTGGGTTGGCATAATTACCGCGTCCTGTCGCGCTCGGAATCGATTTTCATATTTCGTTAAGGGCGGACGAGATTATTGCCACGAAAACATAGAACACAATGACGGCTAGTGCCCCTACAAGGCCACCAGCCAGGAATGCTCCTCTAGTGCGCGACCTAAGAGTAACGAGAATTAGCGGCGCAAGCGATATTGGTAGTAGGAATGCAGAAAGAGGATATTCAACGATGCCGATTCTTGGATTATTGATGGGCAAAGAGAAAAAGGAAAGCCAAAATACGCCCGCAGAAGTCAGTCCTACAGGAAAGGAATTTACAACGTTTGCTATGTCGTCAAGCACGTTAGTAGGGCCTGAACATGTTCTCTTTCCCAACTCAGGGGGCGCCTTAATTTCGTTTCGGGTGTAGAGCACTCTGCCTTCCGTAATAACCCAAGTATGCCTAGAGAGAGTCGTAGAGTTCAACGGGGCAGACATTGGCCTCAGTCATTAATGAATGGATATCAACCTGACAATGACTCTGTTTCCTTCCACTAGGACCAGACCTCCGCCAAGTATGGAGGAATTTCTGCAGAAGCAGTACTCGGAGGGCAGCCTGAGCACTTCGTGAAAAGAACAAGGCTTCGAACGGGAGCCTCCGCTAGGCAAGACCTACGAACTTGTAAAATCTGAGGACTGTTGTTGGAAAAACCTTAACTCGACCAATCCACCTCAAGCCTTCGACCGAGCATCTTAGATGGGGCCGAGTGTCTAAACATAGACATGCCTATTCGTCTAGCTTGGTCAAGGGGATCGAGCCCCGCCCAGAGGATACCAGAGTCCTTCAAAGGACGGTGACCCTGGGGCGCTGGCGACTCCGACAAAATCGGGGCCAGAGGTCGTGGGTTCAAATCCCACCGGCCCCACCATGATCCGCCCAACTTCAGCCTGAAACCTCACGCTGGAGTCCTCAGCCTACTCTCGGAACTCAAAACTTAGTCGAGGCCTGTCCATGGAGAAAACGCGCTGCTCTGTCTCCCCACTCGTGCAAGAGGATACCTGTCACAAGGCCGAACGTATGTGCTAGCTCTCCTCCCCCTGCGAAAAGGTTGAGCCCCAGCAGAAAAATCATTGCGATTGCGCCTTTGGCTCCACCTGCCGCCCCGAGGAGCCCGTAGATGGCACCCGACGCACCGAGCCCAACTTCCTGCCCCAACAGCGGTCCAATTAGGAGAAACGCGATGTTTCCAGTGAGACCGCTCGCAAGAAATGTTGCAAGCCACCTCTCTCTCGAGACCTGTTCTTCAAGGACAGTTCCAAAGATTAGGAGGAACAGCAGGTTCCCTCCGAGATGGAGGAGGTTGGCGTGAAGGAACATCGAGGTGAAGAGCATCCACACCGAGCCCTGCCGCACTGCTGAGTTGATCTGAACTAACGGAAGCGCGACAAAAATGTTCAAGGTGACGAAATCGCCGCCCAACCATCCGAACAGGACATAAACCGAAGTCAGAACAGCAGCCATCTGAACAGTAGGCGAATCCCGAATCCGCGAGCTCTGGCTTTGTTCCAACTCCGCCCGTTTCCTCCTAAAGAGTAAGGTCTTTGCAAGCTCTCTAAGGGAGTTTCTTGGTCTTGCTAGGATTGTGGCCTTCGTTATACTGCCCTTTTATAACATAGTGAAATCGCTCGGTTCCGAAAAATAGCCGGGGCAGGAGTGGCGACAAAGTTGGCCGCACCAGAATTCCCTGGAAACCCCAAGCAACCGCCACGCAATTTCGCCCGCAATGTAGTGTCCGGGACGCTCGTCTTCGGTGTTTTAGGATTCGTCGGAGCTGAGCTTGCGATGGGTGGAATGCTTGCCCCGATTCTTGCGAATCCTCTCACGATCAAGCTGCCTTATTATGTTGCGCGGACACTTGCTCGGATGAGCATTGCGTACGTCCTAGCCTTAGCCTTTGCTCTAGCCTATGGGATCACAGCGGCACTCAATCACCGCGCATCACATGTCATGTTGCCGCTGCTTGACATTCTTCAGTCAGTTCCAGTGCTAGCGTTCCTACCGATAGTCTTCCTCTTTTTCCTCAGTAGATTCCCAGGTTCTTTTGGGGAGGAAATCTCCTCGATCATCCTCATTTTCACTGCGATGGTCTGGGCTCCGACATTCGGAGTCATAGCGGGAGTGAACGCTATCCCCCAGGACATCAAGGAGGCTTCGCAAGCCTATGGGATGGGAGGTATCCAGTACCTTCGTCAAGTCGTTCTGCCCGCTGTCTATCCAGAGCTGGTCTGGACGAGCATTCTAGCTTGGGGAGGAGGCTGGTATCTAATCCCAATCGAAGAGTACTTCACTTTCGGCCGCTGCCTCGCCCCCCCTTGCCCCCCGCATACGCTACCCGGGATAGGATTCTACATAGCCGACGCCGCAAACCGCTCAGACCTCGCCTCGTCGGTGTTCGGAGTAATGGTTCTGGTTGGAATCATAGTCCTCATCGATAGACTGGTCTGGAGACCTCTTGAGAGAAGAACGGACAAGTACAAGTACGAAAGCGTGACTAGCCCAACAGCAAACGCCCATCACGAAAGTAGAGTCGTAGGTAGTTTTAGAAGGGCCGAGGGAAGATTACTAACTCCCATCGTCTCCTTCCTCAAATATGAAAGGGCGTACCTCGGCTCGTTTCTTGAAACGGCGCACTTGAGACCTCGGCTCCACATCTCCGACCGGATGAGGCTGCACGATAGATGGGCGAAGCACACGCTCGCTGGAAGAGTCGCTAGCATAATCATATTCGCGTTCCTATTCTTCTTAGCCATCAACCTCCTCAGTAATGGCGCACTCTCGTCGGTGGAGAGCGGAATCACCATCATCCAAACAGAAGTGGGAATTCCGGCCCTTTTCTACGATACGGGAAGATCGCTACTCAGAATCCTCACATCCTACACAATAGCGTTAACATGGACTCTCGCCGCGGGGATGTTGATAGCTAGAAGCGAGAGAGTCTCGAAACTTCTCGTCCCCATCTTTGACATTGGACAATCAATCCCAGCGACCGCGCTGTTTCCTATCATCATCCTCCTGCTCGTCCGGCCGAACCTAGGCAACCCGTTCGCGCTTGAGATCGCATCCGTCTTGCTGATGTTGACGGGAATGCAATGGTACATTCTCTTCAACATCGTCGGAGCAATACACAACCTCCCAGCAGATATCGCGGAAGCGACGGCAGCGTATAGGATCCGAGGATTACGCTTCGCGAAAGAAATCCTTGTGCCTGCATCGTTTCCAGCCATTATCATCGGAAGCATCCAAGCATGGGGTGGAGGTTGGAATGCCACGATTGTCTCCGAGTACATTTCTGTATCAGGCCAAAATGGGAGCCCAACCGTCTATCAAGTGCCGGGACTGGGAAGCCTCCTCAACAGAGCGCTAAGCTTGGACCCGACAATCGGAACCGTCATTATAGCGGCAACAATTCTAACAATGACGGCCACGATTGTCATTATCAACCGTGTGGTTTGGCGCCGGCTCCTCAAGAAAGCCGACAAGTACAAGTTCGAGGCTTGAGCATTGGCAGTCCAAGCCTCCGAGCCTATTATTCGAGTCGACAACGTAACCAAGACCTTCCTCGGCGAAACTGGAAAAACAGCCACAGTCCTCGACCGGATCACCTTCAACGTTGGAAACGAGTTCCTCTGTATTGTGGGCCCCAGTGGTTGCGGCAAGAGCACTCTGCTAAGGATCATCGATGGGCTTGACACTGCGACAAGCGGGCGTGTCCTTTTCCACGACCAAGCAATAACCCGTCCAAGCCCCAAGATCGGCGTGATCTTCCAAACATTCGCTCTCATCCCGTGGAAAACAGTTCTCGGAAACGTGGAGATGGCTCTCGGTCCGACAGCGGTGCCCCATGAAGAACAGACAAGTCTCGCCAGGAAGTACATTCAAGACGTGGGTCTGGAAGGCTTCGAAACCTCTTATCCCAAGGAACTCTCGGGCGGGATGAAACAACGTGTGGGAATTGCGAGGGCATTAGCCCTTCAACCGGAAGTGCTCCTCATGGATGAGCCGTTCTCCAGCCTCGACGCGCTCACAGCTGAAAACCTTCGACGCGAGGTGTTAGACATATGGCGAGACCCGGCTTACCCTACGAACGCCGTCATCATGGTCACCCACAACGTTCAGGAGGCGGTGTACATGGCAGACAGGGTCCTCGTCTTAGGGGGAAGGCCCGCAAAAATTCTCGACGACGTGCCCATCAGCCTCCCCCGGCCGCGCAATCAACGAGACCCTGGACTCTACGATTTTGCGGACCGAATCGTATCGAAAATCAGCTAGTGACTTTTCTCGTCATGGGGTAACAGTTTCCCTGACTCTCCATCGTAACGGAAGAGTCCCGCGAACACTCCCCAGCTGACGAGGAAGTTCACGGCGATATGCAGGTCAGATATGTAGCCGAACTTCTGGTTAACAAAACGTCCGATGGACAGGCGGCTCATCTCCTTTTCCCTCCCCAGCAGCTTGACGACCTCAGAGAAAGGCTCCAGCGTGGCCAGTCGGTCTCTCAGCAGCTTCTTCCTTTCGTTCATCTTCGCGCTCAAAGCCTTTCTGCCGAGGTCTGTCAATGAAATGTCTCCCTGTTGGACATTTACGAAACCCATGTACTCGGCAGTGTCCACGATGGGCAGGAGCTCGTCAATGTCCACCCTCAGGTCCAGGTTCAAGTTCGCAACGCCTGTCTTCCCATTGTAGGCCCGAAGCAAATCCAGCAACCCAAACACTTGGTTTACCCCCGCATTTGGCAGCAATTCGAAGCGTCAAACTCAAAGCTGAATGTTCACGTTAAAGAATTTCCGTAAGAACTCAAAAACCAATCCAGCCAGCAACACAATGATAACCCTCATATTGCAAAGAATCCGGAATTCGTACACTCCAAGGAGACGGGGACACCTACAGGAATCTTCAACGAAAGGTTTCAGGCTTGAAGTGGAAGGAACTCAAACACAACGGAGTAGCATTTCCACAACCATACGAACCCCGAAACCTGACCATACTCATCAATCAAGAACCGGTAAGCCTCGGGCCCAATGCGGAGGAGCTCGCCTATGCCTGGGGAAAGAAGAGAGCAACCCCTTACGTCCAAGACCCGGTCTTCCAGACCAACTTTCTCTCCGACTTTCTGAAACTCCTGCCTTCGAAATGCTCCGAAGCCAAAATGCCAGAAATCGACTTCACGCAAGTCCACGAATGTCAAGCTAAGGAAGACCTGCTCAAAACTGACCCTGCCTACAGGAAAAAGCTGGCCGCTGAGAGAAAGCTGATCCGGCTACAGCTCAAGGAAAGACATGGTTACGCAGAGATCGACGGGACCAAAACAGAGATCGCGAATTGGATGGTCGAACCCCCAAGCCTCTTCATGGGACGAGGAAGCCATCCGATGCGCGGGCGCTGGAAACCTCGAATATTTCCAGAAGACGTAGTTCTCAATCTTTCCGAGAGCGCGCCGCGTCCTCAGGGAAACTGGAAAGAGATTGTCCACGACCATGACTCAATGTGGATAGCTTACTGGGTCGACAAGCTAAGCAACGTGCGCAAATACGTCTGGCCCTCCGACATATCAGACCTCCGACAAGAACGAGACAAGCAGAAGTATGAAACAGCACGCAAACTCGAGAAACGACTGCCCACCGTCCGCGAGTTTATTCTGAAAAATCTCCAGTCTCCCGAGGAGAAGACACGCAAGCTAGCAACCGTCTGCTACCTCATTGACAACCTCGCCATGAGAGTTGGAGACGAGAAGGAAGAGGACGAAGCAGATACTGTCGGGGCCTCAACTCTGAGAGTGGAACATCTCAAATTCCATCCCCACGCCGTCGAGTTTGACTTTCTCGGAAAAGACAGCGTCAGGTGGCAGAAGACCCTCAAGCTTGACGGCGAGGACAACCCGGTTCGAAAGAATCTGATCGAGTTCTCCAGGGGAAAGAAACCCGAAGACCTCGTATTTGACGGAATCACCTCCGAATCGGTCAACCGGTTCCTCGGAAAAGCAGCGAGAGGGCTCACAGCTAAGGTCTTCCGCACACACCATGCAACAGAGACGGTCAAGAAATACCTCAAGAGCCACAATACGTTCAAGCCTGAGACCCCGACATTTTCCAAGCTCTACCACGCCCGAATGGCGAACCTTGAAGCGGCCATTCGCTGCAATCACAAACGGACCCCCCCTAAGACCTGGGAGGGTAGCCTCGCGAAGAAGCAGCAACGTCTCCTAGAACTCAAGGCGAAACCGGTCAAGACGGAGACACAGAAGGAACGGCTCGAGGCTCGTGCTGAGAAGCTAAGGCTAGACCTTGAGCTGCAGAAAAAGACCCGAGATTATAACCTGAACACATCGCTCAGAAACTACATCGACCCGCGCGTCTACAAAGGATGGGCTAACCAGGCAGAGTTCGACTGGAAAAAAATGTACCCAAAAACACTTCAGCGGAAATTTCTCTGGGCAGACCGTACGAGAGCCTAGAGCTTCAGCCTCGGATTCGAGCACCCTCAAACCGAAGAGTCTGGATTTACTCCTCTTCGAATGGAAACCGTTTCTTTACTTGTGGACGAGGCCTAGCCGCCGGCTTGTCAGAGTCCGTCTCTGGCTCAGAGGCCTCGGAGGTACTACTCTTCTCTCCCGAGGGCCTCGCTTCAATCTCCACATTTTTTTGCAGCAATGAGCCTGCTGTAGTTGGAGTCGGCCCGGAGGCTGGAGACGCGGGTCCCAGCAATCCAGAGGGCCCGGCTTTCGGGGGCAGCAGTGCGGGTGTGGGCCTAAGGGAAGGCCTCCTCTGCGAGAGAGGGGAAGCTCCAGGTCCTACGATAACGCCCTGTGGCGGAGAAACCTTAGTCGGGAAAGGCAGAACGGGAACGGGCGTGTTTACGGTTGAATCAGGTATTATTGGCACTCTTTTTCGAGCCTCCCGAAGCGCATTTAGGACTCCAGACGTCTCGACAACACGCTTCGGGCTGTCTTCCCAATTCGAAGGAGTCACTCCGGTTCCAAGTGTAACAGTCTTCTCAACGTCCGGGTCCACCTTCCGTTCCACGGGTTTTGCATCCTGCCTATCGTTAGAGAGGATAGGAGGCCTCGCGGGACTGGGTGAAGCCATGGGCTTCGTGTCGACTCTAAACGCGGGCGAGGAGGGCGAGAATGGAGCTCTATCATGGACTGGGCCAACTGAGGCTGGCAAGGATGGCCTTGTCGGAGCAATGGCAGCTCCTGACCCTGCTTCAATAGGAGTCCGGAAAGCCCTCTCCCATGATCCGAGCTGGGGCTCCGGAGCCGAGGGAACAGGTGAAGTTACCGGCTGGGTCACATGGCCCTTCGTTACCTTGAGCTCAGCCACTTGGGACTCCAAGTAGAGGTTACGCTTCATCAAAGTCTCCAGCATCTCAAGGGCCCTCTCCAGCCTGATTCCCGGTCTAAGTCCGCGCTGAAACTTCAACGCGAGAAGAAGAGCAAGAACTCCGATAACAACCAGGACCGAAATGTCGATGGTTGTGAATGAAAACTGTGGAAACTTTGAGAGCTTGTCAGCAAGAGCCTGAGTCACTGAGGGATTGTCCGCGTATACCAGAAACAGCCAGTAGGACAGCCAGCCCACAAGCGCGGTCTCAACCGCCACCATCTTGATCAGCAAACGCCGCATATCGCTTCCCCCCGCAAACCTACTTCTCTCCCACCTTGTCCTTCCTTAGAGTCTTCAAGATGGTATCCAGAGCAGTGTCCCAGTCCATCTCGGGTCCACTCGACTGGTCAGAGGTGGGCTTCTCCTCTGAAAGGCCGGGCGCCTGGCTAACGGCCGCTCCTTGAGGAAGTCCACCCTCACGTGTAGGCTGTCGGAAGCTCGTATCATCACTTTGACCCGACCTTCCCAGCGACATAGACGTGGTGCCCCTCGGGTCTGACCCCTGTGGGAAGTTCGAGGATTGAGAAGGCCTCTGACCCGGACCTTCACCGGAAGCTACGCTTCGCGAACCCGAACCTTGCGGACCTGTGACGACCAGGCCCTGCCGGAATGATCCCGGCGCTCCCTGTCCCGGTTGCGTGGGCCTGGGAGCTCCCGGGTATGCCAAGGGTCGAGGGGTGTTCTGTCCGGGAGGAAACAATGGACGAGGCGGGGCTGCCTGACCAGGCCTCATAGGAACTCCGGGAGGAGACTGAGGGCGCTGGCCCGGAAATGCACTTCCAGGCGGTCCAGGCCGTGGGCCTGGATTATAGGACTGTTTTGGCACAGGACTCACCCATTGGCTGGATGGCGCTTGGAAGTTGGGCCGAGAGGCTGAATCCGGAGGCTGCCATTTCGCTGTCGGAACAGAGGATTGAGCCGGGGGCTGAGAGGAGGGTTGCGGACTAGGGCCCACCCCCTGGATAGGGACTCTCTTGAGGCCCGTCTCCCCGCTGGTGAACCCTCCAGGAATAGGCCTAGCTGGGGAAAAACCCGGCTCACTTCCCTGCGTTGTCGACCTCTGATCAGGAGTCCACTTGGGAGTGGTTGCTTCAAGGCCTAATCTCGTGTCCGATTGCTGACGAGAAGGTGAGAACTGGTCGGCTCTCTGACTCGGAACCATTGAGACCGAGGGAGGCTTACCGAACTGTGAGGGGATGGAACTAGGTCCAGGCGGGGTGGACGTCTGGGACGAGCCCATGGGTGGACCCGGCCGAGACTCGAAACTGGAGGAGGCGGGAGGCTGTCGCGTCCTGTCCATTGGAATTGGGGAAGGAGTCACTTGTCTAGGAGCCGACGCTAGGGTGGGCGGCGAACTTGGCTGCCTGGAGATCGTCTTACTAGCACTAGTCCAAGCGGTACTAGGAGCGCCTTTTTGGGAGCTGGAAGTCGATGGGGACGGGCCCTTGGAGATCGGCGGAACTGCATAGGCAGTGTGCTTCGAGGGCTGCATGGGCGGGGCCCCTGCGGGTAACGGCTTGACTTGGGAGGCAAAGGCCGGGGAGCGAATCCCCTCGTCAGCCTTCAACCCCTTAGTTCTTCCGAGACCAGAAAGCATGGAATGGTCCACATGCCCCTTTCTCCTGAGGAAAATGTAGCCCAAGGTGGAACCGCCCCCTACACCGATTGTTAGAATGATGTAGGTTGAATTCACGCCGAAGAACTGGTCTACGTAGCCCCGGAAGAAGACGTCGTTGAAGTACTGTGCGACAAGCCATCCTGCTAGAAACATGTTGACCAAGACCGACATTGCTAACGCGAACCCCAGCTTACGCATCAATAATCGTCCTCCCGGTTGGTCTTAGGAGGAGCAACCCCAAAGATGCTTCTCACAATCGAGACGAGTCGTGTGAAGCCGTACCCAGACGCTGCCATTAGAACAATAACGAGGAAGATAGGGTTGAAAGAGCCGAAGTACTGCTGTTCGTATACGTTGGAGAAGTATTCAATGATGAGCCAGACGCCAAAGAATATGACTATCAGATACTCGAACAATGAGGTCAAGAGGGCTGTCTCGTAGATGCCCGTAACCTTGGACTCCTCTGAGGCCCATCCTAGCAACGCTTCCACATACTTCCTGCTGTGGCTCTTCTTGGGTTGGGCCTCTGAACCCTCAACCCCCAATAATCCTCAACGCTCAGGCTCCAGCCCACACTTACGATAAGCCTGTTGTAACCTCGGAAACCCGGACGATAGAACATTCAAGTTCGGCGCTGAATTCGGAGCCGTCTACGGTCTAATAACGCAGAGAATGCAAATCTCAGGCAAATCTCAGCTTAAATAATCTGGAATCGAAAATGAATCTGGACCGAGTCGAGAACCTGTGACCCAGGAAGTCGCGAAGAAATATGACGCTGTCGAAGACCTTCCAGGAGTCGGTCCTGCGACTGCTGAGAAACTGAAGGAACTCGGTTTCAACACGATTGAGAGCCTAGCCGCGGCAACGACCAGGGAACTCGTCCCGGCTGGAATCGGCGAGAAACAAGCGGTCAAAATCATCGGAGAAGCTCGAAACAGCATCTCCCTTTCATTCGTCAGAGCCGATGAGCTCATGAAGATGAAGGCCAACGCCCTCAGGCTCACAACCGGCAGCAAAGCCTTCGACGAGCTGGTTGGAGGGGGGCTGGAGTCCCAGACGATAACAGAACTCTACGGGGAATACGGTGTTGGAAAATCCATCCTCTGCCACCAGCTAGCGATAAACGTCCAACTTCCCGTTTCCCGTGGCGGGCTCGACGGAGGAGCCTTGTACCTAGACACTGAGCAGACATTTCGGCCCGAGTGGATTGTACGGATGGCTAGGCAAGCTGGGATAGAACCGGTCAACGCTGCCCAACGCATCATGTACTCCGAGGCCTACAACTCCGACCATCAAGTCCTCCTTCTGGAAAAAGCCGACCGGGTGATAAAGGAGAACAATATTCGCGCAATCATCATCGACTCGCTCACGTCCCACTTCAGGAGCGAATACCTCGGAAGAGAAATGCTAGCGGAGAGACAGCAACGGCTTAACAACCACATGCACAGGCTCATCCGGCTGGCCAGGGCCTTCAACGCAGTCGCAATAGTCACTAACCAAGTCATGTCCAAGCCTGACCAGTTCTTCGCCAACGCCATCGACGCGGTAGGTGGACACATAGTAGCCCACACAAGCCACACAAGAATCTACATCCGCCGAGCTGCAACCGGTCCGATTAGAATTGCAAGGCTCGTATCAAGCCCCTATCTTCCGGAGGGAGAGAGAATTTTCAAGGTTACAGAAACGGGAATACAGGACGTTTCGGAAGATGACGAAGTCAAAAAGCGCAGGGCGTGAATCGCCCGTGACAACGCAGCTTTCCGTCACAAAATTCTTCCAATCGGTGGAAGAGAGGGCTTGGACCGACGCGGAGAAAGAGCTGGACGTCATCAGGCAGAAAGCAGAGAACAATCAATGGTCACGGGGCTACATCAAAGCCTTGGAAGGACTAATGCTAACCTACAAGAGCAATGACGACAAGCACCTCTACCTCCCAAAAGCATTGAGCAACCGATCCGATGAGAGCACTCAACGCCTACACAAAGAGTTCGGAGAGTTCTCTTCTGACGAGCTCCATGGAGAGTACGATAGAGGCTACTTCAAGGCCCTAGAAGAATATCTGGCCGTTCTGAAGACACAAAAAGGCGCCCATCAAATCCAACAACAGTCTCTCCAGAAAACACTGACAGGTGATGACAGCGAGGCCGCTGGTAACTAAGGGCGAGCGTAAAGAATAGTGTTCAACAGGACTATTGTGAATATCAACCAGATTGTGTAGGTCCCCCAGCCCAGCGACACATGCTTCCTAGGGCCCTTCAGTTCTGCCTCTCCGTAGCGAAGCACGTTCTTGACCAGGAAGACCGAAGCAGCATAGAAGAGAATGCCAATCCCAATCGCGGCAAGAGTTCCCAGTAAGACTCCTTGAAGACCGAGGCCCAAAGCGTTGTAGACCGCGCCAGCCAAGACAGCGAGCCCCAGGCGAGCCCAATAGACAATCGAAGTCGGAGGAAGCCCGAAAAGTCCCTCTTTGACTCCCCCAGAAGTCGGCTCCGAATTTACACCCAAGTACGGCTCAAAACCCGGACTTGTTTCAATCATTGATAATGTTTGCTTGGAAACACTTCAACCGGTTTTCGTGAACACTTTATAGAAGAGCAAATCGTGAGCCCTCTCCGTCTTGTCCGTTCATGAAGCCGAACCGGAAGTACTCGTCCGGGACATCATGTCAAGACCACCAATAACAGCGAAAGAAACAGACAGCGTGATGACGGTTTCAAAGCTGATGGTGAGGCAGAACATCGGATGCGTGATAATTCTTGACAAGGCAGGAAAACCTAGCGGAATAGTCACCGAACGTGACATCGTCCAGCGAGTCGCCGCTAAAGACCTCGTCCCCTCCAACCTAAAGGTCGTCGAGATCATGTCCAAACCCATCGTCAGCATCTCCCCAGGTGTCTCGCTGAACGAGGCTGCAAAAGAGATGAACCAGAGAAAGATTCGTCGACTTGCTGTGGTAGACGGGGGACAACTAGTTGGAATCGCGACAATGAAAGACATCCTCGAAGTGACCCCGACACTAATCGACCTCATCTCAGAAAAGAACCAGGCTGGACTTCGAACCACAAGAGCACAGTCCGGCCTAGCCGGATACTGCGACGAGTGCGAAACATGGTCAGAGCACCTCGTCCAGAAAGAGGGCGTCTTCCTCTGCCCGGATTGCTCAAAGGACCTCGGCTCAACCGAGGAAACCTAACACGTCCCCTCATCACCAAAGCATTCTAGTCAGAAACTGCAAGCTCTGGACAGAAGCTGGACTCAGGGAAGGTTCGCTTCTATTAGAAGATGGCAAGATTCGGAAGATAGGACGCCAAATACGACAGCCCGCTTCGTCGCGGATCGACGGGCGGGGACTGGTAGCCCTCCCAGGGCTCATCGACGCGCATATACACCTTCGAGCACTGGGACTTCGCCATAAAGAAGACTTCACCACCGGGACCGCCTCCGCTGCAGCAGGCGGGTTCACCAGCGTTCTAGACATGCCAAACACAGTCCCCCCCACAGACACGCCCGCGAGGCTGGCTGCGAAAATGGAAGACGCCTCGAACAAGATACTAGTCAACGTCGGCTTCCACGCCGCCGCCGTCGAAGCCAGACTCTCGATTAAGAAAATGGCTAGAATGGGAGCGTTTTCCTTCAAGCTATACCTCCCAAGACCGATCTCTCCTCTAGATGTCAACGACAACACGCTTCGACGATTGATCCGAGCTTCTTCGGAAGAAGACGTTCCACTAACAGTTCACGCTGAAGAACCAACCGAACTCAAAACAGTCCGCCCCCAGACATTCTACGACATGGCTCAATCTCGGCCGGCAAGAGCCGAGATCCATGCGATAGAGAGAATTCGACAACTACGAGAACCGCTTGGATCTCCAATTCACTTCTGCCACGTATCAATCGCTTCGAATCTTCAACGAATACACTCCTCCCCCGGGTTGACGGCCGAGGTCACGCCACACCACCTGCTCCTCTCCAACAAGTCTCTGAAACACCTAACATGGAAGGCATGGATGGTCCCGCCTCTCAGATCCGAGACAGTACGAAGAAGACTCCTTCAGGCGACTGTCTCAGGACGAGCAGACGTAATCGCCTCCGACCACGCTCCTCACGAGATTAAGGAGAAGGCTGTCCAACCAAGAGACTCCCCTCCGGGAATTCCAGGCTTGGAGACGAC